>Ga0307507_10004790_pt1 | contig 23348 bp, 4 predicted proteins | sample 7_EM_MG_FD_207223 | JGI IMG/M metagenome (GOLD analysis project Ga0307507, IMG submission 207223) | Populus trichocarpa ectomycorrhiza microbial communities from riparian zone in the Pacific Northwest, United States - 7_EM | ecosystem: Host-associated > Plants > Roots > Unclassified | place...
TATCGCATAACGTAGGTAATAGGGTTACGACGGTCGGCATAGTTATAACGGTTCCTCTATGCGTAGTTTTGATTTTCCAACCCGTCATAACTATGCCGACCGTCATAACCCTATCACCTACGTTAGGTTAATTGCGTGTTAAGAAATATATAGTTAGCTTTTAAAGTTGTTAAGTTAGTTAATTATATATTAAGTTAGTTAAATTGCGTGTTAAGTTAGTTAATTGCATATTAAGTTAGTTAAATTACGTGTTAAGTTAGTTAATTGCATATTAAGTTAGTTAAATTGCGTGTTAAGTTAGTTAATTATATGTTAAGTTAGTTAAATTGCGTGTTAAGTTAGTTAATTGCATATTAAGTTAGTTAAATTGTGTGTTAAGTTAGTTAATTGCATGTTAAGTTAATTAAATTACGTGTTAAGTTAATTAATTGCATATTAAGTTAATTAAATTGCGTGTTAAGTTGGTCAATTGCGTGTTAAGTTAGTTAATTGCGTATCGAGTTGGTTAAATTGCATATTAATTACGCGAAACGCGAAAATCAAAGTCTACTTAAATCTCATCCTGCGAATATTTTCCTAATGTAACTATATAGGTTACTTAACTCTATTATATCTAACCAAGGCATATAATTTAACTCTAATATATAAAGGCAGATCTGCTAACGCCTTAGTATCTCTATTAAGATATCTATATCCTTTTACTATAAAACCGCTAGATAACCAGAAAACGCAAACGCTAGTATAAAGGCATACTTACAATAGGTAGTTGCCTATAGTTAGAACAACTAGGTAAACCACCTTCCGCTAGGCAAATTCGCAGTAAATAACTATATCTTAGCCACTATAGGACTTACCCCATTCTTTGCAAATAAAGGTTATTACCTATAATCTAGTATAGAGCTACCAGAGCCTATTAATAAGAAACTACTATATAGAAAACGCCTTAAGATACTACTTACTAATTAGTATACAGACTGTATAAAAGATCTACTTAACTACTACAGAACACTACTACCTAAGATATATATTGGCAACTGGGTATAGTTAAATATACGCAATATCTCTATATAGAGGCCTATAAAGTTACTTAATTATAAGAACCTCGGCCCCTACTAGATTAAACAAGTTATTAATAAGGGAGCTGTATATAAACTAGAGCTTCCGCCTACCTTAGCCACCTATAAGGTGTGGCCCGTGTTTTACCTATAGCTACTACACCTTTACTAGCCTAACCCTTTACTAGGACAAAAATAACCTAAACCCCTATTAGTACTAATCTAAGATAAGAACGAAGACGAGGACCATAAGGAGTAGACCATTAAACAAATTATTAACTCTAAATACTTTAGCAAAGGTAGAGGACGGCGGCTCTACTATAAAGCTACCTATATAGGATTTAATATAGATTAGCCAGAATGGCAACTATGGGAAGATTTTAAAAACGCAAAAGATTTAATTAGCAATTTCCACTACGCAAACCTATAGAAACTAGGCCTAAGTAGAGATTTTATACCTAATCCCCTATAGGAACCGTCACAGCTAAATTATTATATATTACCGTTATGTAATTACTCTAATAAGATATCTAGGAACTTTAACCGTCGGTTAAAGTTGTCTAATTAGTCAGATTCTAAACGCTAAGGAGAAACTAGCTAATTAGGATTTTCTATCCCTAGGATAGAAAATTGCTATTAGCTCGCTTATTACTAGCGCCTTAGTAACCCCCTTATATCTTACTAAGTCTCTAATAGTCTCCTTCCCCTCTATAGCTTAGTACCTTCACATAGTAGCAACCTATAAGCTTTAAGTTAGAAGTATCTATACAAGCCCATTATACTTATAATAATATCTCTCCTTCTTCTCTATACCCTAAGCGTTCCCCCTATATATATATATATTAACCATAGCGTCACCGGAGCTCCGCCTTAATAGGAGGGGGGGTAGTGTTACGGAACCTAACCGTAGGGGCCTCTATAGAAGAGCCCCGTGCTTTTGTGTACACTTTGAAAATAGCTTACGCTAGCTACGCGTAGGTATATTACCTCCTTACGCCCTTGACCCTTATAATCGATCGCGTAACGTCTTATAGACTCCCTAAATATATATATTCTATAGCCATTGCCCCCGTTCCATAACTGTTGGTTATATAGAGTGACTTACCAATAACGACTACTCAAGTAGGTTACAGTGATGTTGGTTAAAAAGCTTATTAATTCTTGTGATGAGGAAGGGCGAGGAGCCTAAGGCTCCTCGCCACGCTAGTGCTGTGGCGACACGTGATATATTCCCGACACTGGCAATTCTTCTTTTATGGTTGCCACCTATATATATATACTGCTTGACCAGCATAATAAATATTAATCCTCCTTACTTACTATTGCTATTGCAATATGTGACGGCTTGCACAAATGCCTTTGAACCGAAAAAGAATTATTAGGGAGTGGTAGGAAGATATATTGCGAGGGCCGCTAAGGCGCTAGTGGTAAGCGAACTAATAGCGATTTTCTATCCCAGGGATGGAAAATCCTAATTGGTTATTAGAAGTTAGGGTGGACATTATATTAAGGCCGCTAAGGCGCTAAGTATAAGCGAGCCAATGGCGATTTTCTATACTGGGTATAGAAAATCCTAATTGGCTGGCTTAAAGTTAGGGTCCGCAGAATACCGTAGGTGGTGTGCTCTAGTATTGTTACAAAGTCTCGCTTTTACTCCCTTTTGACCCAACCTTTAACTTATATACATAGAGTGTTTGTATTAACAAACGTTTCTAGAGCCTTGTTTGGGTTTGCCTTTGTCATTACATCTGCCGGGTTGTCTTGGCCATTAATCTATTAAATTTTAAAGAGTTCTCGCCGCTCGTAGGATTGCTAAAGTGCTATAATGTTAATTATAAGGCGCTTTTCCTTTGTGGTACCAAGCTTGACTAAACACTTATAGAGGGAATATAAGTTGGTACACACGATTATAGGGATAACAGGAAGTTTAAGTTAATCTATAATCATTTTTAGGGTAGTTCTAATTGTAATTACTATATTAACTCCGCTAACCATTCTATATATCTTTGACGCTAGAACGCTTTAAGTAACACACTTGCTCTTGGTTAAGCTCTAATAGATAAGATTGCTGTGGATTATAAAGTTATTCTCTCTAGTAGATTTGTTTGCAATAATAATTTTATATCCTAGCTAAGAGCTAAAATCTTTATTATTTATAAGTGATCTATTAACAAATACAAAGAGCTTAGCGGTGGGAAGATTAATAGGTATATAGAGTAGTCCCTAATCGAGATGGTTTATTTGCTAGGAAAGACGCTTATTTAGGGCAAGAACATTATCCTTAGTTAGTTCCTGGTGTTAAGCGGTAATAGAGAGATTAAATAAAGCCTTGGGTTGATAGATAGAAGCAACATAAGCTCTACAAATGCGTTGCTCTACATATCCTTACTTTGGAGAATTAATATTAACAATATTAATCTTCTTACCTTAACCCTTTTGGCGTAAAGCAATAGAATCCTTATTTAGGGAGAGGATACGTCTATTAAAGAGTAATAGTGTTTTTAAGTTAAGCTTTTCCTTTGGCTTTACTATAAGATTTGCCTTTACTAACTTATCTTCTTTAAGAGCTGAGAATTGGTCGTCTTCTAAGATAATTATATTATTAGTTTGCATATTAATAATTCCAAATAGAGTTCCTGTAGTTGTTATAAGGAAGTAGGGATTAAATATAGAAGTAGTTATTAAAAGCTTCTCTTTATAGTGCTTACTATAAGTAGCCCACTAATAGGTTTCTGCCTCTATAATTCTATATAATGGCTTAAGTATAACCATAATTGTATCTTTGGGATATTAGTGGCGAATTTGCTCTAGAAGGTATGCTAATATTAAGCGCTAAAGGTGCGTCTCTAATTGGGTGTAGGCCTAAGTAATATCTCACAAATAGACCGCTATTCCATTCTTTATTAAGGAGGGAGCTAGCGCAATAATAACTCGCTAACTAGCTTGTTAAATTATAGGAAATTGCGTAAGAATTATCTCCTTGCTATTATTGTTGTAACCTTAGATAATAAGCCTTAATTTCTTAAATGGGGTATTAGTAGCTTTGCCCTTAATCTCGTTAACTATTCTTAACTTAAAGATGCGAACTCCATTAAACTTAGTAGGGTTATACTTCTTAAATTTAAAGACTCCTCTTATAATAAGACTATTAATTTCCTGTTTATTAGAAGCTTGGAAAGAAACTTTAGGGGTTATAATATAACCTTCCTTTTAGAGTTGTTTTGCGAGCTTAAAGTTAGCCTTCTCCTTAGCTGTTATAAAGGCCATTAATAACTTAACTCTATTCTTAATAGTGGTAATAAATTGCTCTTTAAAATTAATAAGGTGTTAGCAATTTTATAATCCCTTTAGGCGACCTCTACCGCGTCATAGTTGCGGCATATCTATTATAATTATATCAGAATCGTAGTCGCCTTCTAGAGTATGTTTATTGTGGTTCTCCTTTAGGGCATCTTTTAGGGCATCCTGCAAAGGCTTAGAACTATTATCTTTATAATAAGGTTTAATAACAGTTAAATAGAATTAAGTGGGTCTATAAGGCATCTAAATAGTACAAGTTTAACCATTAATTATAATAAGTTAATATAGGCCTGACCATTCTCCCTTTTTACGCTATACGCGTACCTTAGACTAAAGTGGCAGATCAAGCGTAGTTAAGGTATTTGGGCCATTTCTTATTCCTAGTGCATTGTTAACCTGGCGTGTAGCGTAGAGACATCGGACCTCCTTTATTACTTTATAAATAGCCTTAGCCTGTTACACAATAAAGGGAGATAGTGGAGAATTGTTAGTTATTTAAGGGTAGGCGCCAAAGACTAGTAATATAGGTATAAGTTTATCCAGGCCAGCGGAATTGTTAATAGCTTTAACAGCTATTTATAAGGTAAGTTCTTTACTAGCGTCCTCTAGTTCTAAAGAGATAATCTTATATACGCGGTGTAATGGTGCGTAATATCGCTCCACTTTTCTAATACTATTATATGCCTTAATAGGGACTTCCTTGACCTTAATTGCCATTGCCTTTATTTATTGTTAAAACTCTATAGATAAGAAGTTCTTTCCTATATTATAGACGATTTGGTTAGGGGGTCCTTGGTAGACATTAATCTAGCATAATTAAAGGGTATCCTATGCGTTCCTAGCTAACATATCCTTTAAAAAACGTGCGGCTTGGAAGGAGGTTAAGAAGTTAACAACTTAGAGTACTAGCTTGCCGCTAAGATATATAACGTTAATAATAATACAGAAGTTAAAGTTGTAGTTATCTTTAAGGGTGAACTTGAATCGGCCAGGGGACTTCTAGTTTATTTAGTAGTAATAGCAGTACTTTATAAGATGCTTAATTGCCTTAACCTTGACTTTATGGCCTGCTTGCTAAAGAACCCTAAGTAATTGGTAAATGGATGGGTGGCTAAAATGATGGTGTAGTTAACGTAGTTCTGACTTAGTTAAGTGGCTCTAAGCAACGCTCTTTTCTAGTTAATAAAGGAGTAACTAGGGGTAACCCTATTTGCGTATAATAGGCACCTAATTATCTCCCTGAATGAGTATATTCTTAAGGTTATTAAGTTTAATGTCTAATTTATCTATATCTCTAATGCAAAATAGAAATGGGGTGTTTGTGGGAATAATATGGAAAGTAATGTACCCTAAGGGGGTTTTAACCTTAATTGTGCTAAGAGAGATTATAGTACCCTTGCTAAAACGAATTGTATATTAGCCTGCCGTTGATTAGTTAATCTAAACAGAGCTATTAAGCTACTAAAGAGCTTAAACTTAAGGTTCTCCTACTATAGATACTCCTACGGCTCTAGTATCTGGTATAATACCATAGAAGATGTTTGCCGAGTATCTATTATTAAAGGAGAATGTGGAACTCTTCTTTGGCTTATTAAAGATGTCTAACTTTGTGATAGTATAGAGCGTGGATTGGTTATTAAGAACAGTAATGGTTTGTATGCCATCTACCTTATTATACTTAGTGAAGTATTGGTTGGGAGAGTAGTCCTTAATTTCTATATCTATAAGAAGCTGTTTGGCCTTATTAGCCTTACCCTTAAGATCCTCTACGCCTTTATATTAAACCAGGAAGCTTTAGAAGTAGGCTATAGTAACTTTATAATTTCTAATATTTCTTATACTCTGGCGAAACTTATTATATGCCTCCTTTTGCTTATTAAGAGAATACCTAGTTAACTAGCAATTCGGTTTCTTACAAATATAGCACTTCTTTTGGCGATCACTTTGGAATAAACCTCTATAAGGACCTCCACCTTTGCTTTATAGTTGTTGATTGTACCCTTTACCATATTGCCTACTACGGCCACTATATGTTTGATTAGTCCAGTTGTGATTATATTGGTCGGGCGGGTCGATTAAAGTAGGTTAGAGTTAGGCGTTAAATTGCTATACTTCTTAAGAGCGTAGAGTGGTGCTAATAGAAGATCTTAATTGAGCATATACTCCTTTATAAGTATTTGTAGGATTAAAGAGAGTAAGGTTGCATTCTTTAACGCCTTAATATGCGCTAATAACTTGATTATGTAGGCTGAAATCCTCTTAATATAATTCGGATAAACTATGCTAAATTATCTAAAGTTAATTGAAGAGCTTTTAAAGACAATTAAGCTGAGGGATACCTAGGTTTATAGTAATAATCCTTAAGAAGGTAGTCTCTCTCTATTCTAATATATACTGCCGCTTGTTCTTTTTTGTTTTGAAGTGGTATCTTAACTTATATATTATGCGGTTAAAATCGTATCCTTTTCCTACCAAATGATTATAATAGAAGGTACTAGCTCGGCCCTTAAGCATAACGGAATAGGCGTTATGGTATTTATTAGACTCTATTCCTACCTTCTAGTAATAGTTATAGAAGATATGTAGTTTCGAATTAAGAATATTATATAATTCCCTACTAAACTTCTTCTCCTGATCTAAATAGAGCTTTGTAAGCTCTGTAAGCAATTTTAAACTACCTCCGATTTGAGATTGAGATAGAGGAGGTAGGAGTTGCATTACAGGCTATAGTAGGGACGTAGGTCTAGTTAGTAGGGTCCGAAGGCTGTTAGATTACAAAGTAGGGGGATCTTATGCTTGCTAAAGGGTAGTAGTTGAAGTTGCGGGTTAAATTGGTTAATATAGGGGAGTTAAAGACGGAGGTAGAAGTGTCTCTGATAGTATATTGCTTGGGTTCCATTGTAAATTGAGCTTCCTTATAGTGCGTAGTTAGTGCTTAATCTCTTATAGAGTCCATTTGTGCTCTTCTTTTGTGTTAATAACTTGCTCCTAAATGTTATCTCTAATAGCACCCCTATCTATAGGTACGAACACTCCATTCTTCTATAGGAAGTTACGGAAGTCCTATATAATATCCTTATTTGTAGGAGCCTATGTTTCCTTTATCTATCTAACAAAGTCCTCCTTTATATAGTACCATAGCATGGTGTTGTTATATTCGCTATTTTTATAGTATGCTATACGGTGTAATAAGAATCCGTTTAAGTCTTGTTAATTAATATCTTTAGGATTAATTATAGCGGTTTTCTATATCTTTGGGTTAATGTCGTCCTTATACTTCTTTGGGTAGGTTAACGCCATAATAGCTATTATTAAAGATTGTTTAACGCGTTTTAATAAAAATTAAGGGAAATAAAGGTTGTTTAATGTGTAGTTAGGTAGTAATCGTGATCCTATAGTCTGCGAAGGTATACCGAAGGTATTAAGATGGTTGTTTTAACGCGTTTTAGATATTGACTTAAAACCCTAGGTTTAGTAACACTTCTAACCTAAAGTACTTAACTAAATCTTTGTAAACGTGGTTGTTGTAACAGGCTCGTATAAATGCTTCTAAACCGAAGCTTGTAGATTGCTACTATACAAGAATACTAAGCTAAGGAGAAGAAGAAGTTTGTTAGAGACTGGCAAGATATAAAGGGGTCGCCAAGGCGCTAGTAGTAAGCGAGCCAATGGCGATTTTCTATCCCGGGGATGGAAAATCCTGATTAGTTGGCAGGAGTTAGGGTCTACTAAGTATAGCAGGTGGCGTTGCCCTAGCACTGTTATATTACCCCCTCCTCCCAAAAAAGCCTGCCCTTAGGCGTTATCCAAGCTCCTTATTGTTATCTAAATTGTTATAGTTATCTACCCCTTCTTCCTAGCATTTAATCCAGCTTTCTAATTGGCGTGGTGGTCTAGGGAGGTTAGGGTAGGCTAGGTGGAAGTCCCGTAGCTTATAGGGAGAGTACTTAAAATCAAATATAGGGTACCATTCTGGATCTTTATTGTAACCTACCCAGCTCACATAGTATTTTAGGGTACTGCGGTCTTTCTTAACTGCTAAAATCTCTTTAACTTCCTATTCCTCATCCTCTGCAATCTAAATTGGCGGTGGGGGGTCGTTGTACTATCCAGGCAACAGGTCATCCGCAGCCTTCCGCAGTTGGTCTAGAGAGAAGACAGGGTGGATCTTTATTAACTCTGGTAGCTTAACCTTAAAAGAGTGCCCTACCTTCTTAGGGATCTTATAGGGGCCAGCTATTTAGTGGTCTAGCTTGCGGCTCGGCCTCTAAGTCTTCCAGTTCTTTATTAACACCCATACTTTATCTTTTATGTGGAAGTCTACCTCGCAACAATATTGGTTTACGTTAGCCTCTTTCTTCTCTTATACTTTTTTTATAATTGCTTGGGCAGTCTCCTAGGCTCTATACATTCTCTTAGCAAATATCTGGGCCTCTTTATAGCTGAGGCGTTCACGGGCCGTTATAGGTCCTATAGGTCTATCCCAATTAAAGGATGTTCGTGGCTTGTATCCATAGATTAACTCAAATAGCGACATTCCTATACTATCATAAGGGAGCGTAAGCTGTGCGTAGTCTATTATAGGTAGTAGTTCCGACCAGTTGTCCTAGTAGTAATTAATAAAGGGGCGAAGTTGTTAGTTAAGGTACTGGTTTATAATCTCGGTTTAGCCATTAATCTAAGGGTGGAATATAGTAGAGAGCTTAATCTTAATCCTAAGGATACAGCAGAATTTATCTTAGAAGTCCAATATAAATTGGGGTCTATGGTTAGAGACAATTAACTTAGGAGCGCCATAGATCCGGTAAATGTTATTAATATACATACGGGCCATATCTTTTACGGTTGTAGTCTTAAAGTAGGGGAGGGAAATAGCTTACTTACTTAGTCGGTTAACTACCATAAAGGCCATATCATAGCCATATTTGTCCTTTGGGAATAATTTAAAGTCCATTATAATATACTGCTAAGGGCGTTTGGGAACTGGCAGTAGTTGTAACTATCTAGGGGTTCGATCCCTAGGGGTATCTACCTATTTATAAGTATAACAATTCTTAATAAACCGTTCTATATCGGATAGAAGTCCTCGCCAGTAGTAGCAAGGCGCTAGTAGTTAGTGGGTCTTGTCTTAACTAGGGTACGCTATAGAGACTTAACAGTGGGCTTTACGGATTAGCTCCGTTTATAGGTTGTTAATATTTAGAACTATAAGCCGTTTTTAGTATAAGAGCAGTCTGTCTTTTATTTCCAAATTAGGGTCGCCTTCCATAGCTTAATCGCGGAGGGCTTTTAGGGATTCGGCTATGCGGTTCGCAATTAAAATGCGGTTAATTAGTCCTATTAGTTTATCTAGGATCTCTCCTTCTATAGGCGCTAGCTTATTCTGTTTAGAGTTTAGTTCCTCAAGGGTACATAGGTCGAGCTATTTGGGACGGAGGAGGGCACGTATCTGGTGCTAAGCCTTTAGCTTATCCTATAGTTCCACGTCCTGTTCTCTCTGGGTAAGGGCATTAGCTTTAGAATTTTGCCTACTAGGGCGGTATATAATTGTAAAGAAGAATTAGAAGAGTATTTTAGCCTACCTAGCCTATTAACCGGTAAGCTGCTTTATTGTTATAAAATACTTAAGGGCTTTATAATTAGTATAGATTTTAATCCAAGAGTCTATGCTTTTAAGCTCTGCGCGCCACTAGGATAATAATTATACAATAGCTAGCATTTCCTTATTGTGTACCTCATAGTTACACTCGGCTGGGGCCATTGTCTTTAAGAAAAACGCTATAGGGTATTACTCGCCATCTAGGTGTAACTGTAAGAGAACTCCCGCTACTACTCTATTAGAGGCGTCCGTTTCCAGTATTAATTTAAGGTCTGGGTCATAGTGACGGAGAATTAGGGAGGAGGTAAGTTGGTCCTTTAACTCCTTAAAAGCTTCTATATAGTTATTATTAAAAACAAAAGGCGTGTTATTCTTCGTTAGTTGTATAAGAGGCTTAGCCACAATCCCATAGTTATAGATAAACTAATAGTAGAAGTTACAGAAGCCTAGAAAGGACTAGATGCCTTTTATAGTATAAGGGGGTTTCCAGTTGCGTATTGCCTTAACCTTCTTAGGGTTAACTTTAATTCCTTTTGTGCTAACGATAAACCTAAGGTACTTTGTTCATTTTACTCTAAATTCGCATTTCTTAATATTAACTTATAGGCCTGCATTCCGCAGCCTCTCTAGGACCTTTTTAATGTAAACTTGGTGCTTAAGTTCATTGTCTAAGTATATAAGAATGTTGTCTAGGTATGCTGTACAGAATTCGTTAAGGTAGTCGAAAAGAACATCATTTATATATTATTAGTACGTGGCTAGCCCATTTATTAGTCCAAAAGGAAGAACTTTACATTTATAAGAACTATAGCGGGTGCGGAACGTTATTAGATCCTTTAATGCAAGGTCCATCCTAATTTAGTAAAAAGCTTGGCGGACATCAAGCTTAGTAAAGATTTTAGCTTAGCTTAGATATACAAGGGTCTTATTAATTAGGGGGAGAGGGTAACAATCTTTCTAAGTAATAGCGTTTAATTTCCAATAGTCAATGCAGAAGCGGAGGCCTTTATTAGGTTTCTTTATAAAGAGGATAGGGGAAGCAAAAGGGGCCTAACTTGGCTTAATAAACCCCTTATAGAGGTTATCGATTAAGTACTACTTAGTTACTTTTAGTTCCTCTATAGTTTGCTAGTAAAGGGGGCTATAGCCTAGAGAGTTGTCGGCCTCTAGTTAAATCTTATAATTATAGGTTTAGTAGGGGGGCAGTATATCTAAGGCTACTTTTAAGAACGCGTCTCTATAGTCTAAGAGGTATATAGGGAGGAGGCGCTTAACTAACTCCTTATTAGTTTCCTCTACTAGCCCTTCTTCCTTCTTATTAATAATCCGGTTAATTTTATATAAGCTGGTTATAAAGACCTCGTTGTCCTTCTAATATATATTAAAGTGGAAACCTATGGCGCTAATTACCGCAATATCTACTATAGGGGGGTTATGTGGTAGTAGGGGTGTCCGCGGCCTTAGGGGCTTTTGGTATATTAGTGTTGTCTTTACTTCTTTTAGCTCTTATTGCATCTTCTAAAGGTTATTCTCTAAGTCCTATTAGTATATCCTCTTCCCTATTGGCCGGATCTCCGTAATTTGGAAGTTGTTTACATTACTGTCCGTTCCACTTCCGTAAGTAGAGTCCTCCTTAACTGCAGTCCTTCGGGGGAGTATCCTTGTCGGTATGGATTTCTTACTAGCCTTGCGACGGGCATCTTCTTAAGCAAAAGTTAGGTCGCGGTCCCTAACATCCTACTAGTAGGTAGGATTGGCCTTCGCGGCTAATGTCTTATAGTCAGTACAGATCTCTCTAATAAAGGAGGGTAACTTCGGTCTACTCTCTAGCTAGACAAACTATCTTTATCGAACATTTAGCCAAATATTAAAGTAGGATATCCATTTTCGGCTGAGGATTATGTCATAGGACCCTAGGTCTAGGATATAAAAGGGGATACCAAACTGGCATTGTCCATTAATAGCAATATATAGCTTTAAGACATAGGTAACCGGCTTACCGGCTTGGCCGTTATAGCCTTTTACTTAAACAGGCTTCTCTAGTTAGGTAGCATTTACATTTAAGAACTTAGCAACGTTATTTATATAAGCAGTATTTATAAAGGCAAAGCTATTTGCTTCAGTGTTAATAAGGGCAGTTATATTAACTCCATATCTATTTTAAGATACTATACATGGAACTATAAAGTGTTTTCTACCCATTAGCTAACTTAGATCAATCTCTTTAAGATCAATAGGATACCCTAGGGGGGAGTCTTTCCCTAGGGTTTTTCTTTTCCTAACTTGTCAGGCGTTTCTTCTTCCTCTATCTCCTTAATATTACCCGTATCCTTTAGCTCTAGGTAGGACGTGGCAAAGTAACTATCCTTTCCACAATTAAAGCACGTGACCGTGGTAGGGTTAATTAGGGTGTTGCAACAAGCATTAGTTAAAGGTATAGTACGTGGCAGGTCGGGCGAGGTTCGCTAGTAGGCAGTTATAACCACTTTTAGTATAAGGGTGGTTGTGGTTTGTCTTCTAACACTAGCTCCCATTGGTGTAGCGGATAGGTTACAGTTGCTATAGGACCTCTTTGGTTAATTAGAGCGAGTATTAATTTATTTTAGTTCTAAATCTAGCAACAAACATTGGGCTGCAAGTCTTTGGTAGGTTAGTAGGTCGTCTAAGGCTACCGCGATCTTCTCTTATAGTCGGACTATTAGCTTGTTATATAGGTCCAAATAATAGTTCTTAGGGGGGACCTAGCCTTCGCCTACTAGGTGTAAGAATTAAGTCTAGAACTTGGTAAAGGATTAGTTCAATTTCATTATTAGGCGATTATAGTTATAATAGGCATCCTATACTTTATTTAGATTGACATAGATAGTAGCCAGGTGCTGTATTATCTTATTAATAAATATAAACCAAATAGGTGACTCGTCCTCAAACTTGGCCTAAAGGTATTGCTAGGCGTCCCCAATGGTTTAACCAAAGAGGTAGAGCATTTTAGCTTCTTTAGAGGGGAAATAGTTATGGTTAACACAAAGCTTTCCTTATACCTAGATTCTCTAGTTCTTAAAGGTCAGGTCTATGCCATCTAATAATAGTAGGGGGTCAAGGAGCTTGACGGACTTTAATTACTTTATTATTATATCCGTACTCTCTAATATATCATATTTAGTAGAGCAAATGGGTTAACTAAGGCTTTATAAAGGGGAGGCTGGGCTATTTTATAAGGCAGTAAGGCTTTCTAGGATCTCCTTTAGAGTCTCTTATATGCTTTAGGCTTGAAGACAATTAACCTTCTAATTAGCTACAAGGGCATAAATCTGCTTATATACACCTATAACGTTGTTATTATCTTCAATTTCTAATCCTAACTAGACCTCGTGTTCCTCTTAGGTAGAGGTAGGTCTTTTAAATAAGCTCGCTTTAGGTGCCATCATTAGCTTTCTAAGGTTTGTTGGAATTATATAATTCGGTTTTAATTCTAGGGTTCTTTTATAGGTGCAGGTTAAGTACAGTCTGGCCTATAAAGTGGGATATTGTCAGGGCCTTCTTAGGCGTAGTAGTGTGGGTTTTTTAATATCTAAGTATAACGCGTTAACGCATCGTTGCAGATAAAGGTCTTTTTAGGGTGGGATATTATTAAGGCCTTTCTAGGTAATGTAGGGAGAGCTTAGTATAATATAATGGGCTTATATAAATGCTTCTGAACCGAAGCTTATAGATTGCTACCATATAAGAATACTAAGCTAAGGAGAAGAAGAAGTTTGTTAGAGACTGGCAAGATACAAAGGGGTCGCCAAGGCGCTAGTAGTAAGCGAGCCAATGGCGATTTTCCATCCCGGGGATGGAAAATCCTGATTGGTTGGCAGGAGTTAGGGTCCACTAAGTATGGCAGGTGGCGTTGCCCCAGCACCGTCACAGTTGTTCTGTATAATAGACGCAACTTGGTATCTCCTAGTACTTAGTAACACTTCTATTACTAGTTTTCCGCAAGTCTAAGGTAGCATAGTATTGCCGGGATCTATTCTATATAAGCGCATATAGCACCCCTGCACGAGACTATCTCTTCTATTTAAAAACCTAGCTGCTTTGTGGTTGACTGTATATTCAACCACTAATTAGTGTTAGTCACATAGGGTGACTTACCAATAACAACTACTCGAGTAGGTTATAGTGATGTTAGTTAAAAAGCTTATTAATTCTTATAATAAGGAAGGGCGAGGAGCTTAAGGCTCCTCGCCACGCTAGTGCCGCGGCGACACGTAATATATTCCCGACAATAATAGCCCTATAATATTTTAAATATTTTAACTCCTTTTACGCTTTTTATCTAATACCAGCTCTAATTCTTTATCCTTTTTTCTTTCTTTCTTTTAACTAGCGGTAGTACTTACTATATAACTTCTTCTTCTTCTTCTTCCTTTTCTTCTTCGTCCTATTTTTATCCTCTTTATTACATAAGTCTATAAGCTTCTTATCCCTTTTTAAACTAAATAGAAAGGCTTAAACAATAAAATTAATAACGTGCCCCTAATAGCGAATTCTTTAATATATTGCGATCTAGTTAATTTTATACTTAAGGCTAAGCTATTAGCTAATTATATAATAGAGAACATTATTTAATCTAGTCCCCCTAAGGCTCTATAAATATATAATTAAAATATTATAGGCGCATTTGCTAGCCCAAAAGGCATTACCATATATTTAAAGTGGCTATATTGGGTTTTAAAAGCGGTCTTCCATTTATCCCCTTCTTTAATATAGAGCCTATAATAGGCGTCTTATAGGTCCAGCTTTATAAAGATCTTTGCCCTAAATAGTTGGTCCAGCATTTCACTAACTAGTGGTAGTAGGTAACAGTTTTTAATTATAATCTTATTAAGACTGTGATAGTCTATATATAGCCTTATAGTCCCATCTAGTTTTGGAATAAAGAGGATTAGCGCGCCTACTAGTAACTTACTAGGCCATATCTATCTCTTTTCTAGTAAGCTGTTAAGGTACTCCTATAGGATCTTAAGCTCTTTGCGAGAGAGGTTATAGATAGGAAGGTTTAGTGGTTATTTACCTTTTTTTAGATTAATTATATAATCATATTCTAAGTTTTACTAAAGGACTTTTGCTCGCCTGCCTAAAAATACCCTTAGTAAGTCCCTTAGGCCTACTAGAATATTTAACAAATTGGGGTTGCGTTTATCCTTTATATTATTATTAAGTAGGTTCTAGAGGTCCCTTAGGACACTTATAGGCAGCGTTGCGCGCTATAGTGGCTATTTATACATGGTTGCCACTGTACATTAAACAGTTTTATGCAGTAGCCAGTAAAGGGTAGGAAACTCTTTAACACAATATTTAAGGTGTTATAGCATACTCTCTATATATTACTTAAGCCAGAGTAACCTATGGCGGTAGAAGTATTTTATAGGATCTTTAAGATCGCCACCTCCCTATAGTATCTCCGCGACCTATCTAGCAGTTCCCTATAGGGTATCTGTTACGGAAGGGTTATTACCTATGCTAGGCTCTATACCCATCTTGCTATAGAATAGGGGTTGGATTAGATACTCCTTTAGGTATAGGGCGTATACTATTTCTCCTAGAGCTATATCTTCTAGGATATCTTTTAAGCTTATTAGTAAAATGCGCCCTTTTAATTCTTTATTATTCCACTATTTAAAGGCTCCTATCTTAAAGCGTATCTTAGGATCTACTTTTGCAAGCTAAGGATATCTAAGAATAAGGTTATAGCCTACAAAGTCAGCCACCTAAAAGGGTTGCGGGCCGACCACCTTAGTACGGTTATATATATTAGCTACTAACACTGTAAGCTTATAGGCACTATATAGTTTAATCTAATGCTTATTTAGGAACCCTATAATAGGTTTCCACTACTTTAGCAACGGGATAAGCTTATGCTCTTTTACTAAATTATATTATATAAGATTAATTTCAGCGCCGCTATTATATAGTACTTAGAACTGACGTACCTCGCCTATAGGGAGTACCATTTCTAGCTTAATAGTAATATGGAGAGTCTCTCCTTCTATATCTTGCCCTAGTTATAGCTGGGAGAGGTCTATAACTGGGGCTTTTCTTTTTTTAAATTATTAGTGCGGTTATTGCCCTGCTTATTTTTCCAATTAGGTTTACCTCTAGAGAAGTTTTCTTTTAACTTTTTAGAGTATTCCTATAAGGGTACCAGACGGGTGTTAGGTTGGCCCTAGAAGTCTTTCCCATTACTTAAGGTCCCTAACTTTAACCCTTCTGGATTTCTCTTTAAGAACGGCTTCTTTAAAGTTTAGGTCTACCCTATATTGCTACTAGAGTGCCTGTGTTTCTAGTTACCCCCTAGCTTCTTACTAGAAGAGGTCTGGTTCCTTACCGCATCCTTAGCGTTTAGAACCGCTCGTTCAAAATCCGCATATATAGTAATCCGCAATAGGGCTCCTACGCGCTTTATTTTATTATAAATTGCTAGCTTAATTCTAGCCTAAATAAATCCAATTTTCTCCTTCTTATAGATGCTACCATCCTCGTTTTTAAAGGGCTCTAGATTTATTAGTTAAGCACAAGTTTCTATAAAGTTTATAAACTAGTAGAAATTATAGCAGTTAAGCTATATCCCATTCTAGAATAGTTCTGCGTAATTATATTATATAATATACGGATCTTAAATCCACTTCTTTAGAAAGGTTTGCAGCTGCGGCTATATAGTAATTTGCTCTTTATTAAGCTAATTTAGTACAATCTAGTTTAGGGATTAATCTTTAATCTTACTAATAATCTAACGGGTACGCTCTTTGGTATTATTTTATATTATTAGTATCTTAAAATAGTTATCTATTTTACAAACCCAATTATCCAACTATTGGGCGTTAGGTCTTTAGCGGAGTTCTAAACTACTAGAGGCCTTAGCTAGTTAGTTTATATCCTTTTTCTATTTACTGTGTAGATACCTCTCTAAGTCTTCCACACCTCCTTAGGTAGGTACTAGGTATCCCTTAAAAGGCCTTTAGCCTTAGCTAGGTTATAAAAGATTTTATCTAGCTTAAATTAAGCTCTGCTAGATCTAGACCTGCCCCTAGAGGTTTTTAATATATTTATTAGTAGCTCCTTTCTATATGGCTTTTAAGAGCCTTATGGCAGCTTCCCAATATCCTCCTTAAAGAAAATTGGTGTGGGGTTCTTAACTTTCTAACCTTAGGCCTAGGGAAGCTCCAGCTATAGAGGTAGTATTAGTACTAGTAGCTAATATGGGTTTCCCTATAAGGCTTAAGTCTTAAGTCAGTAGTTAGGTTAGATTGCTTAAAGGGGTAGGCCCACTTAGCTTATAAGTAGTCTATACGCCGCCACTATACTAATTATAGGCCGGTGGTCTTCCGGGAGGGTTCTAGTTAGGTCCCTAATTAGGCGCGTTAGTGTATTCCTCTAGCATTTCTCGTTTAGGGGAAGATTTTAGGGTTATATCTGGCGCTTAATCTTCCAATTAGCCTAAGTAGGGCTAGAGGGGTTCCGGCTGCTTTCTAGCAGTGTTGCAACCGTCGTAGAGGGTGTTTACGTTTTCCTTAGCGTTGCCAGTAACCGTAGGTGTACGAGAGTTTTTAAGCTCTTAGTGTATCTGGGTATTGGGGCTTATTCAGCCGTCTTGCCCAAAGGTTTATATTATCGCAATCTCTCGCTATTAGAGGGACCTTCCTACCTTAGCGCGATGGCTGTCTATAAGGTATTTATAGAGTTTCCATTTAGGTCGTTATAAGATTTTAAGGGAGGATAGTAGATATAAATAAAAGATGTAAACAAACAATCTAGTCCTTAAAGCCAGCTGCCCTTCTAGATAGAGTAGGAAGGATTCGAATATAAAGGGACTTTATAGACAAGGGGCTATAAGGACACAATTATAGAATAGGATAGATTAGTAAGAGAAATAAATTCTTAAAAAGGTAAGGCCTCTGGGATTATAGAGACTATATACTACAGGCACATACCTCTAGCACGTAACCGGCGACCATCTAAGGGGCGTCCGGAGGTTGTCCTAAAGGCAACCCAAGGTGTCCGCAATAATATCCCTTACAGTATAAGCATAGTTATTCTTTCTTTTAGTAACACAGTATCTATAAATATAGAGTCTCTAGATTAATTAGATGTCTTACTTACTATAGCTTTTATTATAAAGCAATTCCACCTAATTAGATTAGTAGAAGCTTATACACAGCTAAAATAGAATTACTAGCTTTAATTAGTTTAGTAGACCAGACATTAGTAGAATAAAGAGCGAATATTAGAACTAGGTTACTATAGCTAGGCTACTTCCCGCGCTCTAGACAATATACTATCCTAGGCGTATCCTAAACTTATAAGATATATAGTTAAGTATAATAAATAACTAACTACCCTAAAAAATAGACTTAGTTAGGGACGCAACTGGCACATACTAGCAGCTTAATTTGGTATTAGTATCCTTGCTTTAGTCCTAACTAATAGTGATTTTAGTATCTATAACTATAAGTAAGCTTTCTTCCTACTAGCAGAATCTATACTAGGCTAACTTTCTATAGTATTAAAAGACTTCTAGTAGATAATTTTAAATTGCTTATTAATATTTTAGATAAAGAACGTAGTGGTTTTCTCTATAAATGCAGCTAATAGATAACTTACTTTCTTAATCTCCTCTTAGGACCAATTCTAGAGAGAAAATATATACTTAAGGATACGGATGGATCCCTTATAAAGGAGGAGCCATTTGACTTGCTAGGTTTAATAGAATACCTAGAACTAGATAAGTAAATATTAGCGTAGATTTTTGCAGTATATAGGGATATATGTTAATTATATACATAGATTATTATAACTAAAAAGCTTAATATAGCTCTCACTATGTATATTTATAAACTTTACGCAAAGACAAATTTAATAGGCATTGTATTTAGGTTTAGGGCTTTTAGGAGGCTCTTAATCCTAAGAAAACTAATCTTAATTGCCTATTCCTACCTTTATTTTCTAGTACAATTACTATAGAGAAACTATAAATATTGTAGATAGTAGTAAAAGAATAAAAGATTAAAGACACGGCAAAGTGTAAGGCTTTGCACGCCTAAGGCAACACTAAGCTAGGTGCCCATGCTGCGCTACGCCGCGCATAGGGCCGAGATAATAAAACATGCACCTTACTCCTTATAACAAGCAATGACTAAGGGAGCACCCAACTGGCCTAAAAAAGTCTTTTATTTAACGCCTAAAATTAGGTACTTGATTTTTAAGGTCTACTTGATCCCCCAAACCTCCTTGACATTATTGCTTCCTCTTTAGCACTTGGCCCCGAGTTGAGCAGCAATACTAATTATTTAAGCGATAGGAAATTTTTACTAATAACTCTCCACTCCGCCTGATTGCTTTTATGGTATCTTAAGTCTAAATAAATCTAGAATGTCTTTTTAATGGGCATTCTTGTCTTGTCTTTACGCTTGCTCCAGTTACTCTTGTTTATATCGGCCCCGATCTTAATATAGCGCTTAATAGCTTCATTTCCAGTCTAACTGCTATACTTAATAAGAAAGGGAACAAGCCTCGCCATTTTGCTATAATATATAGTTTTGCAAATATTATAATACTACTTGATTGCTTCGAGCCTAGCGAGGATATATATCTCTAACTTCTACAATTGCGCCTCCGTAGTGGCATACTTACAGCACATACTCTTAAAGATATAAAACTTTTAGGGCGTATTAACGACCAACTAAAAGCAATCTATAAATACCAACTAAAGCTAGAAGTTCCTTTCAGATATATTAAAAACTGGCGCGGATATAGACCTAGAGATTACCCTATTTATACACAAATAGTGAACGCTAGTACCTCCCAGGATGTCTAGCAAGAATTTAAAGCCGCTATAAATACTTTTAATTAAAGGCTTCTCTAATAGACATTTGGCTAACAATACTAAGTTAAGGAAGAACCGTTCAAAGCCTAAAAAGGGGAAATGTCTATTAGAGGTAGAAGATATTAGCTAGAATAATACAATAAAGCGTTAATTGTAGACACACAGTAATTTAACAGATAGAGTTAAGAAATAATATTCTTAAGTTTTTCTATCTAAGGCTGGAGGAATTTGGAAAAAGACTAAGGTTTTATTTAACTTGGCTACATTTGTAACTATAAATAAAGAGTGCTACGTTAGGCACTTCTAACTTTAAAAGGCTTATTATATTAATTCCGGCGTCCCATACTCTAAATTACAGCCATATATACCCTGCAATGTCCTCGTATTCCAGATATTATTTGGATTGTTTTCCGCACACTATATGCCGTTTTGTCTAGCCGTATTACACTTACGCGTGTACTTATTAGAGTAAAAGTGACTGCAACTATACGAGAGTGTTTCCTAAATACATATAGTATGCCTTTAGAGACGAGTTGGCTGCTTTCTATAGATAGTAAGAAACGATCTTATAAATTTAAGGCAGAATGCAGGCTCTTCTTTTATAGGAATTTATAGTTTCATAGCTTTTTATAGAGTAATATTTCTTAAAGCTATTGGTATGGAACAGAGCTAAGGAAAGTAGACTTTAGTAGGTATATAAACTATTAATACTTATCTCTACTTAAATAAGGCTGGATTTATGCATATTAGTGCAGATGTATTAGCAGCAAAGATGCATAAAAATAGCTGCATGCAGCAAGAAAATGCACTTAGATATTTAAACTATTCTATTTTAAGGTGCCTATGGAAAGCTCTAAGATATTAAGTAGTAGCCTTATAGGTGTCACTAACCGGTAAATATAGATTCTTTTATATCTTAGATATTAACATCTAGTAATACTACCTATAAGTTAATATCCAAAACGTAGCGAAAGTGACAGTATTCTGTAAATAAAATGAAGCAGGGGCGCTAAGCAGGCCATTCCACTATAGGCTTAGTGGGGGTATTCTAAGAGGATATTTTCCTGTAGATGCCTCCGCTAAGAGGATGGTGCCTAGAATATGCCTCTAAGTAAGCTTGCATGGCATGAACTGCCAATTTGGCAGCGAGATAATAAATATATACGCTCTGGATACCGCCCTTTATCTGGCTCTTTTACCTATCGCTACAAAGCCTTTATTTATATAGAAGCTCAAAAGCGCTCTACTTTGGTGCAGCTAAGTAGGTATGTGAATAACAAGTTAATTCCTCCTGCCGTTATAGTCTTATCTGTCCAACTGGCATTATTAGCTGGTGCCTCTTCCCCGCCGGAGGCTATGTACATATCTTGTTCTTAACAAACCTAAATAGCGACTTGTCTTGCCTAAGCCGACGCTCTGTCTTATTGTATTCCCCTTATGCAAGCTAAAAGGATGTCTATGGATTTTGATTGCTGTGTCTCTAAGAAGTGCGATAACTTGGGGAGCTTGGGTAAAGGCTTTCTTGTCGGTTTACGGAGGCGTCAAAGGCGCGCCTACGAAGCTTGAAGGCAGTGTGATATGCTAAGATTCTTTCAGAGGAGGCTACGATGTAAACATAGCCATATGTTATGGCATGAGATGGGCTGCATCCCGAAGTTAAACGGTAGTTATCTCGAGGACTGGAGTACAGTCGCTAGCGAAACCGGCTTCCCTTGAGTGCTGCTATAAACTTTCCACTTTATATATTTGGTAAAGCGTTAGATCTAAAATACACGTATTTAAAGAGCGCTAATAGTGAGCTTTTATATACGTTATAAAACTATGTTTCTACCTACTATCTTTAAGCGGCTTATAAGGGTATAGCCAGAGCGGGTCGGCTACCCTCCCTACTAGCGTAATTAATATATTTATCCGCTTCCCTTGGGACCTAAGTATAGCAAATCTTTAAGCTTAAACGTAGTTCTGTTACTAGCTATCTTATTACTAATCTAGAGGATTCTAAAAGCTTCGCCCTATATAGCGGCAAACTACCTAACTATATATATACGTTTACCCTAGACCCCTCTATAAAATAGAGATATAAAGAAAAATAATAAATAATTAGTTATAGGTAATATAAAAATATAAGGTATATTTATAACATTAAAAGGTTATAGCAAATATTTAATTCTATAATATTTACTATAATAGAATTAAGCTAGCCCTAGTACCTTTTTAGATCCTTCTAGATCCCGCTAGTATATTGCTTTGGCCTCTTTATACTTGCCCTAGCTTAATAACACCAACCTAAGGTTGCTAACGCTGGTAAGTGTAGAAGGGTGCTCTAGCCTTAGTACCTTTTTATATCCTTTTAGCGCCTGCTAGTATATTGCTTTGGCCTCTTTATACTTACCCTACCTTAATAATACCGACTTAAGGTTATTAACGCTAGTAAGCGTAGAAGGGTGCTCTAGCCTTAGTACCTTTTTAAATCCTTTTAAATCCCACCAGAATATTGCTTTAGCCTCTTTATACTTGCCCTAGCTTAATAATACCAACCTAAGGTTATTAACGCTAGTAAGTGTATCTAGGTGCTCTAGTCCTAGTACCTTCTCTTTTACTTTTAGCGCCCGCTAGTGTATTACTTTAGCCTCTTTATACTTACCCTAGCTTAATAATACCAACCTAAAATTGCTGACGCTAGTAAGTATAGAAGGGTGCTCTAGCCCTAGTACCTTCTTATATCCTTCTAGCGCCCACTAGTACATCGCTTTAGCCTCTTTATACTTACCTTAGCTTAATAACACTAACTTAAGGTTACTGACGCTAGTAAGTATAGAAGGGTGCTCTAGCCCTAGTACCTTTTTATATCCTTTTAGCGCCCGCTAGTGCATCGCTTTGGCCTCTTTATACTTACCTTAGCTCGATAATACTAACCTAAGGTTGTTAACGCTAGTAAGCGTATTTAGGTGCTTTAGTCTTAGTACCTTCTTAGATCCTTCTAGCGCCCGCTAGTATATCACTTTAGCCTCTTTATACTTACCCTAGCTTAATAATACTAACCTAAGGTTGCTAACGCTGGTAAGTATAGAAGGGTGCTCTAGCCTTAGTACCTTCTTATATCCTTTTAGCGCCCGCTAGTGCATTGCTTTGGCCTCTTTATACTTACCTTAGCTTAATAACACTAACCTAAGGTTATTAACACTAGTGAGCGTATCTAAGTGCTCTAGCCCTAGTACCTTCTTAGATCCTTCTAAATCCCACTAGTATATTGCTTTAGCCTCTTTATACTTGCCCTAGCTTAATAACACTAACCTAAGGCTATTAACCCTAGTAAGCGTAGCTAGGTGCTCTAGCCCTAGTACCTTCTTATATCCTTTTAGCGCCTACTAGTATATCGCTTTGGCCTCTTTATACTTACCCTAGTGTCACGGCACAGTCCTGACGCGTACTGTCTCGTACTGTTTCCTACTGTTGGCTGGCCCACCACTAGCGCCTTGGCGGCTGCCCCTACTATTTGTGTACGATACCCCCTTTTACCTCCTTCTCC
>Ga0307507_10004791_pt1 | contig 23346 bp, 16 predicted proteins | sample 7_EM_MG_FD_207223 | JGI IMG/M metagenome (GOLD analysis project Ga0307507, IMG submission 207223) | Populus trichocarpa ectomycorrhiza microbial communities from riparian zone in the Pacific Northwest, United States - 7_EM | ecosystem: Host-associated > Plants > Roots > Unclassified | place...
AGATCCATTTCCCTTGAGTCCTTAGCCATGACTCAAGCGCCACTTGTGCCCAACCCAACACAGCCCAAGCACCACGTGTGCGCTGGGGAGTGCCCAACCCATAGGCAGAGCCCAAGCGCCACGTGTGTACTGGGGAGTGCCCAAGCGCCACGTGTGCGCAGGGGGTGTGACCAAGCGCCACGTGTCCTCACGTGGTTTTTATTCGTTAGTAATAATAATTTTTAAAATTTTATTAATGATGATAATAGTAATAGTATACTAATTTTTAATTTTATCTTTCAAATCACATCTTTGGTTGTTTTTCAATATCAAGAATAAAACTTTTCTAATTTAGTAATTATTTATTAATAATATTGATTATTATAAAAATAATAATATTTATAACACAAAAAATAATATTTTTAAGATTAATACTTTTGATTATAGTAAAAATAATAATATTCATAACACAAATAATACTATTTTTAATTCCAAGAATATTTAGAACATAAATAATAATATTTTTTATATTAAAACTTTGAATTATAATAATAATAATAATATTATAACAAAAATAATAATATCTTTGAGATGGAAACTTTGTATTCGAAGAAAAAAATAATATTGACAACGCAAATTATAATATTTTTTATATTAATACTTAGAATTGTTGAGTATTTTTAATAATACTACGCCACGGGGTCACTCTTTATTTTTTTTTTAAAATACCATAAAAAATTATAATATAAATAATAATATTTTCTTTCAAATTTATTAATTATTTTATTAATAATATTAATTATTATAAAAATAATAATATTTCTAAAAGAAATAATAATATTTAGAATTCTATGATACATGAACATTGAGTCTTAATGAAGAATCCAATAGAATTGAGTCCTTATGCTATATCTATTGATCTTGAGTCCCTGAAGCCAGACCCATTTCCCTTGAATCATTAGCCATGACCTAAGCGCCACTTGTCCTCAACCCAACGCCGTCCAAGCGCCACGTGTGCTTAGGGGGTGTGCCCAACCCATAGGCAGAGCCCAAGTGCCACGTGTGGGCTGGGGGAGTGCCCAAGCGCCACGTGTCCTCACGTGGTTTTTTTCGATAGTAATAACAATTTTTTAAAATTTATTAGTAATGATAATAGTAATACTAATACTAATTTTTAATTTTACCTTTCAAATCACATCTTTGGTTGTTTTTCAATATTAAGAATAAATTTTTTCTAATTTAGTAATTATTTATTAATAATATTGATTATTATAAAAATAATAATATTTATAACATAAAAAATAATATTTTTAATATTAATACTTTTGATTATAGTAAAAATAATAATATTCATAACACAAATAATACTATTTTTAATTCCAAGAATATTTAGAACACAAATAATAATATTGTTTTATATTAAAACTTTGAATTGTTATAAAAATAATAATATTATAACAAAAATAATAATATCTTTGAGATGAATACTTTGTATTCGAAGAAAAATAATAATATTGACAACGCAAATTATAATATTTTTTATATTAATACTTAGAATTGTTAAATATTTTTAATAATACTATGCCGCGGGCTCACTCTTTATTTTTTAAAAAAATACCATAAAAAATTATAATATAAATAATAATATTTTCTTTCAAATTTATTAATAATATTAATTATAATAAAAATAATAATATTTCTAAAAGAAATAATAATATTTAGAATCCTAAAACCCATGAACATTGTGTCTTGATGAAGGACCCAATAGAATTGGGTTCTTATACTAGACCCATTGATCTTGGGTTTTGACGCCAGATCCATTTTCTTTGAGTCCTTAGCCTTGACCCAAGCGCCACTTGTCCCCAACCCAAGCGCCACGTGTGTGCTATGGAGTGCCCAAACCTTAGGCAGAGCCCAAGCGCCACGTGTGCGCTGGAGGAGTGCTCAACCCATAGACTTAGCCCAAGCGCACGTGTGCGTTGGGAGTGCTCACCCATAGACTTAGCCTTCACCAATAGTGCAGTCCACAGTGAAAGCTTTTACAATTCACAGTGAAAGCATTCACAATACATTCATAGTGCAGCACAGTGCAATCCACAGTAAACAGTAGCTCGCGCTATTATAAAATACTGATTCTTTTTAGTTATATTTAATGTTGCAATCAAAACCAACATTACGCAAGACACTTATCATAAAAATCCAGATAGGTAGGTTGATGGTCCATCTCTGATAGAGACATTAAGTCACAAGATCAATTAAAAAAAATACTCATTAACTCAAAATCAAAGCTTTTATGTTCAAAGAAAAAAAAGTTCACTACCACGTTGAATAAGATTTGAAAGAGTGAGACTGAGAGAGTGAATGATTGTTGAAGGTGTGGTGTGGTTGGGCTACGGGTTATGGGAGAGAGAAGAGAACAATTAAATACACTATTTATATCAAATATCACTTCTGTGATTATACTTATTAAGAGGGTGGGTTTTAAATATTCTGATTTATTATTGAATTTGTAATATCTATTTTTTAATTTTTATTATTATTTATAATATCCTTTGAGTCGGGTTGAATAATGTAATTACTACAAATACCCCGATTTATTTTAACACCCTTCCGTTTTACTAGACGAGATACAAGTGTAAAACACATTTTCCTTGTATAAAAATAGTTTATATATAACGCTATGCTACCGTTGAATTTATTTTCTTAAATGTAAAGAAAATATGAAAATAAAAATCATTAAAATATTTATTTGATTGTAATTAAAATGATATTATTCAAATACTCTTCCTAGAATAATTACTCCACTTGAATCCAATATAATTTTAAAATAAAAATATTTTGGATTCAATTTCTAAATTCTAAACCCCATTTCGAATAATAACTCAAATTAATGTATTCTTAATTGATTTAAAAATTTATTAAATTTATTTATTTATATTATTTTTAAAAAAATAATTTTAAAAAAGACTTCAAATTGAATTAAAAAATAAAGATTAGACCAATGTGGTAGCTGAAAAATCAAAGGGATGAGATTCTTTTTCTCTAAAATCCATTTTTCAAGTCATTTTCACCCAAAAACACTTAAAACAAATACGCTACTCACCTCAATAAATCAATCTCTCAGCTCAAAATACCCCTAAATCAATTCAAAAAAACAGAATCGAACCTTAAAATAAAAAGATTTAAAATTATCATCATCGAACTCCTCTTGTTGAATAAAATCCTTTGATACTGAATTTGATTATTTTTGTTGTCGGGATAATAAAAATCAAGAACTTTCTCTCTCATCATTATTTTCGGTGAGTTTCTCTTTCCTCTCTCAAAATCAATGTCCAAAAAATAAACAAAATGAAACTATAAAAAAATAGAATAGCTTTCCTATTTATATGATTAGTAAAGCTACATAAGAAATGCCAAGTTTTTATAACGCTTGGATGACAATTAATGTTGGCCCATTGTTCTTTTATTATCACATTACTGAACAAAATGGTGGATATGTTTCTTGTTTGATATCAATTTGGCAGGACGGATGAAGAAAAGGATGACAAAAGGGTAAAGATCAAGAGCGTGCTTGGTTCAAATCTTAGGATCATAGTTGGAAAAGCCGAACCTAGATTGATTTACCATAGCGTATATGATTTGTTTGACTACAAAGAAAAAGGACATGAATTGGGTGGGTTATAAATATCAAGTGTTGTCTTCATTAATTACAATTCTTGACAAAGATTAAGAATTGAACTTGTTTGTGTCCCATAATAGAGATTATCAGATTGATTCTCTGTCATAACGTATATCAAGCTAGCCTGGCTTCCCATCAGATTGATTCTCTGTCATAACGTATATCAAGCTAGCCTAGCTTCCCCTTTATTATATCGATAATTACCGGTACAATAGAAGGGAAAAGGAATAGCTATGTAAGAGACCTTGTCCATGAGATGAGACAACCTAAAACCAGTGCATATGCCTAATAATTCCTCCTATTGCCACCTCAAAACATGCCTAAAGATAAACTCCCTTCATACATTGATCCGCCGAAAGCCAATCTCAACCTCCGAATCTCTAAAGGAAAGATGGTTACAGCAGGAAAACATCTGTCTGTATACAACCATGCATGGAAAGTTCTCCAAAAAGAATGACAAACATTTCAAAAGTTAGTCTCTCTCCCTCAATTATATTAAGAAGGGGAGAGAACTCTCATTGCCTGCATATCTCTTCTTTTTTAGAAATTCAAGAAAATGGGTTGTGGAAAATCAAAACATGATGTTGCCGCTGGAAACACCATCACCCGTAAGAAATCTGATGTGGGTAGCAACAAAAGCAATTATAAGGACTTGGAGCCTACAGTCAACGCAAGCATATTGGAGGAACAAAAAGAAAAGCAAATTCCTAGCCAAGAGTCATCAAAAGAGCTTGTCGCTGGTGTTCGGAATGTAAATGTAATGATTGTTGCTGGTGTTCAGGATGGAAATGTAGAGGCTGTCGCTAGTGAACAAGATGCAAATGTAGAGGCTGTCGCTAGTGAACAAGATGCAAATGTAGAGGCTGTCGCTGTTGTACAGGATGCAAATGTAGAGGGTGTCGCTAGTGAACAAGATGCAAATGTAGAGGCTGTCGCTGTTGTACAGGATGCAAATGTAGAGGTTGTCGCTAGTGAACAAGATGCAAATGTAGAGGCTGTCACTGTTGTACAGGATGAGGCTGTCGCTGTTGTACAGGATGCAAATGTAGAGGTTGTTGCTGTTGTACAGGATATTGCAAATGAGAAAGAAGAATTGAAGGGAGGAGGAAAAGATGTGGAGATTAAAGAAGAAAGTGTTGTCGAGAAGCAGGAACCAGGAAAGTTGATTTCAGAAGAGTCGTCAGATAACGTTTCTGATGGAAAGTCTGAGAAGGAGAGTTTGTCAAATGAGAGTGCTAAATTGGATGATGATGCCAAGGAAACATTGGTTGAGAAAGAAACAAAACAAGAAGCAGAAAATGGTTTGTTTTAAACTCGAGACAGCTTAACCTTAAAATAAAAAAATTAATTTGTTGTTATTATATTTTAAATTGATCTGCTTGCATATGTACAGAAGAGCCTCAAGCCATGAAGCAAGAGAATGCTGACGAGGAGCCAGAAGCTGCAAACCCTATAACTGCTGAGCTAGAAGTTGCAAGCCCTACTACAAATTAAGAAGCAGGAGAATTCTCAGGTCTATATGTTACTGCATGAAAGATATTCAAATGAACTAACAGAACACAACTTTTCTTCAAGATAAGCTGGTGCGTGGGTTCACCAAGAAAGGATTTGAAGTCAGCCTGAGAGGAAAGTCAGGATATGTGAAACTTATAGCTGTATGCCTTGTATTTATTTATCAAGTAAATTGTTTTTCTAGTTTATGTGGTAATTTGCAACATCCATTGAAAGAACTCATCAGAACTGTCAAGATTAATCATAAATTTGTTATTCTCCTCATTTTTTCCTTTTTTGGTACGTAAAACTTGTGTACCTTTTCCATGGCCAAGCTGATCGATTTCAAAACTTAATTCACCTTTATATTTTTATCAGTCTCAAATTCTTAGATTGATTCAAGAGGGATAATAGCTCTTAACATTTCAATTAAGTAATTCAAATATGCAACAGCACAGAATACAGAAAAACTTGATGTCAGGATCACCATGAGGAGACGAGAAAAGAAAACACCATGGCTGCAACTCGATAAACTAGGATTGCATATAGTTCCAGGACCAAGGTTACTATTGACGCTAACATAGACTCATCTCCCGCAGACAATCTAGGAGAGAATCAATCCAAGCATTAAGGAGAAAATCATGCCATTACAGTTGATTGTGCAACGTTTGTTTAGGAATTGATTAATTCTAATTATAGTATGTAATTCCTTGTATAGCCTCTAACAGCTATTTCCTTATTCTCCTATCCTCTGTTGTAAAGCTTTCCTATAAATAATACTCCAACGCCATATGCAATCGCTATGGTTGATAATTACTAGTTTACAAAACCTTACATGGTATCAAAGCCATAAGATTAACTTTCATCTGATCCTATGGCCTCAAAAAACTCTTCTTCTACTCTCTCCTTCAACACCATGGTTCACATGGTTACTATCAAACTATCCTCCACCAACTTTCTTCTTTGGCGCAGTCAAATGGTTCCTCTACTGCAGTGTCAAAAACTATATGGATATGTTGATGGCTCAACACCAATGCCTTCTACTGCCACTGATCCTGCAGCTCATAATATTTGGAAGCAATTTGATCAGCTTGTCATGAGCCTTCTGCTTTCTTCTCTCACAAAGGAAGCACTTTCTATTACTATTGGCTTTACAACATCAAGAGATGTCTGAAACTCTCTTGAAACTACTTTCAGCCAAAAATCTAAGGTCCGTGAACTTCAAATAAAAGATGAACTTCATCTCATGAAGCGTGGCTCTCGTAGTATTTCTAAAGACTCTCTAATATTTAAGGCTCATTGTGATCAATTATCAGCAATGGGACGTCCAGTTGAAGATACTTACAAGGTGCACTGGTATCTACGTGGTTTAGGCCATGAATTTTCAACTTTCTCCATCACTCAACTCTCTTTAACCACTATTCCTAGTTTCAAGGATATTGTTCCTAAAGCAGAGAGCTTTAATCTTTTTTCCAAGTTTATTGATTATAATACAGGGGTCCCTGCATATGTAGCAAATTTCTCTCCTGTATCTTCAAACCGATATGGAAACTCTAACAACTATCAACACAAATATAAAGGAGGACCATCAAAGGGAGGAAACCGTAGCAAGCAGCAGTATAAACGTCCTCCTTAATGCCAAATCTGTCGTGAGGAAGGACACTATGCCACGGATTGCAACCGCAGATACATCAAACCTGATGCTAATCTTGCTGAAGCTCTTGCCCACTGTACCATTAGCAATGAACCTGCAGATTGGTATACAGATACGGGTGCATCAACCCACATGACAACTGATGCATCTCAACTTGATAAGGTGGAACCTTACACTGGTAAGGACAAGGTTATTGATGGTAATGGATCCTTTCTACCCATAACATATACTGGTTCTTGCTCCCCCACTCCCAATCTTCAATTAAATGATGTTCTTGTCGTCCCAGCCTTAACTAAAAATCTGCTCTCTGTCAGTAAACTCACCCATGACTATCCTGTATCTGTCTCTTTTACTGACAATGATTTTATCATACATAATCTTCAAATTCAAAAGGTGGTGGCAAGCAGTAAACATGTTGATGGTCTTTATGTACTGAAGCGTGGACACCAAGCCTTCTCTACTGTCATTACCAAATCCAATCTTTGTAATTCCTTTGCCATTTGACATGCATGTTTAGGACATGTCTCCTTCACAATAATTTCCATTCTTAATAAACAAGGTTCCCTGTCCCTCTCTTTTATATTGCCAAATCCATCTCTGAGTGTTAATTGTCAAAAGGCTAAAAGCCATAAATTGCCATTTCCAACAAGTGACAATCGCTCCAACACCATACTTGGTCTTATACATTGCGATCTATGGGGTCCAGCATCCATAACTTCCATCTCAGGATATCGATATTATGTTATCTTTATCGATGATCACTCACGTTTTACTTGGTTTTATCCATTAAAACACAAAACTGATTTTTACCAGACATTCCTTAACTTTCAATCTTTGGTTGAGAATCAGTTCTCAACGAAAATAAGGATTTTCCAAAGTGATGGGGGGAGGGGAATTCATCAGTAAGAATTTGCAGTCTCATTTCACTAAATATGGAATTCATCACCAGTTCTCCTGTCCCTATACACCATCTCGGAATGGTAGAGCAGAGAGAAAACACAGGCATATCACCGAAACAGGTCTAACAATGGTGTTTCATTCCACCGTTCCTCTTCACTTCTGGGTTGAAGCCTTTAGCACCGCAGTCTTCATCATTAACCGCTTACCAACACTAGTCTTGAATGAGACATCTCCTTTTGAAATTCTGTATGGTAAGTCTCCTCTTTATACTACCTTTCAAATCTTTGGATGCTTATGTTTTTCAAACTTGTGTGATTATGCCAAGCATAAATTTGAACAAAAAAGTCTTCCTTGTATTTTTCTTGGTTACCACACTTCCTACAAAGGGTTTCGATGTCTTGATCTTGTTTCTCATCGAGTGTTTGTCACTCTACATGCTCGTTTTGATGAGAATGTATTCCCATTTTCTTCTTCTAGTATGCAACCCTCCTCTGCCATCTTAGATTTTATTGCCTTTCATGATCCCACTTCATCGCATCCTGTTATGTCCAGTACTAACTCTTCTGCAGGACCTTCATCTTCATCATCAGTAACTTCGTCCATGCCGTGTAAATCATGTGCTTTGGAATTGCTTCCATCTCCAAGCTCATCAATTTCAGTGCCACTTGTCTTTAATCCTCAGGCAGAACAACTTCCAGCAATCCCAATAGCATCAGCTTCACATCAGAGTTCTCATCCCATGATCACTCGTGGCAAAGCAGGCATCTCCAAATCCAAACATTACAGTTATGTTTGTCAGATCCCATCATCTCCTTTATTATAATCTCTTTTAGTTATGAAGGAACCAAAGGGTTTCAACAGTGCTGCCAAGTCCCCAAAATGGCTTGCTGCGATGAAGGATGAAATTCGTGCTCTCAAGCTCAATCAAACATGGGAACTAGTTCCACGACCACCTGCTACTAATGTGGTTGGATCCAAATGGGTTTTTCACACCAAATATCATTTGGATGGTTCCATTGATAGGCTCAAAGCAAGCCTTGTTGCAAAAGGTTATACTCAACTATGTGGTCTTGATTTTAATGACACTTTTAGTCCAGTTGTTCGAGCATCAACAGTTCGCATTGTTCTCTCCATTGCAGTATCTTGTGGCTGGAACATGCGTTAGCTTGACGTGAAAAATGCATTCTTGCATGGTCTTTTTCAAGAACATGTTTATATGGAACAACCACTGGGCTATGCTGATTCCTCTCATCCAACTTATGTTTGTCGTCTTAAAAAGGCAATCTATGGCCTGAAGCAAGCACCAAAAGCATGGTTCCATTGGTTTAGCCATTTCTTACTCACTGTTGGCTTTAATAGCAGTCTAGCTGATTCCAGCTTATTTGTTTATTCATCAGCTCACGAGATTATTTACTTATTATTATATGTCGATGATATTATCATCACAGGCAGCAATATGGCCCTCATTGATACTTTCATTCACAAGCTACGTCATGAGTTCTCCATGAAGGATCTTGACACTTTGAATTATTTCTTGGGTCTAAAAGTCACTCATTCTGCAACTGGAATATTTTTGAGTCAACTAAAGTATACGAGAGATCTTCTACTTCGAGCTGACCTCCTTGATTCCAAACCGGTTGGCACTCCCATGATTGTTTCCCACATTTAACTACTGATGACAATCCTTTTCATTCCCCCACTACCTATCGATCCTTAGTTGGTGCACTTCAATATTTAACCATTATTAGGCCAGATATTACACATGCAGTAAACTCAATAAGTCAATTCATGCATGCCCCAAGCGAACACCATTTCCAGGCTGTTAAAAGGATCCTCCAATATGTTAAAGGAACTCTGCACTTTGGTCTCAAAATCACTCCATCCACCACCTTCAGCATCTCAGCTTTCTCAGATGCCGACTAGGCTGGCTGTCCAGATACAAGTCGATCAACATCTGGGTATGCCATCTTCTTAGGTGATAATGTAGTTTCCTGGACCTCTAAAAAGCAATTTACTGTCTCTCGCTCTTCTGTAGAATCTGAATACAAAGCATTAGCCCTCACTGCAGCTGAGGTCAAATGGTTGTTAAATATTTTTCAAGACTTACACCTTCAGCCATCAGACAAGCCAATTCTACTTTGTGATAATGCTAGTGCCATTTTCATGGCCTGCAATCCTGTAGCTCAAAAATGATCTCGGCATATTAACATTGATATTCACTTTGTCCGCGAGTTAGTATGCAATGGTGTCTTAAAGATTCAACATGTGCTGTCCAACTTGCAAATTACGGACATCTTCACTAAAAGTCCATCAAAATCTCTGTTTATGCTCTTTAGGTCCAAGCTTCGCGTGTTACCAACCACGCTTGACTTGAGGGGGAGTATTGGATCTAACACAGACTCATCTCCTGCAGACAATCCAAGAGAGAATCAATCCAAGCATTAAGGAGAAAATCATGCCATTACAGTTGATTGCATTACAATTGATTGTGCAACGTTTGTTTAGGAATTGATTAACTCTAATTATAGTATGTAATTCATTGTATAGCCTGTAACAGCTATTTCCTTATTCTCCTCTCCTCTTTTATAAAACTTTCCTATATATAATACTCCAACGCCATATGCAATCACTGTGGTTGATAATTACTGGTTTACAAAACCTTACAGTTACAACACAGTGATAAAACTCCAAGCACATTTACAACCTCGCACAATCTCATCTAGAGTAATTCTTAACATTAACTGCTCTTACAGGATGAATATTTGTATGGCCCCAAAATGGAATTAACTTCAATATCAGTTCATCAATGGGAGTCCATGGAAATCACCGATTCAACCATCCAAGTTCAAATGGAAACATATACACACCAATATAAGGACGCTTATTCAAATAATGTGTCTTTATATTAACAAGGTATGGAATGTACAAATCCATATCTATATACATAAAGCCTTATGATAATGCTCACGGCACTGGTCATCAGCTACAACTTCAAAGAAGGCTCCAAGTATAAAAATAAAGAAAAGCTCGTTAGGGGAGAAAAGCCCACAACTAGCCTCTCATTTTAAATCCTATTCACCTAGACATATATGTTTGGTATTGTGGTAGATTTTATGGTTGTTATTTGAAAAAAATTGTTTTATAAAAAGCACTTTTAGTTGATGCTGGTTTGATAAAATATATGTTTAGTTAAAACTGTGGTTGAAATTGAGGCTGAAAAAAAATAGTTTAATGTGTTTGGTTAAAAATGCTTTTCAAATTGAGGTTACAAAATGACTAAAAAAACATATATTAATATTGATGGTTTTTAATTAAAATATTGTAGATTTAACTACTACACATCATGAAAACAAACAATACTTGATACAAAATATTTTTTACTGCTCCATTAAACTATCTGCAATTCCATCACGTACAAAATCCATCCGACCAGGCCTCGAGGTACCATGGCTTTCTAAGTGTGCAACAACATCAAGTAAAATATCATCAGGAACAAAATTAGGATTGCGATCAAAATGCTATGTCATCATGCGATCTCCTTCTGATGTAATTGTGTAGTGCCATTGATGCCACTACAATTTCAACTTGCGTTTTGTATGGATAAACATGCATGTTTTGTAAAATCCTCCACCTTTGTTTCCATACTCCAAAAGAACGTTCTATCACATTACGTAGCGATGAGTGAGTACGATTAAAAACTTCTTGTCGATTTCTTGGTTGTCCACGATGTCTAAAATCTTGTAAGTGATATCTCTCACCTTTATATGGACCTAAATACCCATACTCATTGGGATATCTAACATCGACCAAATAGTATTTACCTGTAATTACAAACAACATGTTAAATTTGTCATAATATTAGTAAATAAAAAGCAAATTATTGTAATTATAATTAAATAACAATTTCTATTATATACCTACCTTTTAGTGGTTTAGAAAATTTGATATTACTATTGTCAATAGCCTCAAGAAAAATACGTGTATCGTGGGCACTGCTTTCCCATCCTACCTATACAAACGTGAACTGTATGTTAAAACTACAAGCAACCATTATGTTTTGAGTCAGTACACCTTTTCTTCCAATAAATAGAATTTGATTTTTAGTTGATATACAGGCCCACATATGTGTGCTATCAATTGCACCAATACAATTCTACATGAAAACCAATCAGAAATATAACGTCATTACTTACTAGCATGCAGAAAATAATTTTCTTTCACATTTAACAAACATTTGTCTTACCTTGAAATGAGACATATATCTTGGATTCATTGCAATTTCTCGTGGAGTGTTTGTAAAATTAGGGTCCTCTAGTTTTATGACATCCATTGTAAACAAACATATTAGTACTAGGACTTCTTTAATGCATCTACTAACAATTTTACCTGAATGTTGAAATCGCTCTTGAACCTCCCTATTTGATGCTCCTAGTGTTATTGTATATAGAAATATAGCCATTTTTTCAGTAACACTCATTCTTCTAGAAGGTTTTAACCCATACTTTGTTTCTAAATCACTGCACAGGCTCAACAAAGTTGATGTGTCCATTCTAAACATGTTGACATATCGTTTCCAATATCCTCTTAAACTTCAATCAACCAGCGCATACCCTGTGTGGTATGAAACCATACACGGTTTTTTATGCATATAATTAATATAATATATGTTTATTGCCCCAGCTGTGGACACAACTAACTTTTTCCTATCAAATTCTCATCTCCAAAATGATTCATCATCCTCATCACTATCATCATCGTTGTCGTCGTCGTCATTTTCCCTATCATCATCATCCCCTCTTGAGCCACCATTGTGATCACCATCATGATAATTAATGTGATCAACAACACGATCCATTATATTTTCATAATCATCATCAAGATCTTCACTGAATATTGCATTAAAACATGCATCTTCCATATTTATAATGCTAAATAAACAAACAAATAAATAATGTTAAACACCAGTTTTTCAAAACAAACACAATAACAAAAACCAAATATACATGGAAAAATAAATGAATAATAACATTATTATTGTAAATTACTTACCTCTGTGTTTTTATTATGATCTGATGTGTAAATGATTCTTGTAGAATTGATGTTCTTTGGCAACAATAATATATGAACTTGGAGAAAAGGAACAAATCCTTATTTAGAATATAGAGATAAATGTAATTGATAAAACTACAAAGGTATATCGACATTGTGCTTGGCATGACTTTGATATTATTGCTATTGTATGGAAAACTTTAATTAAACAATAATTCTCTGCATCTATTATTATCTTTTGTACAGATTTTGTTCTTCAATAATTCATTGATTCATAACTCTATTTGTCTACACCATTTGTAAACATTTTGATTCATTTATCATGTCATGTCTTTTCTATTTGTTTCTTGTACAAGTTGCGTGCAACATGTAAACTTTATTTGTCTATACCATTTGTAAACATTTTGATTCCTTTACTCCTTTATCATGTCATGTCATTTCTATTTATTTCTCGTAGAATTATAGTACAACATGTAATGTAATGTATTTTGTCCCCATGTGGAAAGTTTTCCTATACCTTCAATTTGCCACAATTAATTGCTTGTTGAATTTGAGATCCTAGATTTTGATTTGTGCATCTCGTGATATATGATTGAAATTTTTGTAAACATGTTTGACTTTTCATATGTTTTATTTCTTTTCTTTACAATTAATTACACTCATATATAGTTTACATTTTACTTTAAATCAATTTTGTTATTGGAAAGACACAATATGTATATAACATTGTGCACATATACAAATTCTGAATAATTGGATTTCTTGCGTTGAATAATTCGTAAGCCAAATTTGTTCCGTCAAATAAAACTAAAAGCATTGTCCACGTCATCAACCAATCTCACGGGAAATTAAATAGTATTTTCCCAGAATTACTTAACTAGATCGCAATCTATCATACTCAACAATGATCAAATAGCACCAAAGTTTTTAACTTAATTAATCTACCTTTCATAACATGAACATAATAAATATGAATGTTCCATAACTTAAATGATTATAGTCGCCAACAACTGATATATTCAATAGTTAAATTTATTTATACTCTCGAACCATCATGAAGGAATCATTACTCCATATCATCTTGAGAAAACTGCTACAACATTAATATGCAAATTTATATAAATGACAAGAAATTTCAAAACATGTTAAATAACATTCTCAATAATATTACCAAAGAATAAATGAAATCATGCAATTGGGATGAATATATATCTCTCTAACTAAGGTGCTTTATGCCGTGTATACATTCTCTGCAACCATTTTATCTTGTTTTCAAGATTACCCATAGTTGACCATATTTCCCTATTCCTTCTCAAACCTAGAAACTCAGTAGCAAACCCATGAAAATCATCTCCGATATTAACTCCTTCAATTGAGTGAAGCTCGCTCATAACCTCAGGAATACTACACCTTTTCCTATCTTTACAAACAAATGTTGAATCACTATTGTTTGACATGTTATCAACTAATTGATCCTAACGTGACAATAGTTGTGCCCCAATTCTAGAATTCTTTTTTTTCTCAGCTTGAACCTCAGAACATTCTCTTTCTTTTCTCTTCCCACTGCTGCGTGTGTTGCTACTACTGGACATATTAACCCCTCTAACCATGTTACAAACATCATCGGTGAAATTTGGAATTTCATCCTCTTTTGAATCACCGCTTCCTTCTTCCAAATCAGGTTGTTCCTCATTGGTATTGGATCCTCATCAATACCAACATTATCATCACAGAGGACTCCAGACGATGGTGCCCATGTATACTCTCCAGTAGCAACAATGTTCGAGAACATTCTGTCGAACTTCATACGTAAAGACGGTTCAATACTAGTTTGCCTAAACTTTTTTGCTCCTCTTATTTCCTACACAGAATAAATGAAATTATTTAATGCAATTTCAAATAATTTAGTAATTACTAAACTTAGATTTAAACAAATTAAAGATTTTAGTAATTACTAAACTCAGATTTAAACAAATTAAAGATTGAGAATCATGACAAATAACCTGAATTTTTGTTTTCCACCACTCATCACTTGCAGAAATTGTTCCTAATTCATTACTTCAGCCCACACCAGTTTTGGAAATGAGTTTTGTCCATATCCTCCAATCCTTTTTGCAGCTATTTTATTTGTTCTTCAGTTGTGTCTTGGTGAATGCATGACCAGTTTGTTATTTGAAAGCTGTCAACAAATATTTCCAACTAGCTTTGTCGAAATGAGTATTCGGTCTTATTCCCATGTCGATGGCCTTAATGCAAAGGTCACAAAAGATGGCAAAATTTATTTATTCCAAGCAGCTTTATCCATAGTTTCAAAACATTCCATTCCTAGTTGGATAACATATTTGAAAGCAAACATAATGAATTTTAACATGCTAATAATTTGACTAATCTTAGATGGAAGTGTAGTTAACATGTAAGTATGTAAAACAATCAACAATGTAAACAACATTGAAATTCAAAGCAGAATACTTGTAGTCCCAAAAATGAACTTACACCATCAAATATATATATGGTAGTTAGATCAAACATGTAATGCAATATATAATGACACCAGCTAAAATTAATTACCATTCTATCAAAATTCTAGCGCTTCCATAAAACATGCATGTATGACAAAAACATTACACATCAATTCTGCAAATCATCATGAAAAATTGGTGCAAAAATAAGAGACAAGGCATACTGTGTATAAATTTTGATTAAAAAAAAGAGAGGCACTAGTCTTATGGAAGGGCTAGAATTTTAATCTAATATAACATGAGATAATTGCAGTGGTCCTTCACCAAGGTAATTAAAAAAATAAACTGACAGCTCAATTTATTCATCCAAAATCCTTCATAAACCAAATATCGAACAGTTTGACTGCAATTACTCTTTCAGAACAAGAAATTGTGGATTCTTTCTCATAAACCCTTGCCTCCCTATTCTCAAATCTCAAAAGAAACCAGTAATCAGAGCATTGTATAGCATCAAGTCCTAAAAGAAATATAAAATGAAGCAGCACAGTTTTGGACTAAAATGGCAACAGCAGAATCCGACTTAACAGAACAATGAACAAAGTTTCAGTATTGCCGAGACAGAAATGCAAATGACCAAAAAATACAGATTGTTAATTAACCTAATTCACAACACCCATTTTTTTTTTTCATATCAACATCCGAGCAAGAAATGGTTGTGGTTAATTAACTTACCTCACAGCACCATATATTCATAATATTGTAACCCAGAACAATACAAAACACCTAAACATTAATTCATGTATTATTAAAAACATGTAATTAGTTAAATATTTGTAAAAACAAAAACACATACTCAATTTTACAGCACCTTCTCTTTTTGTTCCCAAATAATTTCTCAGAATCTCATTATTCTTTTGCCTCTAAAACCAACTCAGATCTGCAAATAAATTCATCAATAATAAATACAAAATTGTGAGAAGCAATAAAAAAAAATGGACTTCATTTCTTTTTTTCTGCAACTACAAAACAAGGAGATTCCAGATCATGTATTAATTTTGGTGCTGTTTGTGAAGAAGACAGGCACAAAAGATATGCAAAACTGTTCACGGTGAAAGAAATAAACAAATGAAAAAAAATACCTTTTTAATCATATCTACAAGATCAAGAGCTTGGAAAGGCGTATCGGGTGGAAAAAAGGAAAGGAAATTATTTTTGATAGTAGAGGAGAGAATAGTCACAGGAGACAAAGATTTCAAATTTTTTGTGATAGAGAGGAGGGATCTGCTAGGTGAAGAAATGATTGCAATGTATTTTTGCTCTAATTTTTAAGATGAATCGTTAAGCTGAATTTTTAAGAGAGGAGGGATCTGCTAGGTGAAGAAACGATTGCAATGTATTTTTGCTCTGATTTTTAAGATGAATCATTGAGTTGAATTTTTTATAGTAGAGGAGAGAATAGTCGCAGGAGACAAAGATCACAAATATTTTTGTGAGAGAGATGAGGGATCTGCTAGGTGAAGAAATGATTGCAATGTATTTTTGCTTTGATTTTTAAGATGAATCGTTGAGCTGGGAAGTTTGATATTCCAACGGCTTTTTTCTCTCTAAGGGGATTAGCTTGTCGGTGGATCTTGAAAAATAAGGTTAGCTACTGTTGCAGAGCATAATTTTCCAACTTTTGTTCAACCACAGGTGCAACCACAATTGTTGATGGGTCCCACCAAAATAAAACCCGGTTTTCACATAACCAAACACATAAAAATTGTGGCTTACTTTAACCTCAGGTGCAGCCGTATTACCAAACGGCACCATAATCTCCCTTAACATTTGTGTCTGCTTTCATTCTTAGGACAAGATCTTTAGACAAAATAATATTTCCTTTGGGATCTGTTTTGCTATACTCCTTGGCAAGAGAATCCATCACAATTCCATAAGATCTCCATGTCTCACATGTCAACTCCACACTAAAATAAACTAAATGGTCTACATTGTTGTTCCCTGCCACTAAGCTGCACAAAAAAATCGAAGCCCAAAAGCTTGTGACAAGTTTTCGGGGGAAGAATCTCTCTTAAATAAAGGATATACTTGAAATAATGACTTCTTTTGGTTTCCTTGTGGGTCATATATTTGATCAATTTCCAGCAACATTCTATCATATTATATTTTCCACCTAGCTTGTCACGAAAAAGAGTGTTGCTAGCAGATGTCAAAGTGACCGCTGCTAGCATTCCCCTTAAACTATTACAATAAATTTAAATTCCTTAATTATTGAATGAGTGGTGAATTTTATTTTTATTTCCTTGCCTACAGTCGTCATTATGTAGTATATACTAGTGTATTGGCTTGCGCTCTGTAGCGGGTCAATATTATTTTTTTAAAGTAAAAAAAGATATTAAGAGTATAGAATGTTTCAAACCCTTTGAGTCTGACAACTATGTCAGACCCAAACGACTTAGGTCTAGCGGCAATGCAAGGCTCAAGAGTCTTGGGTTTGACGGTCATGTCAGTCCAAGAGGTGTTTGCAAGACCCAAACAAACAATAAACAAACAGATGACAATTGTGCACTTTAGTCGTCAAGAGACAGAAAAGAATGAAAAAACACAAACAATTGATAACAGATGGCAATCCATCCATGATATGTCTACACGCGCCGCACCATGTGGAATAGAGTACGTCTGTGCATCTATCTAGATGGCGTTTGGCCAGACTTGGCCACTAGGAGGCGTCTCACGTGCCTCCTTAATGGTGCAAACGCTGCCCACTTGCTAGGGCGTGTGGAACACGTGCCAACAACTTTTTGAATAAAAAATAGAAAAGACAACATGAAAATACTAAAACACCCTCTATGGTCCTTTTAATTACACACTATACCCAAGTAAATTTCACTGTTGCAATCCACAATAATCTGTATCTAGAGTTACAGTGAAAACCCTATGCCATTTAGCTTTCTTTATAATTAGCCCAATGGCACATGCTCCACTGTGGGTCAGAGAAAAAAAAAGCACAAAAAAATATCTAGCCATTGGTAATATGCCTACTAAAAAAATAGATTTTGACCATGAATTGAATGATATTTTTATTTAATATTGAGATGAAAAAACATTTGATATACCCCAACTGACCTATGAAACTCACGGAGATAATCTAAAAAAAAATAAATTGAAAAGCTCAACCTCGAATTAAGTCAATGTTCAATCCCGAATTAAGTAAATGTTGAAAGACTAAATTGGTAAAAAACAACATTTATTTAAAAAAAAAAAAAACTAAGTGAACTCAAGTCAACAAAGCGAACTCACGACGCAAGTCATGCACATCATTGGATTCAATAAATTTTGTATCCCAAAGATTATTTTTCATTTAATTATACGACAATGAAGTGCATAATAATTTTTTGTATGAAATTCTTTTTTTAAAGAAAAAAATTGTGGTAGGCATCTAGAATCGAGATAACAAAAGTAGATCATTGATAACAAATGGTGAAATTATATTCTTTTAGGTTTGAGTAAAATAAAAAAAATAGATCATTGACAACAAATGTAAACCTTCAGTTAATTTTTTTTTGAAAATATTAAAATTCAACCCCGAGATAAAATGAGTTAAATTAAATTAAAAAAATTAAATTAAATGACAAGCGTGAAATTGAATGAAGCGATAATATGTATAACACTAAATTGGAAAATGAGAAAAAAAAAGATTTAGAAAATTGTGGGGACAAAATGAAAACATGAGAGAATGTGGGGTTAATGTACGATTAACAAGAAAACAAATTATAAATATCATCTCTCCCTCTCTCTTAGTCGGTAGCAAGATAAAGAGAAAAGAAGCTAGGGTTTTGATTTTTTTTCCCTTCAAAATTCTTGATAGAACACATTAAAAAGGTTAGATTAAAAAACCAAAAAGGGGTTTAGAGATCTAAGCTAGAAATCTAGAAACTCTCTTGAGTTTTAAAAGCTTAAAAGGGAAGGTTTTGAAAAGCTGAAGGAGATGGAAGAAAAGGTGAGGAAAGCTTGATTTTTTTTTTTTAATTTCTCCTTGATATCTTGTCATTAGAAGGTAAGAATCCTTTCATTATGATTGATTATGTTTTTGGCATGGATTGAGGCTTAGTTAGTAAGTTGTGTAATATGAAATATTGAATTTTATGTGTTAGTTTGCTTGTTGAAGTGCCTTGTTTTTTTTTTAAAAAAAAAATTGTATCATTTGAAAAATTATGGAAATGGAGGCCAAATTATTGTGTTGTGTTGAAGTTATTATTTGTTGAAGAATTTGGATAAAGTTGGACCTTAGAAAAAGACCAACGGATAGGAACTTGACCTAGAAAAACAATCAAACAACAATGCATCTTACCTTAGGTAGGGTGCACTGGGGATGATGCGTCTTCCCCTTACTCAACCAGTCCCTCACTCAGACTCTCGCAGACCATAGGTTTCCTAATCGATAATACTAGGTGGCGACTCTTGAACTTTAATCATAATTTTATGATTAAACCCAAAACCCTTTCCTTTCCCAATAACATACCTCTTAGGAGGCTCACACATTGAAGCGCGTCAATCCCAACGTCTCTCCCTCATTGGTAGCCAGATAGTTTAGAGGAGTAGAATACGTGCCAAGAACCTGGGGGTTGGTATAATATACCAGTCTGTTTAAAGGGGCTAATTTTTTAGCCAACTAGACACCATCAGAAGTGACTAGGGGCGACTTGTTTTAGTCTACAAGGAGGAGCATCAAAAGGAGTCCTCAGTCAGCCCTAATTACTTAGTGTAAAGAAATGATGGTTTATCGAGGATACTCCAAGGGATGAAAGAACAAAGCCAGATGCAAGATAGGTCATCCGTCGTTATGGAACCCAAAAGAAAAACGGTTAGCAATGAGGAAGACCTGCAAAAGGAGTTGGACAAATTAAGGATTGAGCTCAACAACAATAAAAGCCATCAGGAATTCCTGGAAGACCAACTCCTGAAAAAAGCAGAAATAAAGGCCTCCCTGAGCTAACAGTTGAGAGAAAAAGATGGGCAATTGAAAGAAAGAAATGCTAAGTATGATACCTAGTAAATAAGCACGAAGAGTTGGTGACTCTAAAAAAGACCTTAGAAAGTAGAGAACATGCTAACGAGGAGTTAATAGCTTCTTCAAAGAAAGATAGGGATCACTATAAGTTAAAATGAGAAGCTGAAAAAGGGAAGAACAAATTAGTTGATCTCACCATTGAGGAGGAAAGTCAATGAAGAAAAGGAACTTATATTTCTCAAGTAAGTATACATATATATTGATCATAATGCATTACTTTGATCTATGACAGACCAATGTCTTACCAGCGTCTCGACAACAAACCTCCTTTCAAATACGCCCCTGAGCCCTATCTTATTTCTTTCGAGTGTGCCTTTGAACCCTTTATCTTTCGGGTAGTACATTGTCTAACACTACCTCCTTTCGAGTACACTTTCGAGCTCTCGTTCCTTTTTAGGCCCTATCTTCTTCTTTGAAGCATGCCTTTGAGCCCTCATCCCTCAGATAATATGCCTTTGAGCCCTATCTCTTTTCTCTTTAAGCGTTTCTTTGAGTTCTCATCTCCTAGATAGTACACCTTCGAGCCCTATCTTGTTGTCCTTTTAAGGCATCTCTGACCAAATCCTTTTACCAGGTAAATCATATTTTTCACCACTTTAAAAAATCTTTGCATTTTTCATCTAGACAGGTCGTCTATTACAATAAGACCATTTTGAAAAATCATTCGTATTTTTCACCATTTGAAAATCTTTCATTTTCCACCTAGGCAGGTTGCTTATTACAATAAGACCACTTTGAAAAATCTTCCCATTTTTCACTACTTTGAAAACTCATTTGTATTTTTCACTACCTTGAAAAATCTTTGCATTTTTCACCACTTTGAAAAATCTTTGCATTTTTTGCCTAGACGGGTCACCTATGACAATTTGATCATTTCAAAATCTTTGAATTCTACCAATAAACAGGTTGCTTAGTACAACCATACCACTTCAAAAGGTCTTTCATAAGATCATCTTTTTATTTACAAACCTTATTTCCTTTTCTTTCAAGTGTGCTTTTTAGCACTCCCTTTCTAGCCTTATCTCTTTTTCCTTTGAATGCGTTTGTGAGCCCTCACTTCAAACACTTTCAGAAGGATTAACCATTTCTTGATCTGGTATCACCATTCCTTTTTCTTTTTTACAAAGCTTATTATCTAAAGTCTCTTACAAAACTCTCTGTCGTAAGCATTGTAAAGAGGGGGAAAACTATCATAACTCATTTATGGGTTATTCCCCAAATTCACTTATTTTTTCTCTCAAAATAAAAATACAAAAATAAAATAATGATAGTAAGAGGGCTGACGTTTTGGCAAAAGCAAGCTACGAGGATTTTACATATAGAAAAAATCAAGTTGCAATTTTAGATGAAATTAGGAGCCTAATTGTACCCCATTTTACTCAAAACTAAAGAAACAATGCAGATTCAAGGTCAAATTAAATTATTATTGGACAAATCTATATAAAATTTAAGTCTAAGGATATAATTAGATTTTTAATAGGCTAATTTGATTTAATCATAGGCTAATTTAAAATTTAATTATGTTTAAGAATTAATGTGGGTCCAATTGAAGGATTTAATTAGGTGCAAGGACTTAATTATACTTTAAATAGGTCAAATTAATTTTATTAAGTGGCTTAATTGGTGAAAAATTAATTTTGGGAGCCCAATTTAGGCTTAATTGAGAAAATTAGAATTTTAGAAGACCAAATTTATTTTTTACCAAGTCAATTGATTGAAATCAAGGGTAAAATTGCAAGAAAATCAAAGTTTGAGGGTCAATTATGGGTTAAATTGAAGAAATTCAAAGCCAATGACCATTTTGAAAAAGGAATCAAACTCTACGGACCCAATTGGTTGAAATCAAAGGTGAAATTGAAGAGAATTAAAAGTTTAATGGTCAATTAAAGGTCAAATTGCATAGATCCAAGACTAAGGACCAAAATGAAAAATATGCTGAAATCCAGGGTTGAAATTAAAATTCATCACGGGTAAATTTGCACAAAATTAAAAGTTTGAAACTAATCAGGGGTGTAATTGAGAGAAATCATAAATCAAATGACTAAAATGCAATTTCCCAAGACGGTGCCGTTTTGAGTGAACTGTTCATCTTTTTCTATAGGCTTTCAACCGGAAAGGCTACTAAGGGTGCCACATTCCCAAGGCATTTAATGCTTTATCTCTCCACCGAATTGGACAAAACTTACACGAAAATGATCACTTGACATATAACTACACCCTAGTGTGGTCTATTTTGGTTGATTGACACCACAACGACCGTGACACCACCCCAAAGTGGCCAATTCGATTAGCCATTTTCCTACAACAAATATGACAGCCTATAATAGCTACTTTAAGCCAACGATTGGGATACTTTCGGGTCGAATAAAGGGCCAAGATTTGGCACCAGTAAAGATAAAATATCCATCTTCCACCCACTATAAATATGGATGGATTTCATGACCTGGGGGAGGAGAAAATCGAGTCTAAAGTTGGCAAAAAATCAGCATCCCTTGGTTTTTCCTTCCCCAGCCGACAATTCTCTCTTTGTTTTTCTCTATCTCTGCCACTACCACCACCTCTTACATTTGCCAAAGACAACTACCAATAGACCAGCTTCTCCCCCCAGCACCATCGTGGTCCAATGACAAAAACCACCACCGTAGCCACAACGCGTTTCCCCTCTCCTCTACAGGTTTCTGCTTCTTCCTCCCACAGTCGTCACCAACCACCATTTCCTCCACTAAAGCCTTCTGAGCCACCGATCGAACCTCCTCATCACGACCACGACCCCCACGCCAGGCAACCTCCCCCCTTCTTCTCCTTCTTTTTCTCCCCCCCCGCATGGTTCATTGTTTGCATGCAGAACAAGAATTCATTCTGCATGTATGAGACAATTTAATTATCCTATGAGTTGGGTTGGGCTAGGCCCGTGTCAGCCTAGCCTGGCCCAGAAAAAGAAAGAGGAAAGGGCCAGGTCTGTTGGGCTGCTAGTCGGCCCAACTAGATCCGGCTGGGTCTAGCCCAGATGGATGGGTCCAGCTCAATTATTATTATTATTATTATTATTATATCCAAAAAAATTCCA
>Ga0307507_10004792_pt1 | contig 23345 bp, 6 predicted proteins | sample 7_EM_MG_FD_207223 | JGI IMG/M metagenome (GOLD analysis project Ga0307507, IMG submission 207223) | Populus trichocarpa ectomycorrhiza microbial communities from riparian zone in the Pacific Northwest, United States - 7_EM | ecosystem: Host-associated > Plants > Roots > Unclassified | place...
CTCCACAATCCTCAAGGCCTTACCTCCTCAAGGATTCGTCTCTCTCACCAATCTATCTTGTTCCACAATCGTGTCCTTATAGCCCCCTGTCTACAAGTTCCCCTTACAATAATCTATTTAATCGATCAATTAGTTATTTTAAGGACGTGTACTATAAGGTCTTTAGCTAGGGGATTAAATAATTCGGGACAAAGCAGGGTTTGTTTGCGGTAGGCGCGCGCTTCTTCCTGTGCTATTATGTCTTGTAAACGTCGAGTTAGGGTATTAGGTTTTTAACCTTAAACGCCTAGGTGGTACGTAATTAAGAATTAGAATTAAGACAGATATTTTAACTAGTGGGCTTAATAATAACTTAGCTGTTTCGTGGTTATAAAGTACTGTAGATTCTTATAGTTGCTAAGGACCTTAATTGGAAATCCAGCGCCTTCCAGTTTAGGTCGCCATTGTTTGAAATATCTAATAATGGCTAATAATTCTTTATTGTAGATCTTGTAGTTATATTTGGCTAGACTTAGTTGTTTTAAGAAGTATGCTATAGGGTGTAGTACCCCTTCTTTATTATACTAAGACAGAATGCCTCTAGTGACGTAGTTAGATAAGTTAGCTTCTATAACACTCTTTCGGTTTGGGTCAAAGTGTTAGAGTATAGGTGCGGTAGTAAATATAACTTTTAAATAGGCAAAGGCCTTCTTGCATTCCTTATTAAAGATAAAGGCTTTATCCTTTTAGGTTAGAGCTATAAGAGGTAAAACTAGGGCGGAGAAGTTATTAATAAACCGTTAATAGAAATTAGCAAATCCTATAAAGGCTCTTACGTCCTTAATGTTCTTAGGTTCTTGCCAGTTTACAATTACTTTAATCTTCTTTAGGTCTATTTATATGCCGTCTATAGAGATAATAAGTCTGAGGTATAGAACTTCTGTTTTATAGAACTTGCATTTATCTATATCTAATTATAGTCTAGCTCTACGTAGGGCTTCTAAGACAAGGTCAACGTATTTCTTATATTTAGCTAGGTTATTGCTATATACCAGGATGTCGTCAATATAAGCAGTATAGAAAACGTCCAGGTAAGGTTGTAAGGTATTATTTATAAAGTGTTGGAATAAACTTAGGGCATTTATAAGGCTAAATGGCGTTACTAAGTATTTAAATAGTCCATATCTAGTACGGAATGCTGTAAGCCATTTATCTTTTTTTGCGATACGGAGGCGGTTAAATGCGTGGATAAGGTTAAGTTTTGTATAGTAGCAAGCCTTACTTAATTAGTTTAGTGTCTCTTAAATTAATAGGAGCGGGTACCGATTCTTAATAGTAATAGCGTTAAGAGCTTGGTAGTCTATATAGAAGCGTAAACCGCCGCTAGGTTTCTTAACAAAGATTATAGGTATAGCTATAGGCGAAGAGCTTGCTCTAATAAATCCTTTATTTAGGTGTTCGTCCAAGTACTTCCGCAATACTTAGAGTTTGTTTTAGGATATTCTGTATAAGGGTCCAAATCCTGGTTGTTTTCCTTCTTCGAGTACAATCTTGTAGTTATATGGTTAGTGCTTTGCTAACTTATTAGCTTCCTTTTGTAAAAAATACTTCTAGATGCTTATAATGGCATACTAGTACTTTCGTGGCAGGGTTAGTGTGCTTCTTTGGTGCTAAGGCCTTTTCAATATCGGCTATTATAATAGTAAAGATTGTATATTTAGGTTTCCTGGCGAGTTGTGCTAACGGGGTAGCTCCAATTATATAAATATCCATAGAAAGGGGGGCAAGTTACTAGCTGATAACTTCCTTTTAATTATCTACTGTTTCTTATTCAACTTTAGGTTTAGTGTTAGGTACGAAGTTAGTGTTAGATTTAGGTTTGGGTTCTTTAAGTATCCTTTTTATAGTAGAATACCAGTTCTTTTGGTACTTTTGTATATTAAGCTTAAGTTTAGGCTTCTGCTTAGTTTGGGGTGGTACAGTAGTTAGGGTCGGTTTATATGGTTTAGTATAATTTTCAGGTTCTTAGTAGAATTAGGTGGACTTTTTAGGTATAGGGTGGACGTCAGTAGAAATTTTAGACTGATGGATCCTAGTAGATTTTTCAGATTTTGGTTTAGGGTCTATATAGTAAGTCGTAAGGCACTTCTACTTGTAATAGGAGGTGGTAAATAGAAGCTTAAGGTTGTCCTAATTAATGGTTACCTTATATAGCTTTATCTAAGGTTGTTTAAGTATTACTAAGTAACCTAGAGTGGTAACAAAAAGCTTAATTAGTTCTTTATGGTTTAGGTATTAGAGTCTTAGGAATACTACGTAGGTAATACGGCCTAAGATAGTGCGTTTGCTATCAAATCCAAATACGTTAATATGCCAGTTAAGGGGGGTTAAAGTAAAACTATTATCTTATATAAAGATCTTATTAATAAATTCTATGCTACTAGCTCCTGTATTAATTAGGACTTAAGTATTAACCTATTAATTATTCTGCCAAAGACAATAGTTAATGGTTATGCTGTAATCCTAAGAGTTAGAGTTTGTAACATTTAAAGCATTTAACGAGATCCTAAGGCAGCGCTGTTCTAGAGAGCGACTTAGCTCCAGGACCTTCCTTTTGGAGGCAATTAGGGTGGAGTTCTTATAGCGTGTTAGTTATAGCTTTGTCCTTATAAGTGGTGCTTACTAGATGCGGGGCTGGAACCAGGTGGAGATTGGGGATAGTAACTAGAGGATTAATGCGGTAAACGGCTGCTAGTGTTAGCCGTTTGTAATTCGCATTAGGGCATAGAAACGGAGCAGTGGTTAGAGAGATAGGAGCTACTTTTATACTTAAAATAGAGGCCTAGCTTAGTGCGTCGTTCTTGTTTAGAGGACCCTAGTAGGGCATATCCTAGGGTTCCAGTGTTAATATCCATGGCGTTGGGGTGCTTAGGCTAAGATAATAACTTAGTAGACGTTCACGGGTTTATTATATTGTATTAAGGAGCGGACTTCGGTGTTAGGCGTAGTATATTATTATATTATTTATTAATAATGTTTATGTAGGCGTTAAGAGCTCCTGGTAGGTCTACACCTATTAGGGAGGTTTTTAGTTCGGGGCTTAGGGATTTAATAAGGCTGTTAATTAGTGCGGAGTTGTTCCAGCCTGTTTCTTTTACGTAATGGTTAAATTTGGAGAAGTATACTAGGAAGCTTTTTATTCCTTAAGTTATATAGTTTATCTTTCTCTAAGCAGTAGCTTGGCGGTTTAGGTTACCATACATAGCTTCAAAAAGTATAATTAGGCTTAGTACTAAGTTCGGTTAAAGAGGTTTAATAAGGTCAGCTACGTCTCCTCCTAATTAACTTAGGGCGTAGTAGAGTTAGTTAGCTTTAGTTAGGTAGCGGTTAGTATTACTAATTAGCTTATTTTTAAGCCGGTTTAGGAATAATTAGAGTTCTCGTTATTTACTAGTAAATATTGGAGGGTCTAGTAGTCGTTCAGATTGTTGCGGTGTAGTAGTTGGTTTGGGGTAAGTAACTACTATAGGTTTAAGGCTCTCGTTCCGCGTGTTTATCTCTAGAGATGGTGTTTGGTCTTAGGGCCCTAATATAGGCATCTTAAGGGTGCGGATTTCTTCTTAGAGGTCTTCAATTAATTGCTAGTGTTATGCTTCTTGTTTGGCTTGTTATTAAGTTAAAGTAGCTTAGTTCTGTGCGAGGGCGTCTATAAAGGACTTCTATATTTCTACTAATTGTTCTTAGAGTGCGGATATAATGCCGACGGCTATTACGGGGGCTTTGGGGTCGTTCTGCATTTCGGAGGGTAGTATATAGGGTTAACGTAACGTAGTGTTACAGAGTGAGCACAAGCGATAATAATATATAGCGAAGTAGATATTATTAAGCTATATATATAAACTATGTAATGAAGTTAAGACGTTGCGTAAGGAAAGGAAAGTAGGAAATAGGGGAAAAAGGGTATATAACGTTCACTTGGTTGCTAGGTTAATGGGTACTGTGCTATACACAGGCAGGGTAGAGCTTAGGTGGCGGTTCTGGTAGAACTTGGCAGAATTCGGCAGTTAGAGGTCCTTAAAGTTGCCAGTTGGCAACTCCGACAGTAGAGACGGCAGATTGCGGCGGAATACGGCAGATTGCTGTTAGATTGCCGTCTCGTGGTCAGCCTTCGGTTGTTCAGTTGGTGGAAACAGGTGGACGTGTGTAAGGTGTCACGGGGGTGTCCCATGACAATAACGCAATAAAAGTAGAGACTAAGACCTCTACAGAATAAGGGTTAGTAACAGACATTATAACACTATTAGATATGATATCTATTGCTTTACAAGACGGAAGGAGCAATATTTAAAAATGGTTAAGCGAGCAGATAACTACTAGCGCTAGCTTACTACTTATAAAAGACAAAAGGCCACAGGCTTAAGATTCTCATAATAAGATAAAAGACGCTTAAGATTTTTAAGATAAGATAAGATATACCTAAGATTTATAAGGAGTGATAAAGAAGGCTTAAGTACCTATGATAAACGAAAACTAATAGGAAAGAGCAAAGGCTTAGTTTAAAGATAAATAAATAAGTATAGAACGCAAGTTTAAGAACTACAAGTTTGGGGAATAAGTAAGAACGTCTATTCTAGGTAAACGCGGTATTTAGCCTAAAGATTAAAAAGTTAATACTAAGATTAAAAAGCAAGACGACTTTAAGGATTTAGCTATAAGACGCAGAAAGCAAGAAACTATAGATAAGTTTAGAGTAAGAATTATTATATAGCAAGAACAAAAGCTAGATAAAAGGTCTATAGCAGGTTGTGTAAGGGATAGAGCACCTATATAAAGAATTACTAATAGGCCTAAGATAGGTACGCCTAAAGTAAAGTGGTTAAATAAACTAGAATAAGAAGAAGATTTAGGAATTCCAACTAGGTTTAAAGAAAGACACACTAAAGGATATTATAACGCAGTAATGATAAGGTACTTTTTAACAGACAGACTATATATACTAAACCAGTTATATGGAAAGTGGTATAGGCAACGACATAACGATAAATAGGAAGATTTCTATATATGGCTAGACAAAAAAGTTGTTTAAGACTAACCTATTACGGAGAAACGCATAAATTACATTAAGGGAGCGTTAATTATAATGTTAAGGAATCTAAAAGAGGGATCTAGGAACTAAAGAAGTAAGTAATAAATTTTAGTACCTGTAATAGAAATACCAGAAGTTAGGTTAATATAGTATAGGTTTAAACTTAAGAGTAAAAACGAGCTAAGAGTTGACCTAAAGTACCCAGCGTATTATATACTATTGTGGATAGCTTATATAGATGATATATATAATATATATAGAGCACCTAAAGATAAGAACCAGAAGTACCTAATAAGAATATATTAGGCACTAGACGAAAGATAGTTTAGGGATGCTAAGTATATACATAGATGGCACCTAGTAGAAGTATAGAGTTAGGGGAACCTAATACTTTAATTAGGAAGATTCCTTATAGAAGAATACCTAGATGGAAAACAGTGGTGGAATTGTCTAGAAAACACTTATCTATAGTATATAGAGGAAAAGAAAAGAACTAAGTATTGGCCTAAAGAGGACTAAGTATAAACAGGATCTAGTAGCTAATAGTTAGGAAAAGGAGAGGCCCATAGGACCAGAGGGAACTAGTAGTAGAGCCTTAAACCCTTAAAGGAATTTAAGGTTAATACCTAAATTTATAAGTTAAATGGCAAGATTAGTAGTTTAAAGCGTTAATAGATAGTGGAGTAATAAGAAACTATATATTACTAGTAGTAGTGGAAAGAATAGAGTTACCATATAGATAAAAGGAATACCTATATCTACTTATAACAATTTTAGGAGATTAGATAGCCTATAGAGAAGGTATTATTAATCTTAAAACAGGACCTATTTAGTTAACTATTAAAGGAAGATAAGTTAAGATGTCTTTTAATATCCTACTGTTAGGAAAGGATAAGGTAATACTAGGAATGCCTTAGTTACAAGAATATAGTCTAAAGATTAATTAGGTTATAGGTTAGGTTAATATTAGAGATACTTAATAATATAAAGTGCGATAGTAAACTAAGTTGGTATGGTACTAGGTTGGAGTAATATATAAAGAGACTAAGCGAAGCTTAAGTTATATACTAAAGAGATACTATAAGTATAGTAAAAAGTTATAGTTACTAGAGAGTAAAAAGCTATTAAAATATATAGCGTAGGACTATAAGATAGAGTTAAAACTAGGAATAAGTCTAAAGTTCTTTTTAACCTATAAGCTTACTAAAACTAAGTTAGTAGCGCTTGTTTAGGAGAACTTATAAAAGGGATATATTAGACCGTTATAGTTATTAGTAAAATATCCAGTATTATTTATCCTAAAGAAAAACGGAAAACTTAGGATGTGTATAGACTATAGACAGTTAAACAGTATTACTAGAAAGGATAGGTATCCTTTACCCTTAATTAGCAAAATCTAAGATAGGATAGGTAATATATAAATCTTTATAAAGATAGATCTGAGGTGGGCGTACTATTAAATCAGAATTAAGGAAGGCGATAAGTGGAAAGCAGCCTTTAGGTTAAAGGAAGGACTATATAAACTACTAGTTATGCAGTTTAGGCTTATAAACGTACTAGCAATATTCTAAAAATGAATTAATAGTGTGTTAGGAGAACACCTTAATAAGTTTGTTATGGTATACCTTAATAACATTATCATCTACTTAGAGAGTAAGGAAGAATATAGAGAATATATTAAGTGGGTTTTAAAGAGACTATAAAAAGAACAAATACTAGTAGCAATTAAGAAATGCGAGTTCTTTATAAGAAAAACCAATTTTATAGGATTTATTATTGAACTAGGAAAGATTAGCATAGATTTAAAGAAAGTTAAAGCTATAGTAAATTGGTAAGAACTGGAGAACATTATATAGTTAAGGTTGTTTTTAGGATTTTTCAATTACTATAGGAGGTTTATAACATAGTGGTTAAAGAACATTAAGCTGTTTATAAGGCTAATAAAGAAAGAGGAACTGTGGGTTTAAGTAAAAGAGTAAAGAAAACTATTTAAAGAACTAAGGGAGTTGTTTATCTAGGAACCAATCCTTAAGATCTACCAACTAAAGTTAGAGATGGTTATTAAGATAGATGTATTAGACTTTACACTAGGAGTATATTTGCTATAGAAGCATTTAGATACATAGCATCTAGTGGCATATTATAGTTGAAAGATAACACTACTAGAGTTAAACTACAACATTTATAACAAGGAGTTGTTAGGTATAGTTACAGTACTTAAAAAGTGGAGAGTATTCTTATAAGGTATAGAAAAACTATTTATAGTTAAGACGGACTATAAGAATCTTATAGGATTTCTGATAATAAAAGAGCTAAACTAAAGGTAAGTTAAATGGGCGGAAATGCTTATAGAGTATTATTTTAAAATTTAGTATACTAAAGGTACTAAAAATGCAAGAGTGAATGCACTTAGTAGAAAGGCAGAATTATAGAATAAGGAAAAGCTGTTAGGGGCTTTACTGTAAAAGGATTAAGATGGATTTATTAGGTATAATTATCCAAAAATCATAGCGACTAAAGAAAGTTAAGTCTATAAGTTACTAGAAAGTAAGTGGATATAGAAAATCTAAAATATATAGATAGAGGATTTAGATACGGAACAGTATAAAAATAAAGAAGTAACTTATGTTCTAAGATCTATTATAAAGGAGTTTATTAAGTTATTTTATAAAGGATTAACTTAAGGACATAGTGGAGCTATAGGCTTAGTGTTAAGACTTTAAAAGGAGTATATTGTTTAAGGAATTTAGGGACTAGTAAGGCAAGTTATAAAGAAATGCCTAAATTACTAGAGGAATAAACCAATAAGGTATAAGCTGTATGGAGAGCTATAACCTGTTAAAATACCAGAAAGACTATAGGAAGTCATATTATAGGACTTTATTATTAAGTTGCTAAAGTTAAAAGATCCTATTATAGGACAAGATTATAACGCGATCTTAGTAATAGTGGATAAGCTTATAAAGTGGGGATACTTTATAGCTTGTATAGAAGAAATATCAGCAGAAGATATTGCTAGAATCTATATTAAAGAAGTGTTTGTAAGACACGGAGCACTAGATAAGATTATATTGGATAGAGATCTAAGATTTATAGCAGTATTTTAGGAGGTATTCTTGGCGGAATAAGGAGTTCGCGTAGTAACCTTAACAGCGTATTATCTGCAGACGGATGGATAAACGGAATGGTTAAACTAGACACTGGAGCAGTATCTAAGACATTATATCAACTATATATAAAACAATTGGGTATTATTATTACCAGTTATATAGTTTACGTATAACGCAATACTATAAGAAGGGATAGGAATATTACTATTTAAGGTGAATTACGGGTATAAACTAAAAACGTTGTTATTACTATGTTAAGTAAAGAAAACAAGTAGCATAGCTAAAGAAAGAATAAAGATGTTAATGAATCTTTATGTAGACCTTAAGGAAATAGCTAAGATGGTATAAAAAAGAATAAAAAGGTACTATAATGCTAAGAGATCTAAGGGACTAGATCTTAAGGAGGGAGATAAAGTATGGCTACTACACAAAAATTTTAAGAGTAGACAACTAAGTAAGAAGTTGGACTACGTTAAACTAGGATCTTTTAAAGTTGCAAAAAGAATTTTATTGGTCACATATAAGTTAAACCTACCAGCCAAAATAAAGATCTACCCTATATAGTATATTATAATGCTAGAGCCAGTATATAGGAATGTTAAGCTACTAGTCTATAAGGTAGACACGTACAGAGGATAAGAGGAAGATAAATGGCAAGTTTTAAAGATTGTTAGTCATAAGGACGTTAATGATGAAATATAGTATAAAGTAAAGTGGATAGGCTATAGCGAGACTACCTAGGAACTACTAAGCAACCTAAAGAACGCTATAGGAAAGGTATAGAAGTATTAGAAGAAAGTAGGTTAGGGAGTATTAAAAAAGAATTACTAAAGGACGAGTTACCTAAGGGGGACCTAGGAAGAGCAACTACTATATTACTTAGAGTTGTTTCCTTCTCTAGAGACGCTACCCTCTTATTACCTGGCTTAGATAAACCCTATTAGACAAGTTTCTACTCCTTAGAACGAACCTTCTTATAAACCTTCTTAAGATAAGATAAATGGGCAGAGGCAGAGAGATGGGCCTTAAAGAGGCGGCGTTCCTCCTTATGGGTGCGGTCTTTGTTGTCTTATAAACATTAGAGATTAGTATAGGCTTACAACAGCTCCCGCTTAAGAAAGTTAGCGGTAGATTAAACCTAAGACCCTATAACAAGTTACTTAGGGAACTTAAAGACTATTAAGAGTAATAGAACGCGCATATTCACCATTTAATATAGCACGAATGTTGCAACTAGAGCGTATATTTGATTTGGTACACTCTAAACAGGAGGAAGGTTAGCGGCTAAATAGAGTTATAATTATAATATACACTAACCCCTTCTCTGAACAGCGAGAACAAGGACCCATTATAATGCCAGTTAAAAGGATTAACGCAATAGTATAGGCGCGACGCTGTAAGTGCAAAGAAGAAGATACTTTAGGTATAATAAGTAAAGATATTAACCAGATTAATTAGACGGACATTATACCTTTAGTGGACGACTTAGAGATGTTAGGAATCTTTAAGAACAAAGATAAAGAGGAGGGAGATAGTGTTACAAATAGCTTAAATACAATATTATAACTACTTAGTGTCACGGAGCGAGCATAAGCGATGGTAATATATAGCAAAGTAGATATTATTAAGCTATGTACATAAACTGCGTGATAAAGTCAAGACGTTGCGTAAGGAGAGAAGGTAAGGAAACGGGGAGAAAGGGTATATATTGTTAGTTTCGTTGCTTAGTCAACACGTGCACGGAGCAGGATAGGATTCAAGGAGCGGTCCTGGCAGAACTTGGCAGGATTTATTAGACTTGGCAGAATATAGCAGAATGCGGCAGATTGCTATTAGATTGCCGTAAATTGCCAGCAGATTGCCATCTCACGGTCAGTCTCTTCTTGCTGCGTCAGTAGAAACAGGTGGACGTGTATAAGGTGTTACGGAGGTGTCCTATAATAGTACCCCCCCTTTAAACTCGAGCTTCTGCGAGATGGGGCTGTGGTAGTTCTGGGTAGAGTTCGTGAAAGTCTTCTGCGGCTTATATAAGTCCTATAGAGTTAATAGGTTCCTATAAGGGCTCAGTAAAGCCTCTCTATTTTATAAGGTATATATATTTGCGTTTCCATTTATTATATTTAATATCGTCAACTCTTTTAACAAGGTACTTATCCTTACCATCTACTTTAACTGGTGGGGGAGGGTCTTAGATCTATCTAGGTAGGGCGTCTAATACAAGGGCGGCAGGGTAGAGGACTGACGTATAGAATACGGGGTGGATTTTAACCATATTAGGGAGCTTTAGTTAGTAGGTATAAGGAGAGACAACTTTTCCAACCTTATAAGGGCCGGCGTTCTTCTAGTTAAGTTTCTTAGTAGGTCGTTTTATATTTAGATTTCTTGCGTCTAGCCAGACAAAGTCACCAATTTAGTAAGCTAGTGCTAGGGTTCGGTTCTTATTTACTACGGCTTTATAGACAGACTGGGCCCATATTATTTTATTAGTAAGGAACTCTTATAGTTCTTCTATCTTCTTTATAAATTTATTTGCTTCTGCAACTTATAAGGCCTAATAAGTTAGGTAAGGAACATTACTAAAGGGTTTAAAACCCATTTGTGGGTACTAGCTATAATTAGCTAGGAATAGGGAGACCTTTGTGGTTTCTAAGACAGAGTTATTTGCAGTAAATTTGGCAAATGCAAGCTAGTCTATCCAGTCGTCCTGTAAATACGACGTGTATATCCAAATATACTGTTCCATTATAGCATTTGCATATTCCGTTTAACCATCCGTTTCTGGGTAATATGCTATAGACAATAGTGCTTTAATGCGGAGTTAGGTAGTTAGTTCTTCCCAAAACACCAAAATAAACTGGCGGCCTCTATTAGAGATGATTATTTTAGGAAGTCCGTGGAGTTTCTATACATAATTCAGGAATAGTTGGGCAATAGTAGGTGTTAATATATTAGGGTAGGCGATTAAGTGTCTTATCTTAAATAGTCGATCTATAACTACCATAATATTTGTGTATCCTTTATTTATAGGGAGATCAACAACGAAGTTAATTAAGATATCCTTCCATCTTCGGTCCGGAATAGGCAGTGGCTTTAGAAAGCTGTTATACGTCTTATACAAAGCTTTAGCTCGTCGGTAGGTATAGCAGCTAGAGATGTACCTTCGTATTATATTATATATGTTTGGCTAGTAGTATTCTTATTAGAGCAGTTTTAGGGTTTTTCCTTAGCCTAGGTGGCCGGCTACTGGTAGGTCGTGTATATATTTAAGGAGCTTAAGCTTAAGTTTATTATAATTAGGGACAACTAGGCGGTTCTAGTAGTATAAATAGTTTCCGCGGACTTCGCATTTACTTAGAGAAACCTTTTTAGAGCATCTAACGCTGTCTTAAATTAGCTTAAGCGTCTCTTGGATAAATTTATCGTTTGGATATTTATTAACTATAATCTGTTTAATAGTTCGATCGGTTATTTTAAGGGCGTATACTATAAGATCTTTAACAGGGGGATTAAATAGCTTAGGGCAGAGCAGAGTTTAATTATAGTAAGAGCGCGCTTCTTTTTAAGCTAATGCGTCCTATAAACGTCAGGTTAGGGTATTAGGCTTCTAGCCTTAAACGCCTAGGCGGTACGTAATTAAGAATTAGAATTAGGACAGATATTCTAACCAGCGGGCTTAATAGTGGCTCAGCTATTTTATAGTTATGAAGTACTGTAGGTTCTTATAGTTACTAAGAACTTTAATTGGGAATCCAGTTCCTTCTAGTTCTAGTTGCTATTACTTAAAGCATCTAATAATCGTTAGTAATTCCTTGTCGTAGATCTTATAATTGCATTCAGCTGGGCTTAGTCGTTTTAAGAAGTATGCTATAGGGTATAATACTCCTTCCTTATTATATTGAGATAGAATGCCTCCAGTAACGTAATTAGATAAGTCAGCTTCTATAACACTTATTTGGTCTAGGTCGAAGTATTAAAGCATAGGTATAGTAGTAAATATAACCTTTAGATAAGTAAAGGCCTTCTTACATCCCTTATTAAAGATGAAGGCTTTGTCCTTTCGGGTTAAGGCCATAAGGGGTAAAACCAAGGCGGAGAAGTTATTAATAAACTATTAGTAGAAGTTAGCAAAGCCTATAAAGGCCCTTACGTCCTTAACATTCTTAGGTTCTTACTAGTTTATAATTACTTTAACCTTCTTAGGGTCTATTTATACGCCGTCTATAGAAATAACAAGTCCAAGGTATAGGACTTCTATTTTATAGAACTCGCATTTATCTATATCTAATTATAGACCGGCTCCGCGCAAGGCTTATAGGATCAGTTTAATATATTTTTAGTATTCAGCTAGATTATTACTGTATATTAAGATGTTGTCAATATAAGCAGTACAAAAGACGTCTAGGTATGGGCGCAGGGTATTATTTATAAAGTATTGAAATAAACTTAGGGCATTTGTAAGGCTAAATGGCATTACCAAGTATTCAAATAATCCGTATTAAGTACGAAATACAGTAAGCCATTCATCTCCTTTTACAATACGGAGGCGGTTAAATACGTGGATAATATCAAGCTTTGTATAGAAGCGAGCCTTACTTAATCAGTTTAGTGTCTCTTAGATTAATAGAATTAGGTATTAGTTCTTAATAGTAACAGCGTTAAGGGCTTAATAGTCTATATAGAAGTATAGACCGCCGCCAGGTTTCTTAATAAAGATTATTAGTACGGCTACGGGTAATAAACTTGCTCTAATAAAACCCTTATCTAGATATTCGTCTAAGTACTTCCGTAGTACTTAGAGTTTGTTTTAGGACATCCTATATAAGGGTCCAAATCCAGGATGTTTTCCTTCTTTAACTATAATCTTATAATTATATAGACGGCGTTCCGGTAGCTTGTTGGCTTTCTTTTATAAGAATATATCTAAATAATTATAGTACTCTACTGGTACCTTTATGGCGGGGTTAGTGTACTTTTTTAGTGCTAAGGCCTTCTTAATATCAGCCATTATAACAGTAAAGATTATATATTCTGGTTTCCTGGTAAGTTATACCAGCAGAGTAGCTCTAATTATATAGATGTCTAAGGTATTAAGTAAGCTTAGATTATCCTTAGTTTCTTATATAGTTTCTTATTTGGGTTTAGGTTTAGTGTTAGTTACGGAGTTAGTATTAGATTTAGGTTTAGGTTCTTTAAGTATCCTTTTTATAGTAGAATACTAGTTCTTCTAGTACTTTTATATATTAAGCTTAAGCTTCTACTTGGTTCTAGGTACAGCAGTTAAAGTTGGTTTATATAGTTGTGCGTTATTTTCGGGTTCTTAGTGGTCGTCAGTAGAAGTCTTACGTTAGTGGAATTCGGTGGAATTCTCTAGTAGGTAAAATTAGGTGGACTTTTTAGGTATAGGGTAAACGTCAGTAGAAATTTTAGACTGGTGGATCTTGATGGATTTTCTAGATTTCGGTTCAGGGTCTAAGTAGCGAGTTATAAGGCACTTCTGCTTACAGCAGGAGGCAGTAAATAGAAGCTTAAGGTTATCCCAATTAATGGTTACCTTATATAGCTTTATCTAGGGTTGTTTAAGGATTACTAGGTAACCTAGGGTAGTTATAAAAAGCTTAATTAATTCTTTATAGTTTAGGTATCAGAGTTTTAGGGCCACTACATAAGTAATACGGCCTAAGATAGTGCGTTTGCCATTAAATCTAAATATATTAATATACTGGTTAAGGGGTGTTAGGGTAAACCTATTATCTTATATAAAGATCTTATTAATAAATCCTATACCGCTAGCTCCTGTGTTAATTAGGACTTAAGTATTAGCCTATTAACCTTTCTGCTAAAGACAGTAGTTAACAGTTATACTATAATCCTAAGAGTTAGGTTTTGCAATATTTAATACATTTAACGAGATCTTATAATATAGCTATTCTAGAGAGCGACTTAACTCCAAAACGTGCCTTTTAATAGCGAGCGGGAAGGGGTTCCTATAGAATATCGGTTATAACTTTATCCTCATAAGTAGTGCTTACTAGACGCGGGGCTGGAGCTAGGTAAAGATTAGGGACGGTAACTAGAGGATTAATATAGTAAACAGTTATTAGTATTAGCCGTTTATAAGTCGTGTTAGGGTATAGGGACAGAGTAGTATCTTAAGATATATTCCTTGCTTCCGCATTTAAAGTAAAGGCCTAGCTTAATACGTTATTCTTATTTAGGGGACCCTAGTGGAGTGTATCCTAGGGTCCCTATATTAATATCCATAGCATTAAGGTGCTTAGGCTGAGATAATAACTTAGTAGACGTTCGTAGGGCTGTTATATTATATTAAGGAGTGGACTTCGGTGTCAGGCGTAGTATATTATTATACTATTTATTAATAACGTTTGCGCAGGCGTTAAGAGCTCTTAGTAGGTCTACACCTATTAGGGAGGTTTTTAGTTTAGGGCTTAGGGACTTAATAAGGCTATTAACCAGTACGGAGTCATTCCAGCCTGTTTTCTTTGCGTAACGGTTAAATTTAGAGAAGTATACTAGGAAACTTTTCGTTTCTTAAGTTATATAGTTTATCTTCCTCTAAGCAATAGCTTAACGGTTTGGGTCACTATACGTGGCTTTAAGTAGTACAACTAGACTTTATACTAAGTTCGGTTGAAGGGGTTTAATAAGGTTAGCTACATCTCCTCCTAGTTAACTTAGGGCGTAGCAGAGTTGGTTGGCTTTAGTTAGGTAGTAGTTAGCATTACTAGTTAGCTTATTTTTAAGCTGGCTTAGGAATAATTGGAGTTCTTATTGTTTACCAGTAAATATCGGAGGGTCTAGTAGTCGTTCGGATTGTTGCGGTGTAGTAGTTAGTTCGGGATAAATAGTTACTATAGGTTTAGGACTCTCGTCCCACATATTCGTCTCCAGAGAAGGCGTTCGGTCTTAGGGCCCTAGTATAGGCATCCTAAGGGTGCGAACTTCTTCTTAAAGGTCCTTAATTATTTGTAGGTGTCGTGCCTCTTATTCGGCTTGTTGTTAAGTTAAAGTGGCTTAGTTCTATACAAGGGCGTCTATAAAGGACTTCTATATCTCTGCCAATTGTTCTTAGAGTGCGGATATAATGCCAGCGGCTGTTATAAGGGCTTTAGGGTCGTTCTGCATTTCGGAGGGTAGTATATAAGGTTAACGCAACATAGTATTATGGAGCGAGCACAAGCGATGGTAATATATAGCAAAGTAGATATTATTAAGCTATATACATAAACTACATAATAAAGTTAAGACGTTACGTAAGAAGAGAAGGTAAGGAAACGGGGAGAAAGGGTATATATCGTTAGTTTTATTGCTTGGTTAACATATACACGGAGCAGGATAGGATTCAAGGAGCGGTCCTAGCAGAACTTGGCAGGATTTGTTAAACTTGGCAGAATATGGCAGAATGCGGCAGATTGCCATCAGATTGCCGTAGATTGCCGGCAGATTGCCGTCTCGCGGTCAGTCTCTTCTTGCTGCGTCGGTAGAAACAGGTGGACGTGTATAAGGTGTTACGGAGGTGTCCCATAACACTTAGAGAGGAGTTGGTAGAAGCTAGTTAGTTAATATAAGCATAGTCTAGGATGGAGCTAGTGGAACTATATAACGAGGAATAGTAACCAAGTTACGTGACCTGTATGTAGTGAATGTAGCGAATGTAGCGAATGTACTTATGTACACTATATACCTCACATAGTAAAGGGATTTCTTAGGCGTATGGTTGTATATTTAAAGGACCACAGTCCCTACCTAGATAGTTCTCTCTTTATAGTAAATCTTAGAATATAATTAAAGTTAATCTATTAGGCAACTACTTCACCAGTTGTTATTACGTTATTAACTATTGTTTATACCTACATACCCAGCCCATTAACGAGTCCACCATAGTACCTACTATAAGGCTCCGTTATAAGAACCTCTAAAAAACTATAAAATATATATACAATTAACTTCCTATATATTTAAAAAACCTTATATTTTTATATACGTGGGGAGATAGTAAGGAAGGCGCGTTCCCTGTCGCGTATATAGTAAATTTGTATATAAACACTAGGGAACGGCGATTCGTCGGCACCGACGCTAGCCCATATTAGCCCGCGCGTGCATTACCAAGCTCTATACTTTAGACAATCCCACTAATAGGCTAGGTGTATAGGTAAACAAAAAGTCAACAATATAATAATAACTGGTGGAGTGGTTGCCTAATAGATTAACTCTAATTATATTCTAAGATTCACTATAAGGAAAGAAACTATCTAGGTAGGGACTGTGGTTCCTTAAATACACATCCATACTCCTAAGAAAGTTATTACTTTATATACTCTATCTGCTCTGTCTACTCTATTATAGATTATATTATATAACCTCGCTTACTATTCCTTATTATATGGCTCTACTAGTTCCATTTTGGACCGTGCCCTTATTAACTAACTAGCTTTCTCCAACTCTTCTCTAAGTAGTTATAGTATTATACTTAAAGCGTCTGTAATACTATCTCCCTTCTCTTTATCTTTGTCCTTAAAGATTCCTAATATCTCTAAGTTGTCTACTAGAGGTATAATATCCATTTAATTAATTTAGTTAATATTGTTACTTATTATACCTAAAGCTTTTTCTTCTTCTTCTATAGCTTATTAGTCTTATACTATTACTATAATACTATATCTTAGTAAAATAATACCATCTCTATATTCTCGTTATACGAAAAAGGGGTTAGCTTATATTATATTAGCAAGTCCTTTATCTTAGCAACCCTTTTCCTATTTAGAGTGTATTAAAGCAAATATTTAATTATTCTATAACGTTTGCTTGGTTTCTAACGCTAAGTATACGCGTCCTATTACTCTTAATAGCCTTTAAGTACCCTTATTAATTGTTGCTAGGTTCCTAGGTTTAATCTACTACTATAAAGCTTAATAATAAACTATTCGTAGCGCTAGCTAAACTTTATTATTCCTATAACGCTAAGTAAGAGGCCGCTAATACTTAACAGCGTACTTTTAACTTTTGTTTAGCTACATCCGCTTAGTTAATCTATTTTAAAAAGGGTTATAAAAAGGTGCGTTTTAAGGAGTAGAAACTTATAGAATAAGGTTTATAAAAACTTAGTAATAAAAAAATAGATTCTCTTTTAATAGAAAGGGAAATAGCTCTAAATACCTTAGCAGGTGCTCTTCTTAGGTCCCCCTTAGGTAACTTGTTCTTTAGTAATTTTTCTTTATTAACGCTGCCTAACCTATTTTCTTTTAATACTTCTATACCTTTCTTATAGCGTTCTTTAGGTTATTTAGTGGCTTTTAGGTAGTCTTGTTATAGCCTATCCACTTAACCTTATACTATATTTTGTTATTAATATCCTTATAATTAATAATCTTTAAAACTTCCTATTTGTCTTGTTTTTATACTCTATATATATCTGCTTTATAAACTAGTAGCTTAATATTCCTATATACTAGCTTTAGTATAGTAATATACTATGTAGGGTAGATCTTTATTTTCTCCAGTAAGTTAAGTCTATATATAACTTCTAAGATTTTTGCTTTAACTATAAAGGGTCCTAGTCTAATATAGTCTAACTTTTTACTTAGTTGTTAACTCTTAAAACTTTTATATAGTAGCTATACTTTATCTCCCTCCTTAAGATCTGGTTCCGTAGATCTTTTAGTATTATAGTACCTTTTTATTCTTTCTTATACTAGCTTAGCTGTTTTTTTAAGGTGTATATAAAGATTTATTAAGTTCTCTATTCTCTGCTTAGCTATACTACTTATTTTCTTTACTTATTATAGTAATAACAATATTCTTAGCTTGTACCTATAGTTCGCCTTAAGAAGAGCTATATACCCTTAGAGATACTAGGAGCTCTTGCTGCACCTAGCCTAAAAAGACCAAAACTAACCAAAAAGAACCCTGAAAAACACCCAGAGAATCCCCCTAAGATGCCTGCATCGCAGGGGAGGCACATGTTGAACGACGGTGGTTCGCACTTGCGCGCGACCACCAGAACCACGCCTAGCAATAGCCCTCCACAATAAGAACGGGTAAATACCACACCATAAAGCGGAAATACCTCTATTAAGAAGGCATCTGATAAAATATAAAGCCTATTAGACGCGTCTAGTATCCGCAATTATAGGGGAGCAACCGTTAGCTATAATAAACTAATATAGCTAGTAGAATAGCTCTGCTAGTCTAGTGTCCCTTAGGCGCCCCTCTAGTAATCCCTTAATTAAATCCTCTAACGGCTAAGTAAAATTAAAAACAAATAAAACCCCTTCTTACTGGCAAACCGCACCTAGGCCGCTATAGCTATGCTTTTATAGTATAGGGAACCTAACCCCCTTAAGACAATAACTGGGTATATAATTATAATATAACTAAATATAGAAAAAGTAGAGGGGCTTGGGATAATTAGAAATAAAAGTTCTTATAAAGATTTGTAAGGAAGTCTATAACGCTGTTATAGTCTAACACCTAAGGAGCAGAGATATTAGAGTCACCCTAAAGGACTAATAGGTAAAGGAACAAGCTATAAGGGTAGGGGACAGGCTAGGAGAACGTATTAGCATAAAAGTGCTCCGTAAAGACTACCTAGTTAAAGTCCTAGCGGTTCCTATAAGCCTTAGGGTAAAAAAGGGACGCCAGGCAAACAACACAGTAATTATATAGGAGATAGTAAAATATACGGAACGCCTTATACCGGGACTTGAGATTACCTAAATTTAATAGCTTCGATAGGAAAATGTAATTTAAGCATATAATAAGAACAATAAGAGGATATAAGAGTCGCTAAAGACTCGCTAGGGAGACGCTAGTTAAACACATAGCTCCCTTATTATTAGCACATATATACTAGGAATATAAAAACTCCTTATCTAAAAAGGAATAATTATAAATGGCCTTATATACAATATAAGGCTCTATAACTACAAACTACGCCTAGAATGATGCTATTGCTGTATATAATAGAGATATACCCAATCCACATACGCAGCACAGGTGTGCTGCGGCTACTATATAGGCCCCCACAATATAAGACACTGCTTAAATTAAGACTAAATAAAATGCGCAAACTGTTACCAAAGCACATATAAGGCATAAAAGAGAGTAGACTATATTAAATACAGGAGATAAAAGGTAAGGGCTTAACAGCTATAGGAACAACTACACGCTAGGTTATATAAATGGAAACAACAGGTAATAAGCTAGGGGGATGTAGGTACCTTCCTAGCGTTCCCTACCTTTAATACTAAGGGGCTAGGCTAGCCATCCTAAGCCTTAATAGGCCAGAAGTGATGCTGTATAATATTACCAGACCAAATAGGGACATAAGGGTTATAGGGGACACAAGGGAGAGGACGCCCTATAGGAAGACCCCTATAGACAGCTACAGCAAGCTCAAGACTAGGATAATTAAGAATTAGACCAAACGCGGTAAATCTAATATTTATAGCCGACCTATAAAGGGCATAAAGCCGACTAGTAAGGCTAGGGGAAGAACTGGAGACAATAACAGATTTGGATATAGAAGCGCTAGTAGGAATATAAGATATAGGAATAGAAAGCCCTATATAAAATAAGTAGCGACTAGGGTGTAGATATAAGAGATAAAAGTTCTAAAAATCCTAAAGAAAGTAGAAATAGAGGAAGTGAAGAATAAAGGAAAGTTAAATAACCCTTACTAAGGGTTCACCACCTATCTATTATATAGTATAACTGCGGCAATACAAACCACTGCCTTATAAGGCCCCTACTAAATAGTCTAGACCTAGAGAAACACTATATCCTTACTATATAAGAGCCGTATTATAATACCTATATATAATTAATATACTGCCCCTAAGGATTTTAGCTCCTATATAAACTAAAAGCAGCTATATATATATGCTTTATAATTAGTAAGGCTATTAGCCTGTCCTTATAGTCATAGTAAGCAGTTAACCTAAATATTATAGTTATAACAATCCAGACATATAGGGGACCGGTATAAATTATTAATGTGTATAACCCTAGGGTTAAAGGGGTCCCATAAATAGAGAATATTATATTAGTAATAAGCTTACTGGAAACTGAAGGTATAGAGTTTATTCTATTAGGAGATATAAACCTCTACTACCTGCGGTAGGGGGGTATCTATATCGCTACTAAATAATAGGTAGAGTGCCTACTAAGAGCTATAGATATCTAGGGCCTTAAGCTAGCCACTTCCCCAGGAGCAATTATGTGGCAATAAGGCACCGCCAGAAGTATAATTAACCTTCTATTTATAGACAATAGCCTACACCAGAGACTTAAAAGGTGCATCCCTAAAGAAGAATGGGCACTTATCTTAGACTATATCCCCATCTAGATACAGCTAGATTTAGATATTAAGGCGCAACCAAATAGTAAAAGATATATAATAAGAAAGCTTAAGATAGACAGTTTTTTTAATATAGTTAAACAATAACTTTAAGACCTAGAAGAAATCCACCCAATACTAAATAAACGAGGCTTATTAGCTACCCCTAAGGAAATTAACCAAAAACTAGAAAGGATCTAGGCAGCAATTAAAAATAGGCTAAAAGAGCATTACCTAGTCTTAAAACCAGGCCCCTATATACGACACGCATGGTCTGTATAATGCGTGGTTTTTATGGCTAGCTAATAATGAGTAAGAAGGAAATATATAAGCAGCTATAACCCTAAAGACAAGAGATAATATAAAGACACAAGAAACTAGCTAAAGAATACCCTAAAAAAAGAAGTAAGAAATAACTAGAGATAGTTTATAAATGAATATACTACTAACCTAAGCATCCCCTATAATAAGGGCCTTTGGACTATAGCAAGATAGGTAAAGAAAAAGGCGGGACACCTAGTAGAAGACCTACACCTACCACCCCTATAAAGAGTAGGTGAACTATAGGCTACAAGCAACAATAATAAGAAGGCAAAGATCCTTATAGAAAGATTTTTCCCCTAACTGGCTCTAGCAGACCTTAATAATATTACTAGTAAAATACTAGTAACTCGCCTAAGGGTTAATAGCAACATAACAACTAAAGAAATGGCGAGAACTATTAGTTGCCTCTTAAACAATACAGCACTAGGACTAGATAGAATTCTAAATAAAGCCTTAAAGACCTATGGTCCACTTATAGCACCTTAGCTTGTAGATATAGCTAGAGTATACTTTATAATAGGCTACTATCTATGATTTAGAAGATCTATAATAACGGTTATCTTATAAAAAGAAGGTAAAGCAGACTACTTAATCCTAGAAAGCTACTGCCCTTTTGCTTTAGAAAACACCCTAAGCAAGATCTTAGAAAAGGTTATAGCGGACCGTATAGTAAATATAGTAGAGGAAGACGCCCTACTACTACAAAGCTAAATAGGGGCAAGAAAGAATCGCTTAACACTATTAGCACTTACACTACTCGCTACTACCATTAAAACTGCATGGGCTATGCGTAAGGACTTTATAGTATTAATGCTTAGCCTAGATATTAGTGGCGCCTATAATAATATACCCTATAAGCGCCTTCTATATATCCTTAGGGCAAAGGGCTTCCTAGAATGGATTATATAATTTATTTAAGGGTTTATAGGCTAGAAAGAGATATTACTAGTCTTTAGCGGATACTAGAGCCCCCTATCGCAGTTATAATAGGTATACTATAAGGATTACCTCTTTTGCCTATACTCTTCCTTTTCTTTATAAGCAACTTACTTAACACCTTTAAGGAAGGGGCGACCCAGAGAATAGGCTTCGTTGACAATATAAACCTAATTATATACGGGCTAATAGCCGCAGAGAACTGCAGAATACTAGAGAAAGTCTATAACACCTATATAGAATGGGCAAGACAATATAGAGTCCAATTCTTACTAGAGAAATACTAGCTAATCTATTTTATAAGAAAACATAACTAATCTGCAGATCTTTAGCATATAATCTATATCTAAGGCTTTAGGGGTCAACTAGTTTAGGGCCTAAGGGTATTAGGAGTATAGGTAAATAGCAAGCTCTAGTGGAGCGTATATATAGTATAAGCGGCCCATAAGGGCTAAGTATAGTACATTACATTATCTAGGATCGTTAATTTTATATAGGGTCTATGCTTCTAGAAGTCACGCCTACTATATATAGCAGTTGTCTGGCCAACTATAACATATAGATCCAGTGTTTGGGCCATTAGAGAAACTAAGAAGGGCCCCCCTAAATTACTCCTTAAACCACTCTAAAAGGTTTAAATAGCCTGCCTCCGGAGCATAATAGGTGGGTATAAGTAAATGGCCATAGCACTTCTTAAGAAGGAAGCCAATATTCCCCCCCTATAACTATATATTAAAGCCACTATAATACAAAGGGCGTAAAGTAAACGCAACTCTAATGTTATAAAGTATATTAAGACACGCCTAAATAAACTATAGAGGGACCCTAGGGCGCCTTATAGGAGAATAAACCAACAACCCTAAAGTAGGGAAGAGATATTAGAGAAACAGGTAAAGAAAGCAGAAGAAGAATAGTACTACATTAGGGCCCAGGCCCATATAGAGGAGGAAGGGAGACGCGTAAAAGGCTAGTAAAGACAATAGTAAGAAAGAGAAAGAAGCTAAAGTAAAGTATAAAAGAACGCCAGGAAACCATCTTCCGCAATATAATACTAGTTAGACCAACACTGGAGAGGCGTATAAGAGTTAAAGGTATAGAGGCTAACTTAGGCAAGAGAAACCCAAGCTATAGCATAGTTAACACTATAGGGGGTAAACACTTAAGAGCTCCGAGAAGGCCTAACAAAGGTAGAAAATATAATAGCAACACTCTTAAGAATAGGGATAATAGGACTAAAAGATTGGCTCTACTAGGTAGGTGTCCTAGTAGGTAGCCCAAGATATAAATATAGCTGGCTAAGACAGACACCAAAATATATAATACTATTATGCCCCCTATGCACCAACTGAGAAGCTATGCTCTTAGTAGCTGGTATAGAGAACTATAACACACTACTCTTAATACAAAAAGGTCTTAAGGCGGTTACCCGGTGGCTTATTAGCTAAAATATACTAGACCAGTTTTAGGTTGCAAAGGAAATGGTAATAAAAGGCAAAGGGGCGAGCAATAGGCGCCCCCTAATAACTCTATAGTAGTAGAGCAAAGTTTGCGATAC
>Ga0307507_10004794_pt1 | contig 23337 bp, 14 predicted proteins | sample 7_EM_MG_FD_207223 | JGI IMG/M metagenome (GOLD analysis project Ga0307507, IMG submission 207223) | Populus trichocarpa ectomycorrhiza microbial communities from riparian zone in the Pacific Northwest, United States - 7_EM | ecosystem: Host-associated > Plants > Roots > Unclassified | place...
TGTGCGGTTGGTCTCAGACCAGAGAGACTTGGGTTGATGGCTTTTTCCCTGGCGCCGGTGGGTTCACGGAGGTTTTTCTTTACCATAGCTAGCGCTGCACGTATGCTTTGTACCTAGATGACCAATAAAACAAAGCACATGAAACAAAAAAAAAAAAAAAATGTGTCCTGGAGTCTAAAAAAAAACCCGCTTTCCAAGGCAAATAGAAATAAAAAAACAAAAATCAGACCTCGCCGGAAGAGGCAATTCCAACGTCCGAGCCTCTGGTCAAATTATGAGTTCCTATGGTAATCATGCTACTATCGAGTTCTGAGTAAATCACGTGACCCTCAATTTCGATTGGCAAACAATGCCCTACAGTCTCTTGGGCTCATTCATCAAGCGGAATCCATGCTCGCCCGGATTATCCATATTCGTTCTCACTACAAGTATTTCTTAGCGCTGGTGCTTAGTTGAACTGCTTACTCCTCTCTCAAGATTGGATGGCTGAAGGTTTTATCTAGGACATTGCAGGAGGCTCGGACCTGGTGATCACGTGATTTACTCAGCCCTCGGCAGCATGAATATAGCGCTAATGACTAGGGTTCCCTTGCCCAGTGATGTTTTCCCCCTCTGCTATAGTAATATAAGGAGCACTATTCTCCTTCGGAGCAGGCTCCGATCAAAGATTATTTAATTTTTTTGAGCAGCCCTCAATGGCCTTTCTTAATCCCTCCGGGTCCTGGAATGTCTCTGGGTCTTGCGTCCGCGCAAACAGGTAGGCGCCCTCGGCAAAACGTATATTTTTGTACTGTACCAGCCCTTCCGCTAGTGGCAACGCTTTAGAATCGACAGTCCTCTCATGGAAACCGCCAAGAGAGCGGGGGCGGTAATTAAAACCGAATAACGGAGCGTCGCTACTTTTTCTCTGCTCCTTATTTTCTCTTCACCTCTCCAACTATCTAACTTACATTCTTTCTGTACTGCACATATCGCATTAATTCTGTTAGAATAGCGTATACTATTTATTTTTCCTAACCGAGTGCTCCTGATGGGCGTTGGAATTTAATACAATATTGTGTGTGCTGAAACGTGGTGTCCGTGGTCGGCATGTGGTTCAGTGTGAGGTGGGATTCTGTTGTTTTCCTTCGTCGTTTCGGTTGGTAGGGGTGTTCTGCAATTTATGGTTCTCGATGTCGTTTATAGTCTCTTATGGAATCGTGAAGAATATTAGCGGGATCAGTAGCAGGCATTTTTTGGTACCCTACTTTGACGAATTCGTTTTTTTGTTGCCAAATACAGTCACCACCGGGGGGCATGGCCAACAGGGGCAGAGTCTTCTACGCCATAGCGAGTGCCCGGCATAGCGAGCTATCTGCAAGACGTTATCGTACTTCATGGGCAAAATGGACTCTTTAAAGTTAGGGTTACAAAAAAATTACTAGTAATTATTAATCCCTGTTCGCCGCCCTCCCAGTCACAGTTCCTGATGGGCTCCTGACCAATATAAGCGGGTGACGAATAGGATATGATATTTGGCAACAGGAAATCGAATTGGTCAAAGTGGGGTAACAAAGAAAAAATACATGCTACTGATCCCTGTATTCGTCACCAGCTAATATTCGTCAAAAGCCCATCAGGGACAGCACGCTATGCCTCCAATGGTGACTGTACCCCTGTTCATCTGGTCGAGAGACCGACATTGCACATTGACAGGCAGATTACCAAAGGGCCGGGGAGGTAGTTACGGCACATTTTTACCGTTGTGTATTCTAAGGGGAAGGAATAATCTGGAAAAGAAAACGAAGAAAATGATAAAAAGAGATAAACGGTGTTCTGCGGTACAAGTGGGAGAGTAGGACGGGAGATAGAAAATTGGCCAGAAACAACTAAAAGAAGCAAGGACAGAAGGTGGGGATTATGCGGCATATTCCACCAGAGGACACCATAGGTTAATTTCCCATTCGGGCTGGCGCATGAGTTGGTGTATATGTATCGAACAAATAACAGTAACATTTTTGCCCACATTTACTCCGATGAATGGTAGGGCCATCATCCAACGATCTAGGAGCGGCCGGTAATAGCGTTGAGAATTAATGGGAAACAAAATGCGAGGGCAAGCAGGCCAATCCCAAGAATAACACAGATAAAAATGCATAGAGCACCTATGCCAGGGATGGAGCCTGGATGTGGTTTTGATGGCTCGGGTGCGGGGTACTCTGGGAGGAGGGAGGGTGTGGCTTGGGAGAGCATTTGCACAATCCCTGCGTGTTTCAGGAATGCAGCTACCTCAAGGGCTGTTAGGCCCCTTGGGCCCGGTATTTCAGGATCCAGATCCCCGTGTTCCAATAGCAACTTTACTACTCCCTCATGCCCGCACTCTGTGGCCCACAAGAGTGGTGTTAGGCGATATCTGGTGTCTCGAGTGTTGGGATTGATATCGTCTCGTTCCAATAGCAGTTTTACTACCCCCTCGAGCCCTTGCTCCGCAGCCCACAAGAGTGGTGTTCGTCCATATTTGGTCTCTCTGGTGTTGGGATCGACATCGTCTCGTCCCAATAGCAACTTTACTATTCCCTCATGGCCTTTCTCCACAGCCCGCCAGAGTGGTGTTAGATTATATTGGCTATCGGTAGTGTCGGGACTGATACCGTCCCGTTCCAATAGTAATTTTACCACCCCCTCATGGCCCAGCTGTGCCGCCCAATAGAGAGGTGTTCCGCTACATTTGGCATCCGCAGTGTTGGGATCGATATCGTCTCGGTCCAATAGTAACTTTACTACTCCTTCATGCCCCTGCTGCGCTGCCCAGTGGAGTGGTTGTAGCTCATGTTTTGTGTCGGGTGTGTCGGGGTTGATGTCGTCACGTTGCAATAACAACTCTACTACTCTCTCATGCCCAGCCCACGCTGCCCACGCGAGTGGTGTCAAGTGAGATTTAGGACCCGGAGTGTTGAAATTAATATCATTTCGTCCCAACAGCAACTTCACTATTCCGTCGTACCCCTGGCATGCCGCCCGCTCGAGTGGTGTTTGGCCGCATTTGGTGTCCGAAGTGTTGGGATCGATATCATCTCGTTGCAATAACAACTTTACTACTCCTTCGTGCCCCTGCTCTACAGCCCAGCAGAGTGCAGTTCGACCGTATTTATTGTCCGTAGCGTTGGGATCGATATCCTGTCGTTCCAATAGTAACTTTATAGCTCCCTCATCTCCGTGCTCTGCGGCCCGCAAGAGCTGTTCTGGGCCGCATTCGGTTTTCGGATATGGTGGGAGTTCCATGATTTTTGTAAAGAGTGTTGGATGTATATGTGCTATTCGGTGACGGTGGGAGGGATATTGGAGATTTTATGGAAGGATGGCTGCTAGAATTACTACATAGGCAGTTCCCGCCGAGTAAGCGCTAGCACATTAATGACGAGATATAATCTCTCCTTATGACAAAATACCGACGCTTATACAGAGTGCTCTACGAGGTGTGATCCAAGAATCTATCACTTGTACTCATAATCCCAGCGGTTTTATTTTCGTAAATTTCGTTTTTGGGATACAGCTAGGCTACCCTTTATCTCATCACCTGTAAGCTGAGGGGAATGCGCTTTATTTGGGAAGTTTAAAATACATGATTTAAGGGAGATGATGCCTTCTTGAGCATCATGTTTATTGGCTTAGTTGAGACAAGTACCACATTATTTGGAGGGACCTGAAATGAGACTAATGACATTACTAGGGGAGTTTGTCGTTGGAAATGGGCTAGACTGCTCACCATTATCGTTACAGCTTCTGCAGCATCCCCAGCTACTGACCGAATACATATATTCTCATTCGCACTGCACACGAAACACAACCTCTGGCACCTGCTACACACTATCGCACTCACACTGTTTTACTACTACTAGTTTATACAGAGGCCAAACCTCTACCCCTACATCTCTCGTGCGACAACGTCAAACAACATCAAACGTACAACGAAACACAAACATCCATGATTACCGAATACCGACTTCATCAGAGGCCATGATCTCTTCCCTTGGAAGACAACTCAACCGAAGACCTCGGAGATTCGGTTCCTACCACCACTGTTATTCCGAGCGCTCGGAAGAAAGTCAGAGAAGGGAAAGAATCTCATGTGAGATTGAGCATGTGCAGGACGCATGCTTGGGTGGATAGGATTCCGCAAAGAAGGATATAAGACAGTTGGATCTTCCCTTTGTTCATTTTGTTATCCGCTCACTTGTCCTTCGTCTCTTTAAGTGCTTTCCTATCATTGTTGATTGTCCGCTTCTTTAGTCATTCGGTTTGCTTTCCTTTTGATAAGTCTTCTATCATGCTCTTTATATTTCTACGACTATACAAAATTGATCGATTCCACACTGGACCAGAACGCTCGCTCCATTCCGCTGTGCAGTAACCTTTGTTGTAAAATTTATGACATCACTGGTGTTACTAGAGTGGAGGGAAAGGTAGGATTAGCACTAGGTAGGGTTAGGATGCTAGGGGTATCTTAGTACTAGTGTTGCTAGCAACGCCCAAACAAGGGGAAAGGCCATTCAGGTAATGTAAATCTGACATTTAGCGCGTAAATTAATGTCATGGGAAGATAAAAGGGGAGAATCTAATATTGGAATTAGCCAAATTGTACCTTCCCGACAGTTTCAGCGGTCGTTGTCAGGCCACATCTTTTTATACCTAAACTCACCGCTCGCTGCATTCCCTTCAATTATAAAATTATTATGTAGGATATAAAAAAAGTCTTGTGAAAATAAGAATATATTGCAATATTTTTGTACGCACCAAACATACCCCAAAACTAAAAGTTTTAGTTTTTACAAGTTATGCCATAAAAAGTTGCTTTTAATGTAAATTACGGTGAAACCGCTCAGTACGTAGATCCCGCTCACCAGTAATAGCACAATTCTGTGCTTGGACCCTGTCTTAATTCCGATTGCTAGGAATACGTCCAGACCTCTGAACTCCAATATTTACAGAAGAACTTTGAGAAAGGTTACTGCTAACCCCAAGCGAAACATTTTCTCTGACCTGCAACTGCCCAAGCTGGCTAGAAATAGCCCCAATTGCACCAAGGTATTCATTGCCATCACTCTGACTCCCATTATCTACTTGGACCTCACTTCCAAGTTCCTCCTCCTAGTCACTATCCCCTTTCTTAGGCACTGGAATCATAGAAGGGAATTGGGTGGGGGAGGTGTGGTGTAGCTTGTTTTTTTGCTTTAAGGAAGGTTTGGAGAGACGAGCACTAGAAGTAGTATGACTAGTAAGAAGGTTAAGAGCCTTTCCAAGCTTCTTAGCCTTACGAGATGCCTTCAATGCATCTGCTTTTTCGCGTTCCTCACGGAGTTTGAAAACCACCTCGGCAGTAACAACAGTAGCCTCGGTAAGTTTCCTCCGATCATCCATTTTAATTGTTTTGCTTACCCCCACCAATTCCCGGTATTGCCCATATGCCTCCTCCTTGAGTACTTTCTCGGCATCTGTCTCTTGAAAGCCCTGATTAAGTTCACGGAGGAGAGACTTTAGCTTTCTAGAAACAGGGGCATTACGAGTGACAAGGGATATAGCAGTACACGTAGTTATACTGACTGCATGAGGGGTATTAGGAACCCGCTGGAGACAGAAGACCGGTAGGAAGATTGTTCTGTGGTGGCCCAATCATCCCGTGTCTCACACTGAATCAGTCAGCGAGAATTCAGAGGCACGATCCCCACCACTTCCCAGCTCCGAAGGATATTTTCTTGCGTAAAGGCGAGCTTCCTTGGCTGAAGAAGCACGCTGTATTAATAAAGTAGCATTACTTTGTATATTAGATTTTATTTGATAATTAATGTAAAGATGTGTAGAGAGTAAAAATTAGTGGGGAGTAAACTGAGGAGGGTCAAAGGAAACAAACTAACAGAAGAAAGTCACCCTTGGTAAAGTTACCTTGAATGCCTTTACGCATCCAATTATGGAGCCCATTGCTGTAGTAGTGTTGTAAGGGCCCAAATAGACCCACATCTAAGGGCTGGAGGAGGTGAGTTGAATGGGCCGGAAGGCAAAAAGGAATAATTTTGTTGTTTAAACAAAACTCAAAAAATTCCCAATTGAAATGGGAGCAATGGCCATCTAGAATAAGTAGCTGGTACCTTCCAGCAGCGCTATATGTATTTTAGGTATCTTCATAGTAAGACGCTAGAAGAGTTAATATATACCTCTCTTAGGTTTCAATGTCAAAAACCTCACTCAGCCATCATAGAGCCAACTTTTCATTGCTCCACCCCTTCTCTGATACCCCCAAAAAGGCACGATCGCTCATTTCTAACCATGCATATCATCCTGAATAGTGAGCCCTGCTCTTATTAATAATAAACAGTGTAAGAAGCCTCCCATTGCCCAAAGTTGTTTCTATACCCGTAACCCAATCGTGGGATCCATCCATAGTAAGCCGTGCAGTGCGCCGGCTTCATAAACAAATAACTTTACAACATAGAAGAACCCCATGAGAAATCATTTTCTCAACCATGTTGTAGTAATTGTCCGCTGTAATTTCATAATAATTAAATAAATTCTTTAACTATATTGTGACCTGCTCCTGAGTAGCGCGAAATTCCCAGAGGGAGATCCGGCCATACTATAAGGACAGGGAGGAGAAGCCTGGATGGAAATCTCTACGAGAAATATAACAAAGGTTAAGAACTAGTAGAGTGAGAGTTCAACTTAGTATATTTAAAGTGAGAGTTCCTGTGAGGCTTGAGAGTCTGAATCCTTAAGGGATCTCAAACTCTTTAAATAGGAATAAATGATAACCAATATTCTGTCCAAACGAGAATGCTAAGCTACGCAAAGGTAGAAGCAAAAACAACTGAGTCCTAAAACAAAGGTGTAGATGCGACAGGATATAACTAACAAAACCAGTAATGGAATCAAACAAGTAAGGGATCGCTACTAATGTACTAAACCAGTAATACATAAAGTTTCCCAATTGCGTACAAGGAACGAAAGGTAGTAATAAGCGAACTAAGGAAAGTACTACCAAACAGGAAACTATAACAAGAGCGAAGGTACAAGGTAAGGAATGATTCGTTACTGGGGAAATCCTAATAGGCAATATCCAAAGTCATGTTAAGAAATAATAGCGATAATAGTAGATCCCGTTACAAATATAAACAATTAGCTAAGCTATTACTGCTAAGATACATTATAAACAAGTAAATTTGTATTTCTAAATAGCTTCTTAAACAAATTGCATAAAACACACGGGATACTGGCAAATGCCCGATGACGATCCAACCGTGTGCTCAGCTTTGAGGTAAACTGCTTGTGCCTGCTAAGGAATCGGGGCAACCAGTGTCTCCCAAGAACATGGTCTTTAAGCCTCCGCTGTACCATCGTCTTTGCAATTTCTTTCACCACAGCCAAAGTCGCTGAAGGACACCACTGATCCATCTACACCAACCATCCTGGAATCACTTTTTCCTTATACTTTGTTAAAGCTTGCAGCCTACTGTGGCCCTTGACTCTAACCTGCACACCTCCAAGCCTTCCCCGCAAGTTTGAATAGGGTACTCCAAATCTCTCGGCGCTCACTTTGATGGACTGTTTTTTGCTATTTTGGTAATGGGTAAAGGTATTTTGAATTGTGATTTCTTTTTCATTCCACCACATGTTAGTATTATGAGTTATAATGAGTTGACAGTTTTCAATTTTCTGCTTACATGGCTAATATATATAGAGTTTACACATTGGCGGGGTAGTGTCTGAGCCACTCTTGGCAGTGAGCTGGATCTGGGTACTGAGCTGGATCCCCGTAATTCACCTTTTGCTAAAAGAATAGTTTACCGAATGTTGTCTTAGTTAAAGTCAAGATTTAAATAGCAAAAATAGAGAATAAGGGATAAAAAACCCACAAAAAATGGCAGACAACAGTAAATTAAGATGAAAAACCAACTCCAGTGCCAAAAACTCTCATTATGGATACTTTTCTTCATACACTCCAAGTACTCACCACTAGGACACAACTAAAACTGCACTAGTATGATGTTGTACATTCCCTGAAAGAAAGAAAATCTCACCAAAGGTTGCAGTGGAAAACAAGAGCTTGAATTAATTCTCTTGTGTCTGTTCAGAACAGCTGCGTGATCATATATGAACCCAGGGCTCAGGCTACAAGTATTGAATAATATCGAATGGCGGAAGGCCATAATATTTCAGGATGAGATCAGGCCACCGCTAGAAAACAAATATGGGTCTGTTGTTGATTTCATCAGGGATATGCTAGATAGGTTTGTTGATTACTTTAGAGTATTTGGTAGCCACAGGTCGCTGAAGAACGCATGCTTTTCCAACATCCTAGTCAACAGTAGTCTTGGGATCTTCAGATTGTTCAAGGGAATCCTTCTTGAACTGGAATTTGATGTTCTCGTCAAGTGATGGAACAATGGGACAGGCTGCTGGCTGCCCCTCTCATATAAAAGAAGGAAATACTGTATTTTCTCTACACAGACCAGTTGAGCGTTAGCATTCAGATATTAGGCTAGAATCAATTCCGCAGTAGCAAATGGATCGTCAAATTGGGGTAGCTTTGGAGCAGGGAAGCCTGTCCCTTAACGAAAGTGGAGAGTACCTCGATTCATAGAATGAAATCTCTAGTAAGCCGCTTTAAAGTAATCAAAGTGGCTAGGCACAATAAACTAAAAAATCTTTACCTAATCCGAGATAGGAGATGAACAATTCTTGAAGCTTGAAAAAGTATTCCCCAATGATTCCCTGTCCTCTGATAACTGCATTAACCTTAGCAGCCTTTCCAGCCTTGGCCAAAACAACAGATTTGTGTGCTTGGACAGGTCAGTTAGCCACTTGGCCAGCACAATAGTGGTATTTGACAACATCCAGTCACTGGGCCGGAGTCCCAGGTGATTGAGCGGCCGCAATACGAGCTTTATTACTCTGCAGGAAAATAGTATTGGAATATATTTAGAACAAGCTGAATAACATCCCTGTATGTTTCCTTTATCTCACCTCCTCCCTTTTAACCTGCTGGGTTACGAAGGCCAAAAATAGGGAAGGAAGATTCGGGACCAAGGATGGCTCGCCACCGTGAACAGAGTGGATAGTTCGAGGTGGAAATTGAGAACCAAACTGCAGCGAAACTGATTTTTGTAGTAAGGAAGAGCAGTCGGGATAAAGATGTGTGCTTGAGCAGGCTGTGATTGATAACAAGAGAGTGAAGACACGATAAGACATGAGAAGTAGCGAACTCAGGGTGGTTCCTTGTGCACAGTGCCTGATGATGATTATCCAACAAAAGGGATTCTGTCCTGCTCAATAAGGATTCTTTATTGCCAGTAATCAGCACAGCTAACTATGAATTGAGTAAAGAGTTAATCAAGAAACAATAGACAGGGTAAAATTGAAAGCTGAGGGGAGGAATGGAAAAAGAAATAGCTAGAAAGGAAAACTGAGAATTGAGCTCAATGAAGTTACCACCAAACATATTTATTTGTTTTTGAGGAAAGGGCGATGCTGGTAAAGGGGCACCAGAAAAAAAAAAAAAAGGGTTCATAGAGTATAGGAGGGAACTCTAGTGGTAGGTTCGAATTGTGGAAGAGCTAATTAAGGAACATAGTTTCACAATGAGGAGAGTCTGGCCAAAGCAGAGATTGGACAGGATGAGGGCTGGTGGAGAGGCTATGGGGAATCGATTTGATGTAAGGGGATTACAAGTTAAAGGATGTATCTTGGAGGGTACACATAGTAAGATACATTTGGATAGAGGTGTTTGTCAAATATAAGGAAAGAGGACTCTAATTGGTATAAAAGAGAAATGGATGCTAATTCCTGGCTTTAAGACACAAGTAAAGTAGGTTTGATGATTGCCTATATTTCTGAATAGTAGCCCTATCCAGAGAGAGATGACATAGGATGAAAATGTTGCAACTGTCACCTAGACAAAGGCAGAAAACCAAAGAACAGGAAAGAAACTCATTTGAAGAGGATTTTAAGACTAAGGATCTGAACTTAGAGTTAGCCAACTGACTGAAATGCTAGCAACTATGCTACCCTGACATCAATATATTTAAGTTTTAAAGCCAAGTCTTAATTTCATCTTCTCTTCTTATTCTTGTCCTCTCAATGTCCCCACTCCGCTTACTATTACCTCCCTCTTGCTATGACTTCTCTTTTTGTCATCTTCCCTTTTCTTGCAATCTTCTTTTCTATCATCCTTACTCTCTTAGTATTGTTACATCATCTACCACCCATTTCCAGTAATTATTCCCCTTACCTTTCCTTAATTTCAGCAATGAAACAACTAAAAGTAGGTTGTTGTTTGTTAACTTGCTTTCAGGTATGATACAAACTTGTTTGCTAACTTAATTACTTTAGTTGTAAGAAAGTGCTTTAAGGAATAGAGATGGGTTGAACTTTTATGTACTGTGAATACTGAGTTTGGTACAATGGTAGTTATCTTATCTATATAGTACTCTAGTTACTGATCTCAAAAGGCAACCAAACTATCTTATCTGAAACTGATATGATTAGAATGTGGGGATTAGCCCTCTTGGCTATCATCACATATAGCAATCACCTTCAGCCACCCCATATAAACTTTCTATAACTTATTGACTTGGCATTTTTTCATTCTTTATTTAATCCCCCTCTTCTCCTTTCCCCCAAATTCCCCCCTTCCTTCTTTCTAAATACTTCTTGCTATTATTTTACACCATCACCATGTTCTCCTTTATTCTTCTTCTACCTATTTTTATTTCGTCCCTTTTCCTGCTTGATTCCACTCCTCCTACCTACCACTTGCGGGATCAGAACTCTTCTCTCAATTTGCTCTGGTGATAATCAATGAGACTATGTCTTTTTCCTGTTCCCCTTCTTGGCTGACATTCTACTCCATTATATTAATTTTATTCATTTCTCTTACTTTCTCTGGTATTCTTTGTACCATTTAATATATCTATTTACTCTTATGTGAACTTACTTTAAACATACTTCTAAGTGAGAGTATTGTTTATTGAGTTTTCTCTTTTGATAAGCAATATATTAACAGATATATCTGATTAGAAGAATCTTTATTGTCTATTAGATTAACAGCTGATTTTGTTACAGGGTTACATACCTGTATCAAATGAGATATCAAAAGCTATAAACTTCAGAACAGCACTAATTATTCCGGATAAGTCAGGTGAGAGTAAAAGAGGGAAAATATTATTCATTGTCTACAACTGAATTATGAAGTATTCTATTATATAGAATCTTTGACAAATAAACATACCTATATATCTATTATATCACTTATTACTACTCAATATTAGATAAATAAAAAAGTCTCATTATCGCTTCTTCTTCAATGTTGACATTATTACAACACTTTTCTAACCATCAGAAAAGCATGATGGTCAACTTCTCTTAATAGAAAAACCATATTGTAAAGCCTTTAAGGTAGAATGCTGGTGTAGCGGAGACAAGTAAAGGAAAAGGTGGCTGATATAAATATCAAAGGCATATCTGAAATTGCAATTGTCAACCTTGTTTTGGCCACACCTAATACTGCCATGAGTTTTCCTGTTGTTTCTTCCTGTATTCTCCTTAATAGTACCACTCTTATAGTTATTACCACTGTCTATCTCACAGTAACCACTTCCCTTACACCAGGCATTATTATCCCCATTGGGCCAGTGCAGAATTCAACCCTTATACCTACTTTTTTAATTATTAAAACTCAAACCATTCCAATAGGCTTCTATTCATACATCTACCGTCATCCAAGCACTGAAGAGTATTCATACTCCAACCGTGACTGAGACTTTAATTTCTGACCATAATATTACTGTTACTCAGAGCTCTATAAGTATAGATATAAATACTATTACTGAGCTTTCTACAGCTCACAATACAATTACCATCACTGAGATCTCTATAGCTCATAATCTTATAACTGGCAGAAAGCCATCTATGGTTCACAATACTAGTCGCATTACTTACTCAACTGGAGAGGTTTTTTTCTGCAGAAACAATAAAGATAAATTATGATTGGGGAACTAGTCAGCTAGGGGCACAAAGTAGGGTAATTGTGAAAAAGCAAATAAGTCTTCATTGTATTTCTGGTTGAGAGTGCATTTACTACAGAGTCTGGTATCAGCTTTAGATTGATATTGAGTGTCAAAGACCCTCAGTGGGTTAGCAAATGAAAAGAAACAGGAAAATTGAAACTTTTAGACCTATTGGTAAGCTTTGGTATACACCAGAAAAGGGAGGACCAAGATTTCATAAATGAGGACAATTAGGAAGATTGTCAGAGCTGCGGTCAATGTAATTCCCTTATTTGCATGCTGAAAAGCAATTTAGTTGGGTAGGCAGTTAAGGTGGGGTTTGATATTTACGTCATTCCTTGCGATGCAGCGCTTCACAGGGATGTGGCTCACCATGGCAACTAGTAGAACACCAAATGTATATTTGATTATCTTCATAATTAGTCATAATATTGTATTGAAGATTTGTTAGAAGATACTTTTAAATATAGAGAATCTGAATCTGAAGTTATTATTTGATAATAAAAAAGGATTCTTCTTATATACTAACTTTCAGCCAAATTGGTTCATATATCATAGTTGAGAGAGTGGGTTAGGAAAATTTAAAACTGGTGCAAATATCCTAGTTTAAGCATATATTAAGATACTATAGGTCTTGTATTTGATCTGTTAACTGCCTTTGTATTTCATTTGTATCTATTTTGGGAGGTATTGAAATTCTATCAAGAGTAAAGTTAAATTTATATATTAAAAACAGAATTAGATAATATCTACTTATGAGATTTATATAATATTCCAAAAATTGGTAAAGTAATTAATTAAGCTGATTCAAGATTCTATATAAATTTTCAAGTCAGTCAATCATGTAAAGGAAATTTTATTCTTGAATTCTTGGATAGAAATTCTGAGAAAAATACCGGTTTTAGGCAAGACCTATCCAGGCTACACCTGCAGGATAAGGCTTAAAGTCAGTTTTTCTGGTCTACTCATATACCTAAAGCTATGGAAGGAGTTTTGGTCAGCAGGGGCATTTCAATTTCGAGATTTCCAACTTCAACTCTAAAAACACCCAATTTTCATCCTCATTTCGTGTCTGCCAGTATAGAACCTGAAATACTTCTCTATTCTGCTTCAAACTTGGTATACTTAGTTGAGAAGTCTATTAACAGTAGATAATGAAGTAATGAATTCATATCTTTACTCTGTATAGAAATATTACATTGTTAAAATGATATATTTTTGATGTAATTTTGCTCTTGTATTTTACACATTCTAACATCCTAATATACAAATAAATTACTGGTGAATCATATTTCCCTAAGCATAGAAGACCTAAAAATTACTTTATCAACTTATTAAAGTCTACTTATATATATTTTAATTTTTACACACCCTGTAATAAGAGTAGTCTTGTTTAAAACAACAGTTCTTAAAACTAGTATACCCAGAGAGGTTTTTCTTATTATGAAATGAAAACTACAGATTCTGATTCTCCATATTTAAAAGTATTTTCTGAAAAATTTCTAAAGTCGTGTCACCATTGTTTATGCCACTAATCTAATCTAAATCGGGGTTTTCAAGTGGTTGCTATGGTGAGCTACCTTCCGGTGAAGAGCCGCATCCCAGGGAATGACATTAGAACATTTGTTTCACAAAGGAAGATATTTTTTTGTATTTATCATAAACTTCTCATAAAATTCAATGACAGGTCTTTTGTCTACCACATAGTTTATCCAGTATTCACAATAGGCCAAGCCACTGGTAGGCTAGCCTAGAGGCCATAGGCTGTGTGAGGCAGGCGAGTTATAAATTCAAGTTTACTTAGAAGGATATTGGATGAATAAGGTTAACAGGTAAAGCATACCAGGGCTGATAGAGGTTGATAGGCCTCATTATTAGCTTTGATACTCACGTGCTTTAAGAGGTGAGTGCATTCCTCATACCTTTTTTAAAAAAACCTTTAATTTATTTTCATTTGAATCTTCAAGTTGCCGCACAGTACTTTGACAAATACCATGCGTGATTCACAGTCTACTCAGAAAAGTCTTGACAATTGCCTACCAAGTTTATCTTCACCTTCTTATCTTACAATCCTGCTTTCTGAATCTCTTTCTTCTACTGGAATTCTTTTAATTCAACAGTCTGAAGTACCTGTTCTCAGGTATTCTACCTTAAATCAAGGATCCAATTCATACCACTATTGACAAATTACTTCTGCTACTACTCCGATAAGGGCTCTTACTGATACTCCTATTAGTCTTCTAACATCCAAAGTCAAAAACTCAACTGTTGTGCATAGCCATTACTCTATTTCAGAGTAGCGTCTCCTGATAGAATAACTTCACCAGATCTTGATATCCAATTAAATTGAAAGGAAAAAGTATTGTTGATACCAATAAATAACTATAGAGATGACAACATTATTAGTAAATATTGTGTAATTTGCCATATTCATCTGAGTACTAAGAGAGGCTACTATTATTGGTACTATTTAGTGACCTGATGTTGCATATTACCTTTTTAGTATTTCCCTAGTAGTGCACATTCCTTACCTTCTACTTTTCTTATTGTTATAGATTCCTATTAAGCAGTGTTTTCCTATTAGGCATGTCAAGAGATCCAACCCACAAACTCACACACGGACTCCTGTGAACCAACCAGCCAAAGTATGGATATTGGGACACATACAGCGCGGTCTAGCTTCAAATGAGAGTCACGTGCCAGCGACGATATGGTCACTTGTTTGATACACCCCTGGTATAGTTATTTTTGGTTCAATTATAATGATGCGACAAGTCATAATATGACGGCGACAATAGTGCAAATAGGCCTCAAGAACTCAAGTGTTCATTCGCAGTTGTAACTGGTACAGGTTACTGGTTTGGTTTTGAGTATCGTTTGATACTCAGTATGTTTTATGATTGAGTCTGATACCCATGATGTTTTATGTTTGGTTTTGAGTATCGTTTGATACCCAGTATCTTTTGTGATTGAGTTTGATACTTAGGATGTTTTAGGTTTAGTTTTGAGTATCATTGACTACGCAGTATGTTTTATGTATTTGTGTCAAAATATCATTTGATACTTGATATGTTTTATATAACGGTTTAAGGCTAGCGGTGTGGAGGCTGGATCGTTATTGCTTATAAGACTCCGGTTAGCCTGACAAGTGTATTTAAGACGTGCTATTCTCCGGACTTAGAGAAGGCAGACTTCAACAAACAGAGTTTTCAATATACCGAGTAGAACAGTTACTTCTTCAGTTCCCTTCGAGAATCCATTAAAGACCAAACATACTTAGCTATTAGGAACTACTTGGTAGTTGCGATATAGTAAGAAGTTAGTTACAACAACTTACTCTAGGCCTCTGGTACTGAGTCTCATTAGATACCGCACTTTGGTATAGAGATAGTATCGTTACCCTATCGATTCCCACCACCACTCAGAAGCCGGTTACACTTTTTTTAACTTCAACAAGTTAGCAAGTTTGAAGAACACCAGGAAATCAGGGGGGGCAGACCTCCAAGAAGAAGGTTCAACAATGAGCTAGAGATGACCAGGGACGATTTGTGAGAGCACCTGCAAAGGGACAGTTCTCAAGAGACAAAGAAGGTAGGCAACTGGCCTGAGATAGCATACAACGAGATGTAGAGGAGTAAGCAATAGCAGGGGCAAAAACAGCAATGGTCATCCTGGCCGGGTTCCCTGAATCTCCACAAAAAGGATCATCCAGCAAGGCCCCAGTAGTGTTACCAGCAGGCGATCCAGATAGCTCGAGCAGTAGTAGCGACTCAGACGACATCTCTGACCATGGTGAAGGAGCTGGCGGGTTAGCCCCCGCACCTGTACAAGAGCCTTTGCCAAGGCTTAGTATCAAGGTTCCGTCACCCAAGAAATTCACTTGTTATGGCGAAGACCTCAAACTAGAGGTATTTGATAGATGGTAAAACTTGGTCCAACTCTACCTACAATTGCATAATGTATCCCAGAATGTAGCAGGAGGAGGCCAATACTAGATCCTGTACATAGAGGAAGGAGCCCAAGAAGCGGCATTCCAAGTAGGAGGACTATTTTGAGAAAACCTCACAAGGGATCTACTAGTAACCTACCTCAGGGAACGTGTCCAATCCTCCAAGCATAGGGACAATACATATTAGAGGTTTGACAGCATCAGGCAATTCTAGACTAGACAAGTCCAGAAGATATCTATCATAGCTACAGATTTACTCATGCATAGATCACGGCTACCAGACGACACTATAAGGGACTACGCCTTCATACAAGAACTCTTTGCAAGCATGGACCCAAGACTCTGGCAAGATGTGGAAACTCAGTACACAGGGAATGAGGATATCAACACTGTTATTGCTATGGCAGAAAGACTAGACTCTATCCATCAGAGTTCAGGAGCGTACGGCAAGTAATACTATGATAAACAACCTCAGGAACCCACCCACAAGAAACCAGAACACAAACTAAAGAAGAAGTTTAATAACGATAGCAACTCGGCCAAAAAAAAGGAACAAAGAAAGAAAGGAGCCTCCTTTAAATGTGATGGTAAAGGACATATGGCAAAAGATTGCCCAAGCAAGAAGGACAAATGAAATACGAAGGTTAAGAAGGAAGCAACCTCCAACCTAGCAACAGAGCTCAACGAATATGATGAGGTATACATCAATACCCTGGAATTTGAGAGCTATGCAAGGGCAAAAACAACTCGCCCCATGACAATGGAGGCACACCACGTACTTGAAGGGTCTATATTCATTATTGGAAAGGGAGCTAAAGTCCAGTTTGATACAGGAACAATAGGAGCAAACCTTATTAGTGCTGCCATTGTCACTACCCAGGGTATACCATGTACAGAAATGAAGGAACCAATCAAGATACTCAGGGCCATGAAGGGATCACGATTCCCGAGACATAAAGAGTGCACTATTGACCTAGCTGTAGGTAAAATACAGACAATAGGAAAGAAGATGGTGGTAGATACCCTGGCCAAGTACGATACCCTTATAGGAATGTTATTCTTGTAGCAACAAGTAGCTAAAATCGAATGTGGCAGGTTAGCCATTGACTTCCCCAAGTTTGGAATTAGAATCAATTGCACACCCCCGAGCTGACCTATTTGAGCTGCAGTTATCACTACTGAAGATGTAATGGACTAACACCCAGAGGGGTTTCCTGAAGTCTTCCCAGAAGGACTTCCACCAGGAAGAAAGATAAACCATGAAATCTGTCTCATACCAGGAAAGGATATAGGAACATTACCAACTTACTCAATTCCAGAGAGAAGAGCGAAAGGTATGAGTTTATGGATCAATGAGAAAATCGAACAAGGGATGATCGAACGAAAAGGAGTCCATGGAGCAGCACCTATCTTGGCTCAGGAAAAGAAAGAAAAACTCAGAATGAGACAACTTGTCGATCTCGCAGCAAGGAAGGACCTAACAATAATGGACGATAAAAGAAGTCGACGCCAAAGCATGAGCCTGAACTCGCTAGGAGGAGTGAGATACCGAAGCCAGATTGACCTCAGCGATTCCTACGTTCAGACTAGGGAAGAACCCAAGGATGTTGAAAAAAAAGTAGTTTCAAATCACCATTTGGATGTTTCGTCAGTAAAGTAATGAGCCAAGGAGATATGAATGCACCAGGAACATTTATGCGAATAATGTCTGACCAATTGGCCGACAACCTAGGACAATTCATGTGGGTTTACATTCCCAATATCCTTATATATTCCGATACAAAAGAAGAACACTGGAAACATATCGCAAGGGTATGCGAGAAGGTAAAACAAGCCACGTAACCGGTACGGGTTAGTAGTTTGGTTTTGGAGTATCGTTTGATACTTAGTATGTTTAATGATTGAGTTTGAAACTCAGGATGTTTTAGGTTTGGTTTTGGAGTATTGTTTGATACTGGGTATGTTTTATGATTGAGTTTGATACTCAGGATGTTTTATGTTTGGTTTTTGGAGTATCATTTGATACTCAGTATGTTTTATAATTGAGTTTGATACTCATGATGTTTTATGTTTGGTTTCAGAGTATCGTTTGATACTCATTGTGTTTTATTTATTGTGTCAAGATATCATTTGATAGTTGATATGTTTTATGTAATGTTTTAAGGCTACCGTTTGGAGTTGTTTTGGTTATTGTGTACAAGTCTCCAGTTAGTCTGACAAGTTTATTTAACACTTGGTATTCTCCGGACATAGAGATGGCACACTTCGACCGACCGAGTTATCAATATACTTGTTTGAACAGTTATTTCTTTAGTTTGCTACAAGAATCCAATAAGACCAAACATATTTAGCTATTAGGAACTACATGGTAGTTGCGACATAATAAGATTTTTGTTACAACAACTTAGTCTAAGCCTCCGGTACTTAGTCTTGTTATATAGCTTACTTGGATATAGAGATAGGATCGTTAGCATATCGATTCCCGCTTCTACCAAGGAGGGGGTTATATTTTTTGAACTTCAACAAGTTACCAAGATTGAAGAATACCAGGAACCCAGCAAGAGCAGAGCTCCCAAGAACAAGGTTCAACAACGAGCTAGAGACGAAGAGGGATGATTTGTCAAAGCACCAACCAAGGAACAGTTCTGAATAGAGGAAGCAGCAAGGCAACTAGCCAGAGCCAGCGCTCAATGATATCTAGTGGAGTCAGCAACCGAACTAGCAAACGCAGTGACAGTCACCCCTCACGGGTTCGCTGACTCTCCACAAAGAGGATTACCTAGCAAAGCCCCTGTAGCGGCACCGGCAGGCGATCCAGACAGCGCAAGCAGCAGCCCCGACTCAGACGACATATCTGACCATTGTGAAGCAGCTGGCGGATCAGGTCCTCCACCTGTACCAGAGCCTTTGCCAAGGGCTAGTATCAAGGTTCCATCACCCAAAATATTTACTGGTGATGGCGATGACCTCAAGCCACAGGCATTCGATAGATACTACAACTCAGTCCAACTCTACCTACGATTGCACAATATAGCCAAGAATGCTGCAGAAGCAGGAAACTGCCAGATCCTTCATACAGAAGGACGAGCCCTCAGAAGCCGCATTTCTAGCACCACAATTGTTTGGAGAAAACCTCAGGAGGGGTCTACTAGTAACCTATCTCAGGGAACGATTCCACACATCCAAGCATAAGGATGATACCCATCAGAAGCTCCACAGCATCAGGCAATCCTGGAATGCACAAGATCAGAAGACATTTATCATAGCTACAGATCTACTCATGCCTAGATCATGGCTACCAGAAGACACATTAAGTAACTATGCTTTCATACAACAATTATTGGCAAGTATGCACCCAAGATTCCGGCAAGACGTGGAAATCCAGTAAGGTAATTGACGTCTTAGTGGCTCGCTACCGCTATGTGGCTCACCATGGCCACCACTGGAAAATGAAAGGTATATTTTTTTTATCTCAATAAATAGTAGTGCTACCCTATTGAAAATTGTTTGGAAGGTACTTTTAAATATGGAGAATCAGAATCTGGAGTGTTTATTTAATAATAAGAAAAAATTGCTCTTGTATACTCACTTTATGTTGAACTGTGTGAAATAGCTTCTTACTTATAATTATAGTAAAGAAAATTGAAACTAGCTATATAAATCATGGTTTAAAGATAATAATAAGATCTCATAGATCTTGTATTTGATGAATGAACAGCTTTAGTATTTGTTTATAGCAAGTGGGGAAGGTATAGTGACTCCAAAACCTAGTATAGTAAAATATGCATCTTATAAACCTAACCGGATAATATCCGCACATGGGGTTCATGTAATGTTAAAATCCTTTGTGATGCACTTCAATTAAGTGTCCTAAGCTAGTATATCAACTTTCAAGATATTTGGTTAAGCCTTGCAAATGTTATTCCATAGTTATTGAAATGGAATTTAAAGAGAAATACTATTTGCCAGCAGCAACCATGTGCGCTACACATGCCGGATAAGGCTTAAAGCTCGATTATATGGTCTAACCATGTGGTTAAAGCTATTGTATAAACCTTAGCCACACTGGGCATCGGAATTAGGAGATTTCGCCTCTGTACTCCAAAGCTGCTAAATTTTGCTTATAATATATCATGTTTTCTGAGTTAAGATGTGAAAACTCCTAATTCCCAGGCCCAGGCTGGCTAAGGTTTATACAATAGCTTTAACCAGATGGTTAGACCATATAGTAGAGCTTTAAGCCTTATCCTGAATGTGTAGTGTACATGGTTGCTGCTGGCAAATAGTATTTCTCTCTAAATTCTATTTTAATAACTATGGAATAACATTTGCAAGGCTTAACCAAATATTTTGAAAGTTCATATACTAGCTTAGAACACTTAATTGAAGTGCATCACAAAGGATTTTAACATTACGTGAACCCCATATGCGGATATCATCCAGTTAGGTTTCCAAGATGCATATTTTACCATACTAGGTTTTAGAGCCATAATACCTTCCCCAATTGCTACAAAGAAATACCAAAGCTGTTCATACATCAAATACAAGATCTATGAGATCTTATTATCATTTTTAAACCATGATTTATATGGCTGATTTCTATTTTCTTAACTATAATTATAAGTAACAAGCTATTTCACACAGTTTAACATAAAGTGAGTATACAAGAGGCATTCTTTATTATTATTAAATAAACACTCCAGATTCTGATTCTCCATATTTAAAAGTACCTTCCAAACAATTTTCAATAGGGTAGCACTACTATTTATTGAGATAAAAAAAATATACATTTGATTTTCCAGTGGTTGCCATGGTGAGCCGCATAACGGTAGCGAGCCGCTAAGTGGTGGATTACGTTACACAGGAGACAAGAATATCAACGATCTTATTGCTATGGCAGCAAGACTAGACTCTATCCAATGGAGTACAGCAGCGTATGGCAAGGAACGCCATGAGAAACCACCTAAGGAATTCACCCACAAGAAACCAGAATACAAACCAAAGAAGAAGTTCAATAACGATGGCAACTCCACTAAAACAAAGGATCAAAGAAAGAAAGAAGTCCCCTTTACTTGTGGTGGTGAACGACATATGGCAAAAGATTGCCCCAATAAAAAGGATAAAGGAAAGGCCAAGGTCAAAAAGGAAGTAACCTCCAACCTAGCAACAGAGCTCAGCGGATATGATGAGGTATACATCAATACCCTGGAATTTGCGAGCTGTACAGCTGCACAAATGACTCACCCTACGACAATCAAGGTATACCATGCACATGCAGGCACTATGTTCATTAATTGAAAGGAAGCAAAAGTCTCTTTTCATACAGTAACAATAGGAGCAAACCTCATTAGTGCTGCCTTTGTCACTATCCACGGTATACCATGCATAGAAATGAAGGAACCAACCAAGATACTCAGGTCCATGAAAGGATCACGATCCGAGAGCCATAAATAATGCACTGTTGACCTAGCAGTAGGTAAACTGCAGACAAAAGGGAACAAAATACTAGGTGTTACAATCCTCTCTTCTCCGGGTGATACTTGCAGTAGAGAACCGATAGTTCGCTAACTATCACTCTTCTCTGCTGTACAGCTGTTGCGATAGCTAAGTCCGTTGACTTCTATCTACCAACGTCGATTCCTCGGCTCATATAAGACAGTCATGTCTTGGTTCCCCAAAGTGTTGTAGATAAAGATCTTTGTATTACAAGTATAGTGTATGAAAGAACTTAGACGGTTGCGTGAAGAACCCAACCCCCATTCCTTTTGTTTTAATCTTCTTTTTTTATCAAGTACTTTGTATTAACAACTACTGGGAACAAAGACCGGGTGGAGCGCTAGCTATGCCAAAGAAAGAACCGCATCACCTCAGTATATCCATCCTGGCTCCCGGGAAAAGGCCATCAACCCAAGTCCCTATGGTATGAGACCAACCGCACAGCAGCCACTCAAAATAGGAAATCAAACTCAGACTAGGCGGGCGGAATAAGAATATCAAATAAATACATGGGGAGGAATCAACAGGAAAACCCTTACCGGAGACACCAACAAAGTAAATAATTGCTAAACCCCTAATCGAAACCCTAAGGAACCGACAATGAAAGAAGAACAAAGGAGGTGCGGGGGCCATTAAAACCATTGTGGCGTTGCATCCATTACTCGAGAACCCAAGGGTTTGACATCCGCGACTGAGGCAGTGCAATACGACGACTGAGCGTAACCAAGGGGCGGGACCGTGGCAATCGATAGGGTGGTAAAGGCAGTAGGGTGCCCGCCGAGTGAGCGGACTGTTGCTGTAACTGAGCAAGGGGACGAGACCTTGAAGGGGGAGAAGAGAAGTAGACTTAATAACCGTGGAAACTATCGGTAACCCTGTGTGTGTCTGACTAGGCAGCCTCTAAAGATAGTAAAGAGAACGGAGAAATCGACCGTAGCCTATTGAACGGTTTTCTCCTACTGGGAAATGTAGTCCCAGCCCTGTGTAACATGGGCGAGTGGGTGTTGCCGACCATGCGAACACTAAGTGAGACAGCGAAGCATAGGGGAAAAGAGGGGGTGATAGAGCCACACAACCCCTAGAGACAGGGACGCCAGGGCCCAAAGACATGATAAGGGAAGTAAGGTGTGAGGGGGGGGGTGCAGCTAACAGAGAGTGGGGGTGCAGCTCACTGAGAGTCCTGGGGTGGATATTAACGATAAATTCTCATGGTGTTGAGATTTCCCTCGTCGGGTGTGTAGAGGAGATGGTTCGTGACCCAACTCCCATGTCTTTTTTTTTTCTTTTTTTTTTATCATATTTTAAATTTTGTTTCTAGCTGAGGCCGAAGGCCGAAGCAATAAGTACAAAAATAGCACGCATCCCGAAGGATATGGCCGCAACAAACTTCCACCCAGTCCAACCCATCCTCGAGGCGGTGGAAACCTTGGGAGAAAAACCACTGGTCTAAAACCCGCACCAAGCGCCCGGGCGCTGAAAACTACAACAAAATATACATGAAACTCACAACCAAAAGAAAACATCTACCGAAAACCCAAGGACAAACCCAACAGTGAGAAAAACCAAAAAAACCCAAATCTGTAGTAGAGGCCCCAGAGAAAGCCCATCCACCGCGGAGGCCTTTAACGATCCCTGAGTATGCTTATCATCGAACACAACCACGCACGAAGGTAAATGTACCGGAGCCATATAGACCCGGGCCGCGGGGCTAATGGTAGAACGCGTGGCGGGTTAGGCCGAGGGAGTCCACGAGTCCTAGGAGGAAGCGAGGTGAATGGTGGCCGGACGCCAAAGCGACCGAGCCGGGTGGGGGGTATTGGCTATAACCGAGCCACGGGACGAGGACCAAGTGAGGGA
>Ga0307507_10004795_pt1 | contig 23335 bp, 4 predicted proteins | sample 7_EM_MG_FD_207223 | JGI IMG/M metagenome (GOLD analysis project Ga0307507, IMG submission 207223) | Populus trichocarpa ectomycorrhiza microbial communities from riparian zone in the Pacific Northwest, United States - 7_EM | ecosystem: Host-associated > Plants > Roots > Unclassified | place...
TATATCCTTTTCCTACTAAATAATTATAATAGAAGGTACTAGCGCGGCCCTTAAGCATAACGGAATAAGTGTTATAATATTAGTTAGGTTCCAGTCCAACCTTCTAGCAACAGTTATAGAAGATACGCAGCTTTAAATTAAGGATATTATATAGTTCCCTACTAAACCTCTTCTCCTAGTCCGAATAGAGTTTTGTAAGCTCTGTAAGCATTTTTAAGGTGCCTCCAAGCAGTATTAGGCCACGTTAAAATTGCATTAAAGATTAAGGTAGGGATTGCTTTATAGGCTATAGTAAAGATGCAGAGCTTAATAAAACACAGTATAGTACCTAATCTTCCTATAGCAGAGTTTAAAGGTTATTAAATCGCAAAGTAAGGGGGTCTTGCGCTTGCTCTTAAGGGGCAGTAGTTAAAGTTGCGGGTTAAATTAGTAGAAGCGATGGGTATAGCATATAAGAACTTATACCTAGAGCAATGGAATTAGAACGTGTCTCTATTAGTATATTATTTAGATTCCATTGTAAGTTAAGCTTCTTTATATTATATAGTTAGTGCTTAATCTCTTATAGAGTCCATTTATGCTCTTTTTTTACATTAATAACTTACTCCTAAATATTATCTCTAATAGTGTCTCTATCTATAGGGATAAATACTCTGTTCTTCTAAAGGAAGTTACGGAAGTCTTATATAATATTCTTCTTCGCGAGGGCCTATGTTTCCTTTATCCATCTAACAAAGTCCTCCTTTATACAATACTATAGCATAGTATCGTTGTATTCGCTGTCTATATATTATACTATGTAGTATAATAAGAATCCGTTTAGGTCCTATTGCTTAGCGTTTATAGGGTTAATGTTTTTATCCTATATCTCTGGGTTAATATCATTCTCGTACTTCTTCGGGTAGGTTAACGCCATAATAGGAGTAGAATTAACGGGGTGTCGTACGTCAAAGGTAGGTAGGATTTTCGGCTTTATAGGATCTTGTAGGTTTGCTATTAAAAGGTAGGCAATTTAAGGCGTAGTTAACGCGTTTCGGACGTTAACTTAAGACCCTAGGTTTAGTAATACTTCTAACCTAAAGTACTTAACCAAATCTTTGTAAACGCGATTGTTCTGTATAATAGACGCAACTTAGTATCTCCTAGTACTTAGTAACACTTCTATTACTGGTTTTCTGCAAGCCTAAGGTAGCATAGTATCGCCAGGAACCCCTACACGAGACTATCTCTTCTGTCGATAACCTAGCTGCTCTATAGTTGACTGTGTGTTCAACCACTAATCAGTGTTGGTCACATAGGGTAACTCACCAATAATAACTACTCGAGTAGGTTATAGTGATGTTGGTTAATAGCTTCATTTTATTGGAATAAGGAAGGGCGAGGAGCTTAAGACTCCTCGCTACGCTAGTGCCGCGGCGTCACGTAACGACCGCTTGCCTAATTCCCGACACTTATAACGTAATAAGTTATAAAATTTTAACTAAATTAAATTGTTTTGGACCTTTAGTTAAAGGGGGGGTACTATAATGGGACTAGCCTAGTTATAGTAGGAATATCTTAATAAAACACTTAATAGATAACTATCTAAAACTATTTATAACTATTTGCAACTGTTTGCGACTATTTGCAACTATCTATAACTGTCTACAACTATCTATAATTGTCTGCTATAATCCACTATTTTTTACCAGTGCTGTAATACTAAAGTCTGTTAAAGACTGTTAAAGACTATATATATATATATATATATATATATACGCACGTACCAACTACTAAGACCCTAACTGTTTAATTATATAATTCTCTTGTTATTCCTTTCTCTTCTTTATATAATTCTCTTGTTATTCCTTTCTCTTCTTTATATAACGTCTTGTACTCTGCAAGAGCTATATACCCTTAAATTTAGATAAAATCTATATTGTTCCTTTTAATCTTCTCTAAAGTCTCTTCGCTTCCTTATAGGTTCCTAATCTAGTCTTAAACTATAGTCTTAAACTATAGTCTTAAACTTATCCTATAGTAAGGGGCCTTTATTTTTAGTGCCTAGCCGGCAATAAACTAGTTAGATAATTGTCTTTTTTTATAAGACCTTTAATAGCCTATTATGTACATTACTTATAGTTATAGTTAGTGTTATTAACCTTAAATTAGTTCTTAACTGCGGCGATCTAGCGGTTAAAATGCTGTTAAGTAGTACCGCTAATATTAAGTGGTAACTTCTTAACCAGGGCATTGAGATTTGTTTAGTATATGCGTTCGCTATATAACTTATACTCTTTACTAGAAAGGCAACAGGAGGGCTTTATTAAATTAATAATACTCTATAAGTTGGCTATTTTCTTAGCTAGCTTATCTAGCTCCTTTATATTAGCAGTATTTAGTAGAACGCTAGTAATTATACTAAGCTTCTATTAAGCCCAGGTATATAAGTCAAACTAGTCTTTAGCGTTTATAGGTAGCTAATTATTTTAAGGTTTAGAAGGTGGCTTAAATTCTACTAATATATTTCTAGTAGTTTCGTCTATACTAAATCCTAAGGCATTTAGCGGTTATATTATTAGCGTATTACCATTAGGTGTAGGCGTTGGTTTTCTTTTTAGAGGTATTATAGAAAAATTAAACCGGCTATCCTCCCAAGGGGATTGGTAAGGATTTAAATATAAGGTAAGGATGTAGATAGGGAGCTTAATAATAGAACAATAGGGTATATTATATAGATAGACAAATCCTTAAGGGAAAAGGAGGAGTCTATATACAAGGTAAGGAAGGGTTTTTCCTAGGCATGTGTCACGGAACCCCACTATAGGGGCCTCCATAGGAGAGCCCCGTGCTCTCGCGTACACCTCGCGTACAGCTTACGTCAGCTACGCGTAGGTATATTACCTCCTTACGCCCTCAACCCTTACGATCGATCGCGCAACGTCTTGTAGACTCCTTGAATACATACGTCTTGTAGTCATTGCCCACGTCCCATGACATTACGTTGCGCCTTTTTTATTACTGACGCTTAGCCTATAACCAATTCTACGTCTCTGCAATACTGCAGGCGCTGCTAAAAGCAGCATGTCTATAAATTACCTTACTTTAGACTTCCAAGGAACCTATAATAGTAAGACAATATCCCTTATTAGCCACTATGTTAAACCCAAAGAACAATCCAATACCTATACTTAACCTACGCCGCTAATTAATCCCAGGAGAATTCAATTTATTAGCCCTAGCCTTAACCCCTAAGGGGAAGCCTAGTGGCCTAAAAGACTACGACGACCTTAACAAGGTAGACACTAATAATATCTTATCCTTTATTAACTATATAACTACAGACAAGTAAGCAGAAGGGTTACTACCTACTAAAATTAAAATATAAGACGCCAAGACGTTTATAAAAAGGGTAGCACAAGAACCTAATAAATACTACCGCCTTCTATAGAACTATTACCTAAAGCTTACACGAGCTAAGATACGTGCTGCCTAAAATCGCGATATTATCTAAGACCTACAAGCTTATAAGGCGCTTGCTAATAATACGCGCTAAGAGACTAAAGACGACCTCTATGTGTCTGAACGCAACGTCTAACAGTTAAAGAAGGCTAAGATTGTATTTATTGCTACAGTTACTAAAAAGGAGGGCACAATTAAATACCTATAATCTTAGCTTAACGAGCACATTTATAATAACGCTAGATACCTCTCTACTATATATAACGCTACTCAAGTCTCTATGCCCCTGGTAACCTTACTAACTTAACGCTTAACAGAGGATCAGCGCTAAGTAGCTTCACTTAACGGGAACCCTTACCAGAACGGTGATAACAAAAGCCATAACGATTAAACCTAAGCTACTACCGTAAGGTCTAACGCATATTACTTTAACCCCCTAGTCTTCTAGGGAGACCGCAAGGAATATAGCCACTAGAAGATGTAAATCCGTAAGAAACTAACCTAGAGCGCCTGCCTTTTTCCTACAGAAGATATAAAAATTGGCTATATTATTAGGCGAATAAAGGGTATACTATTTAATAGACTCTTCGCCTAATAGGAGACTAATGGCCCCTAAAAGTAGCAGTCCTACTAGAAAGTCCTTAATAATCTTAACCTAATATACCGCAACCACGACCTATTAGCCACCAGCTAAGCTAAACTACGCACCTTAAAGATGAGCCCTACTAAATCATTTAACGAGTTTTATATTAAATTCTAGGAATATACCGGAGCCCTTACCTAAGACGACACTAAAGACTAGAAGGATCTCCTTAAAAAAGTTACTTATCGCCTTAGTTACGCAGCCGCTAGCCATAACTATAACAATGTTTATAATATAGTAGCAGCCCTATGGAAGATTAAACGACGACTAAATTAGATTACTACTGCTAACCCTTACCTAAAGACCTCTCCACAGAAGCCCTCCGGGCCTACTAAACCTATATATACTAAGCCACTAATGCCCACTACCTTAAGTACCATGGGAGCCAATATTGACCTTTCTATACCAACCTTTCTGTAAAAACTCTTAGATGGAGAGCGCGAGCTACTCCGGAAACTAGGATACTGCTATAGATGCCGTTAAAAAGGCTGTTATTATAATAACCCAAACTACCCAATGGCTAGGTTTAGTAGCTGCCGTCTAATACCTAACCCAATACCCTAAATACTAAATACGTTACTACGCGCTACTACTATACAAGACAAAGACGTAGTAATAGTAGTAGAATCAGATACGGAAGCGGAAAACGCCAAGTCCCTACCCTAAGTTGTGGGTTAGGACGCCCTAACGATAAAGGGATCTATATATTGGCCTACTTAATAGATAACTTAGTAAAGATAAATAGACGGAAATAGATAGTTTTACCTATAATGTTACGGACAGCTTAAGTACGATGTTACGACTACTTGGAGAGGAGTTGGCGGAAGCTAGTTAGTTAATACAGGCATGGTCTAGGATGGATCCGGTGGAACCATGTAACGAGGAATAGTAGCCGAGGTCACGTAATGTGATCTGTATAATCTGTGTAATCTATATAATCCGTAATAGAGCAGATAGAGCATACATACCTTACGGAGCAAAGGGGTTTCTTAGGCGTGTAGTTGTGTATTTAAAGGACTACAGTCTCTACCTAGATAGTTTTCTCTTTATAGTAAATCTTAGAATATAATTAGAGTTAATCTATTGGGCAACTACTCCACCAGTTATTATTATGTTGTTAACCTATTTATATCTATATACCCAGCCCAATAATAGGACCTACTATAGTTCTTGCTATAAGGTTCCGTTATATATTTACTACTAAGGTTATAGTATTAAACAAAGTTGAATAACATGCTACCTAAAGCACTAGTTACAACGCTATTAACGGCAGCTACTACCTTAGGCGGAGATACTAGTATGGTAGATATAGACTTACAAGTAGTTACAAGAGGTTAGTTATAGGAAATAGTTAATTACTTACAGGATAATAATAGGATACTTAAAGAACGCATTAATGGAATTAGAGCAGTAAAGGTTAAGTTACCTTTAATTAAACGGTTCTTAGGAGAGAAGTTAAAGCTTAAGGGATTCCTTATATAGATGCATTTTAAGGTTATACAGGAAGGAGCAAAGTTAGCAACATTGTTAAACTAAGTGGCATATGCAGGGTTGTTCCTAATAGAATAAGCACTTAAGTGGTTTAAACCTTATCTTACTAAGATATAGGCAAATGGTATAATAACCACTAACCAAGATATATAGTATATATTTGCCAGTTAGAACGGGTTCGCAGAATAGTTAACGCAGATATTTAGAGACCTGGAGGTAATAACCATAGTAGAACAAAAGCTTTAGAACCTAGCATAATAAACCTTAGTAATAGAGTATACTATATAGTTTTAGACGCTAGCTATATAGGTTAAATGGAACGATAAGGCGCTTATAGTATAGTATAAATAGGAACTTAAGGCTAAAGTCCAGAATATAATTATCCTAATAGAAGATGCGGAAAGTCTATAAGACTTAATAGATTAGTTAATAAAGATTAACAATAGAATCTATTAAAGGGAATAAGCTAAGAAAGGGCAAGATAGAGTTCTACAGTTATATAAGGCGTAGAGTATGCATTAGCAAACACAGAGCTAAAAACTATAGAATAGTGTAGAGTTAATGGACCTAAGCGGTACTAAAGAATCTAAAAGATAGATAAAGAAACTATGGAAACCTAGAGGTTAAGGATTAAGTAATTATAGGACTAGGGAGTAGAGGCCAAACTAGGGATCTTAGTAGTAGAAGATATTTAGGCGGACTCCATAATAAGAAAAATGGTTTAAAGATAGAGCTTGTATAAATTGCGGAAAATAAGGTTATTTTACTAGAGACTATAAAGGTGGTTAAAGTAACCATATAGTAAGGGGCACTAGATTATTAAAGTATAATAATATAGATATAGGGATGTTGCGTAGGACCAAGGAGTGTTTAATTAAGTATTTTATATTTTATTACAACAATGCGTGCCAAATTTATAAAGATACTAAGTATAGCATAAGCTATTGGCTATAAGAGCCAGAGTTAAGAGGACTTAAAGGAACTATAGAGTTAGACAAAGAACAGGATTAACTCTATAAGCTAGATTAAGATATTAAAGCAACATACAGACAAAGATCAGCAACAATAATAATAGAGTTAGAGTACTTATTAATTAATAGTGATAAGGAAGAAAAAGAGACTAACTAGGAGTACTTAAACCTTAATAATGTAATAAAAGCAGAGACTAAAACTACTACAGAATATGGATTAGTAACGGGTATTATAATACTATTAGATACGATTTCTATTACTTTATAAGACGGAAGGAGTAATATCTAGAGATAATTAAGTAAGTAGATAACTGCTAGTGCTAGCTTACCACTTATAAAAGGTAAAAGGCTATAGGTTTAAGACTCTTAAGAAGATATAAGGAAAGCTCTAGACTTGCTAGATGCGAAGAGGACAGCTTAAGAGCCTATAACAGATAAAAACTAATAGGAAAGAGTAGTAACTTAGTTTAGTAATAAATAAATAAGTATAGAACACAAGTTTAAGAACTATGAGTTTAGAGAATAAGTAAGAATATTATTAGGAAGCCAAGATTTTAAGAAATAAATAAGGACTATAGCAATTCTAGGTAAATATAGTGTTTAGCCTAAAGATTAAAAAGTTAATACTAAGATTAGGAAGCAAGACGACTTTAAGGATCCAGCTACAAGATATAGAAAACAAGAAACTATAGATAAGTTTAGGTAAAGAATTATCACATAGCAAGAGCAAAAACTAGATAAGAGGTTAGCTATATTAGGTTATATAAGGGATAGAGTATATATATAAAGAGTTACTAATAGGCCTAGTGCAGGGACACCTAGAGTAAAGTAGTTGAATGAACTAGGACAAGAAAAAGATCTAGACATTTTAGTTAGGTTTAAAGAAAGACATACTAAAGGATGTTATAACGCAGCAATAATAAGGTACTTTCTTATAGATAGACTATATACACTAAACCAGTTGTATGGAAAGTGGTATAGGCAACAACACAATGATAAATAGGAAGACTTTTATATGTAGCTAGACGAAAAAGTTATCTAAGACCAACCTATTACGGAAAAACGTATAAGTTATATTAAAGGAGCATTAATTATAATGTTAAGGAACCTAGAAAAAGGATTTAGGGACTAGAGAAGTAAGCAATAAGTCTTAGTACCCGCAGTAGAGATACTAGTGGTTAGGTTAACTAGGTATAGGTTTAAACTTAAGGATAAAGACAAGCTAAGAGTTAACCTAAGTTACCTAGCGCACTATACGTTATTGTGGATAGCTTGTGTGGATGATGTATATAATATATATAGGGCACTAAAAGACAAGAACCGGAAATACTTAGTAAGGATATATTAGGCACCAGAAGAAAAGCGGTTTAGAGACGCTAAGTATATATATAGATAGCACCTAGTAGAAGTATAGAGTTAAGGGGACCTAATACTTTAACCTAGAAGATTCCTTACGGAAGAATGCCTAGATAGATAATAGTGGTGGGACTGCCTAGAGAACACTTGTTTATAGTATATAGAGGAAAAGAAACAAACTAAGTATTAGCTAAAGGTAGACTAAGTATAAATAGGATCTAGCAGCTAACAGTTAGGAAAAGGGGAGGCCTATAGAACTAGAGGGAACTAGTAGTAGAGCCTTAGACCCTTAAAGGAGTCTAAGAATAATACCTAAACTTACAAGTCAAGTGGTAAGATTAGCAGTTTAAAGTACTAGTAGACAGCAGAGCAATAAGAAACTACGTGTTATTAGTAGCAGTAGAAAGGATAGGGTTACTATATAGATAAAAGGAACACTTATATCCACTTATAACAATTTTAGGAGACTAGATAGCCTATAAAGGAGGCATTATTAATCTTAAAATAGGACCTATTTAGTTAACTATTAAAGGGAGACCAGTTAGAATGTCTTTTAATATCTTACCATTAGAAAAAGACAAGGCAATACTAGAAATACCTTAGTTACAGAAATATAATCTAAAAATTGATTGGGTTATAGGCTAGGTTAATATTAGAGATACTTAATAACGCAAAGTGCGGCAGTAAACTAAGTTAGTATAGTACTAAGTTAGAGCGACATATAAAGAGACTAAGTGAGGCTTAAGTTATGTACTAAAGAGATACCACAAGTATAGTAAAAAGTTATGGTTACTAGAAAGTGAAAAGCTATTAGAGTATATAGCGTGGGACTATAAGATAGAGTTAGAAGAAGAAATAAGTTTAAGGTTCTTTCTAATCTATAAGCTTACTAAAACCGAGTTAGTGGCACTTAAGGAGTTTATCTAGGAGAACTTACGAAAGGGATATATTAGACCGTTATAGTTATTAGCAGAATATCCAGTACTATTTATCCCAAAGAAAAACGGAAAACTTAGGATGTGTATAGACTATAGATAGTTAAACAGCATTACTAGAAAGGATAGGTATTCTTTACCCTTAATTAGCAAAATTTAAGATAGGATAGGTAATGCAAAGATCTTTACAAAGATAGATTTAAGGTAGGCGTACTACTAGATTAGGATTAAGGAAGGCAATAAATAGAAGGTAGCCTTTAGGTTAAAGGAAGGGCTATACAAGCTATTAGTTATACAATTTAGGCTTATAAACGCACTAGTAATGTTCTAAAAGCGAATTAATAGTATATTAGGAGAACACCTTAATAAGTTTATTATAGTATACCTTAATGACATTATTATCTACTTAGAAAGTAAGAAAGAACATAGAGAACATATTAAGTAGGTCTTAAAAAGACTATAAGAAGAACAAATACTAGTAGCTATTAAGAAATGCGAGTTCTTTATAAAAAAGACCAATTTTGTAGGATTTATTATTAAACTAGGAAGAATTAGCATGGACCTAAAGAAAGTTAAAGCTATAGTAAGTTGGTAAGAACTAGAGAATGTTACGCAGTTAAGATCATTCCTAGGGTTTTGCAACTACTATATGAGGTTTATAGCATAATGGTTAAAGAGCATTAAGCCATTTATAAGACTAATAAAGAAAGAGGAACTATAGGTATAGGGAAATAAGTAAAAGAAACTGTTTAAGGAACTTAAGGAGTTGTTTATCTAGGAACTAACCCTTAAGATCTACCAACCAAAGCTAGAAACGGTTGTTAAGATAGATGCATTAGACTTCGCACTAGGAGCATATTTACTATAGAAGCATTAAGACATATAGCATCCAGTAGCGTACTATAGTTAGAAGATGACACTACTAGAACTAAACTATAACATCTATAACAAGGAGTTATTAGGTATAGTTATAGCGTTAAAGGAATAGAGAGCGTTTTTATAAGGCATAGAGAAACTATTTATAGTTAAGATGGACTATAAGAACCTTATAGGATTCCTAATAATAAAGGAACTCAACCAAAGACAGGTTAAATGGGCGGAAATGCTTACAGAATACCATTTTAAAATTCAGTATACTAAGGGTACAGATAATGCACAAGCGGACGCTCTAAGTAGGAAAGCTAAACTGCAGAGTAATAAAAAGCCATTAGGGGCTTTATTACAAAGGGATTAAAATAGATTGGTTAAGTATAATTATCTTAAGGTTATAGCAACCAGAGAAAGTTAGATCCATAAATTACTAGAGAGTGATTGGATATAGAAGATCTAAGAAGCATAGGTAGAGGATCCGGACACGGAATAGTATAAGAATAGAGAAGCAACCTATATTCTAAGGTCTATTGTAAGGGAGTTTGTTAAGTTATTTCATAGGGGACTAACTTAAGGACACAATGGAGCTATAGGCTTAGTGTTAAGACTTTAAAAGGAGTATATTATTTAAGAAATCTAGGGACTAGTAAGGCAAGTTATAAAAAAATATTTAAATTGCTAAAGAAATAAACCAACAAGGCATAAGCCGTATAGAGGGCTACAATCTATTAAAATACTAGAAAGACCATAGGAAGTTATATTATAGGACTTTATTATTAAGTTACCAAAGTTAAAAGATCCTATTATAGGACAAGATTATAATACAATCTTAGTAATTGTAGACAAGCTTACAAAGTAGGGGTACTTTATAGTATGCATAGAGGAGATATTAGTAGAGGATATCGCTAGAATCTATATTAAGGAAGTATTCGCAAGACACAGAGTACTAAGCAAGATTGTATTAGATAGAGATCTAAGATTTATAGCAGTATTCTAGGAAGTGTTTTTGGCGGAATAGGGAGTTTGCGCAGTAACCTTAATAGTGTATTATCCGCAGATGGATAAATAAATAGAAAGATTAAACTAGACACTAGAATAGTATCTAAGACACTATATTAATTACGCATAAAATAATTAGGTATCGTTGTTACTAGTTACATAGTTTACATATAATGCAATACTATAAAAAGGAACGGGAATGTTACTATTTAAGGCAAATTACGGGTACAAGCCAAGGTTATTGTTATTACTATAGCAAGTAAAGAAAACAAGTAGCACAGCTAAAGAGAGAATAGAGATTTTAATAAATCTTTATGCGGACCTTAAAGAAATAGCTAAACTAGTACAAGAACAAATAAAAAGGTACTATAATGCTAAGAGATCTAAGGGACCAGATCTTAAGGAGGGAGATAAAGTATGGCTACTACACAAAAATTTTAAGAGTTAATAACTAAGCAAGAAGTTGGACTATATTAGACTAGGACCTTTTAAAATTATATAAAGAATTTTATTGGTTATGTATAAGCTAAACCTACTAGCTAAAATGAAAATTTACCCTATATAGCATATCGCAATGCTAGAGCCAGTACACGAAAGTGTTAAGCTACCAGTCTATAAGGTAAACATATATAGAGGACAGGAAGAGGACAAATAGTAAGTTTTAAAGATTGTTAGTTATAAGGACGTAGATGATAAAATATGGTATAAAGTAAAGTGGATAGGCTATAGTAAGACTACCTAGGAACCACTAAGTAATCTAGAGAACGCTATAGGAAAGGTATAAGAGTATTAGAAGAAAGCAGGTTAGGGAGTATTAAAAAAGGATTACTAAAGAACGAGTTAACTAAGGGGGACCTAAGAGAAGCAACTACTATGTTACTTAGAGTTGTTTCCTTCTCTGGAAACTCTACTCTCTTATTACTTAACTTAGTAAGACCTTACTTAACTAGTTTCTACTCCTTAGAACAAACCTTCTTACAAACCTTCTTAAGACGGATTAACTAAGTAGATACAGCCAAATAAGAGTTAAGGGCCTATTGTTAAGTATCGGCAGCCTCTCTTTCCGCGTTACAAGAATAATAAAGTTTAGACAACGCTACTAAAAGCTTGTTATTAAGTTTCGCAGTGGTAGATTAAACGCGAGACCCTATAACAAGTTACTTAGGGAACTTAAAGACTGCTAAGAGTTATAAGACGCGTATACTTAGCGTTAGAGACAGAGCGAACATTATAGGACAATTAAATGTTTGCTTTAGTGCACTCTAAATAAGAGGATGGTTATTAAGATAAAGGACTTACTAGCATAATATAGACTAACCCCTCTTTCGCACAATAAGAATATAGAGACGGCATTATCTCGCCTAGAGATAATATTGCAGCAACGGTATAAGACTAATAAGCTATAGAAGAAAAAGAAGATACTTTAGGTATAATAAGTAAGGATATTAACCAGACTAATTAAACAGACATTACACCTCTAGTGGATAACTTAGAGATGTTAGGAATCTTTAAGGATAAAGATAAAGAGGAGGGAGATGGTGTTATGGACAGCTTAAGTACAATATTATAACTACTTAGAGAGGAGTTGGTGGAAGCTAGTTAGTTAATATAGGCACGGTTTAAAATGGATCTGGTGGAACTATGTAATAAGGAATAGTAGCTAAGATTACATGATATAATTTATATAATCTATATAATCTGTGTAATCCGTAATGGAGCAGATAGAGCATACGTACTTTATAGAGCGAAGGGGTTTCTTAGGCGTATGGTTATGTATTTAAAGGACCACAGTCCCTACCCAGATAGTTCTCTCTTTGTAGTAAATCTTAGAATATAATTGGAGTTAATCTGTTAGGCAACTACTCTACCAGTTATTATTACGTTGTTGACCTGTTTATATCTATATACCTAGCCTAATAATAGGACCCACTATAGTTCTTACTATAAGGTTCCGTTACATATAATAAGAACTACTACTAAAAAACAATATAAAAGCTGTTCTATAATTGACTGCGGAGCTATTAATAAATTTATAGATACCTAATTTATGTGTACTTATAACCTACCTACCTTACTCCTTACTAAAGCCCGCGCCCTACAACTCGCTAACGGTAGTTATACTATATAGAAGATTACCTATATAGCACAACTCTACTTAGATATAAATGGGCACTAGGAAGAGCTTTGGGCCTATATTACACTACTTACCAACTACCCTATTATCCTTAGAATAAGCTGGCTTAAATAATACAACCCCGCCATTAACTGGGAAAAGAGAGAAGTAACCTTTAACTTTAAATACTATAGAGAGACTTACCTAGGACATGGCCTAGCCGCCTCTATTTACTTACTAGGATATTAACCTAAAAAACCCTTATTACCCCACCTACGACCAATTACCACTACGTAAGTGCTGCGGCCTTCTACCGCATAGCACGTAGAAAAGGCTAGACCGTTACTGCAGCCTCCTAATTATAACTATATAAGCTTAATAAAGAATAAGACCACGTTCTCTATAGTAATAGGATAGATATAGTCGACCTTCTAGAAGACGACGCCCTGTCACAGAGCGAGCACAAGCGGTGATAATATATAGCGAAGTAGATATTATTAAGCTATGTACATGAACTACGTAATAAAGTCAAGACGTTGCGTGAGGAAAAGGAAGTAGGAAATAGGGGAAAAAGGGTATATAACGTTCGCTTGGTTGCTAGGTTAACAGGTACTATACTACACATAGGCAGGGTAGAGCTTAGGTGGCAGTTCTAGTAGAACTTGGCAGAATTCGGCAGTTAGAGGTCCTTGAAGTTACCAGTTAGCAACTCTAATAGTAGAGACAGTAGATTGCGGTGAAATACGGCAGATTGCTATCAGATTGCCGTCTCATAATCAGTCTCCGGTTGTTTAGTTGGTGGAAATAGGTGGACGTGTGTAAGGTGTTACAGGGGTGTCCCGTAACAGTACCCCCCCTTTAAACTTAAGCATCTGCGAGATAGGGCTGTGGTAGTTCTGGGTAGAGTTTATAAAAGTCTTCTACAGCTTATATAAGTCCTATAGAGTTGGCAGGTTCCTATAAGGGTTTAGTAAAACCTCTCCATTTTATAAGGTATATATATTTGCGTTTCCGTTTGTTATACTTAATATCATTAACTCTTTTAATAAGGTACTCATCCTTACTATCCACTTTAACTGGTGGGGGAGGGTCTTAAATTTATCTAGGCAGGGCGTCTAATATAGGCGCGGTAGGGCAGAGGACTAACGTATAGAATACAGGGTAGATTTTAACCGTATTGGGGAGCTTTAGTTAGTAGGCATAAGGAAAGACAACTTTCTCAACCTTATAAGGGCCAGCGTTCTTCCAATTAAGTTTCTTAGTAGGTTGTTTTATATTTAGATTTCTTATATCTAGCTAAACAAAGTTACTAATTTAATAGGCCGGTACTAGGGTTTGGTTCTTATTTGCTGCGGCTTTATAGACAGATTAGGCCTATATTATTTCATTAGTAAGGAACTCTTATAGTTCTTCCATCTTCTTTATAAATTTATTTACTTCTGCAACTTATAAGGCCTAATAAGCTGGGTAAGGAATATTACTAAAGGGTTTAAAACCTATTTGTAGATGCTAGCCATAGTTAGCCAGGAACAGGGAGACCTTTATGGTTTTTAAGACGGAGTTATTTACAGTAAACTTAGTAAATGTAAGCCAGTTTATCTAGTTATCCTATAGATACGACGTGTATATCCAAATATATTATTCCATTATAGCATTTACACGTTCCGTTTAACCATCCGTTTCTAGGTAGTATGCTATAGATAACAGTGCTTTAATATAGAGTTGGGTAGTTAGTTCTTTCTAGAACATAGAGATAAACTAGCTGCCTTTATTAGAGATAATCGTTTTAGGGAGTCTATGGAGTTTCTATATGTAATCCAGGAATAGTTAGGCGATAGTAGGTATTAATATATTAGGATAGGCAATTAAGTGTCTTATTTTAGATAGTCGGTCTATAACTACTATAATATTTATATAGCCTTTACTTACAGGGAGTTTAACAACAAAGTTAATTAAGATATTCTTCCATCTTTAGTCTGGAACAGGTAGTGGCTTTAGAAAGCTGTTATATGTCTTATACAAAGCCTTAGCTTGTCGGCAGGTATAGCAGCTAGAGATATACCTTTATATTATATTATATATATTCGGCTAGTAGTACTTCTATTAGAGTAGTTCTAGGGTTTTTTTATAGCCTAAGTAGCTGGCTACTAGTAGGTTGTGTACGTGTTTAAGAAGCTTAAGCTTAAGTTTATTATAGTTAGGTATACCTAGGCGGTTTTAGTAGTATAAGCGGTCTCCATAAGCTTTATATTTACTTAGAGAGATCTTTTTAGAGCGTCTAACGCCATCTTAAATTAGCTTAAGTGTCTCTTAGATAAACTCATTATTTAGGTATTTATTAATTATAATTTATTTAACTAATTAATTAGTTATTTTAAGGATGTATACTATAAGGTCTTTAGCTAGGGGATTAAATAATTTAGGGCGAAGTAGGGTTTAATTATAGTAGGTATACGCTTCTTCCTATACTAGTATATCTTATAAACATTAGGTTAGGGTATTAGGTTTTTAACCTTAAACGCCTAGGCGGTATATAATTAAGAATTAAAAATAAGACAGATATTCTAACTAGCGGGCTTAACAATAACTTAGCTATTTTATAGTTGTAAAGTATTATAGATTCTTATAGTTGCTAAGGACCTTAATTAGAAATCCAGCGCCTTTTAGTTTAGGTCGCTATTATTTAAAACATTTAATAATGGCTAATAATTCCTTATCATAAATCTTATAGTTACATTTAGCTAGACTTAGTTATTTTAAGAAGTATGCTATAGGGTATAGTACTCCTTCCTTATTATACTAAGACAAAATGCCTTTAGTAACGTAGTTAGATAAGTTAGCTTCTATAACACTCTTTTAGTTTAGGTTAAAGTATTAAAGTATAGGTGTGGTAGTAAATATAACTTTTAAATAGGCAAAGGCCTTCTTACATTCCTTATTAAAGATAAAGGTTTTATCTTTTTAGGTTAAAGCTATAAGGGGTAAGACTAGGGTGGAGAAGTTATTAATAAACTATTAGTAGAAATTAGCAAATCCTATAAAGGCTCTTATATCCTTAACGTTCTTAGGTTCTTACTAGTTTATAATTACTTTAATTTTCTTTAGGTCCATTTATATGCCATCTATAAAAATAATAAGTTTAAGGTACAGGACTTCCGTTTTATAGAATTTGCACTTATCTATATTTAATTATAGGCTAGCTCTATACAAGGCTTTTAAGACAAGATTAACGTGTTTCTTATATTTAGTTAGGTTATTACTATATACTAGGATATTATTAATATAAGTAGTACAAAAAATGTCTAGGTAAGGTTGTAGGGTATTATTTATAAAGTATTAGAATAAACTTAGGGCATTTATAAGGCCAAACAGTATTACTAAGTATTTAAATAGTCTATACCTAGTACGGAATACAGTAAGCTATTTATCTCCTTTTATAATACGGAGACGGTTAAATACGTAGATAAGGTTAAGTTTTATATAGTAGTAAGCCTTACTTAATTGGTTTAGTATCTCTTAAATTAACAGAAGTGGGTACTAATTCTTAATAGTAATAGCGTTAAGAGCTTAGTAGTCTATATAGAAGCATAGACCGCTACTAGGTTTCTTAATAAAGATTATAGGTATAGCTATAGGCAAAGAGCTTACTCTAATAAATTCTTTACTTAGGTGTTCGTCTAAGTACTTCCGCAGCACTTAGAGTTTATTTTAGGACATTCTATATAGTGGTCTAAATCCTAGCTGTTTTCCTTCTTTAAGTATAATCTTATAGTTATATAGTTGGTGCTCTACTAACTTATTAGCTTCCTTTTGTGAAAATACTTCTAGATGCTTATAATAGCATACTAGTACTTTTATAGCAGGGTTAGTATGCTTCTTTAGTATTAGGGCCTTTTTAATATCAGCTATTATAACGGTAAAGATTATATATTTAGGTTTCCTAGCAAGTTATACTAATAGGGTAGCTCTGATTATATAAATATCTATAAAAAGGGGGGTAAGTTGCTAGCTAGTAACTTTCTTTTAATTATCTACTATTTCTTATTTAACTTTAGGTTTAATATTAGGTATAAAGTTAGTATTAGATTTAGGTTTAGGTTCTTTAAGTATCCTTTTTATAGTAGAATACTAGTTCTCCTAGGACTTTTATATATTAAGCTTAAGTTTAGGCTTCTACTTAGTTTAGGGTAGTACAGTAGTTAGGGTTAATTTATATAGTTTAGTATAATTTTTAGGTTCTTAGTAGAATTAGGTAGACTTTTTAGGTATAGGGTAGATATTAGTAGAAATTTTAGACTAATAGATTTTAATAGATTTTTTAGATTTTAGTTTAGGGTCTAAGCAGTAAGTTATAAGGCACTTCTACTTATAACAAAAAGCGGTAAATAGAAGCTTAAGGTTGTCCTAATTAATGGTTACCTTATATAGCTTTATCTAAGGTTATTTAAGTATTATTAAGTAACCTAGGGTAGTAACAAAAAGCCTAATTAGTTCTTTGTGGTTCAGGTATTAAAGTTTTAGAAATACTATATAGGTAATATAGCCTAAAATAGTGCGTTTGCTATTAAATCCAAATACATTAATATGCTAGTTAAAGGGGGTTAGGGTAAAACTATTATTTTATATAAAGATCTTATTAATAAATCCTATGCCACTAGCTCCTATATTAATTAGGACTTAAGTATTAGCCTATTAATTATTCTGCTAAAGACAATAGTTAATAGTTATACTGCAATCCTAAGAGTTAGAATTTATAACATCTAGAGTATTTAACAAGATCCTAAGGTAGCGCTATTCTAGAAAGCGACTTAGCTCTAGGACCTTCCTTTTAAAGGCGACTAGGGTGGGGTTCCTATGGAACGTTAGCTATAACTTTATCCTTATAAGTGGTGCTTACTAGATATAGGGCTAGAGCTATATAAAGATTAGAGACAGTAACTAGAGAATTAGTGCGGTAAACAGTTGCTAGTATTAGCCGTTTATAAACTATATTAGGGCATAGGGATAGAGTAGTATCTTAAGATATAAGCCTTACTTCCGTATTTAAAGCAAAGGCCTAGCTTAATATGTTATTCTTATTTAGGGGACCCTAGTAGGGTATACTTTAGGGTTCTAGAGTTAATGTCTATGGCATTAGGGTGCTTAGGCTAAGATAATAACTTAGTAGTTATTTGCGGAGCTGTTATATTATATTAAGGAGTAAACTTTAGTGTTAGGCGTAGTATATTATTGTATTATTTATTAATAACGTTTATATAGGCATTAAGGGCTCCTGGTTGGTCTATACCTATTAGGGAGGTTTTTAGTTTAGGACTTAGGGATTTAATAAGGCTATTAACTAGTGCGGAGTTGTTCCAGCCTATTTCCTTTATGTAATAGTTAAATTTGGAGAAGTATACTGGAAAGCTTTTCGTTCCTTAAGTTATATAGTTTATCTTTCTTTAAGTAGTAGCTTAGCAGTTTAGGTTACTATATATAGCTTTAAGAAGTACAACTAGACTTTATACTGAATTTGGTTAAAAGGGTTTAATAAGGTTAGCTATATCTCCTCCTAGTTAACTTAGGGTGTAGTAAAGTTAGTTAGCTTTAGTTAGGTAGTAGTTAGTATTACTAGTTAGCTTATTTTTAAGCTAGCTTAAAAATAATTAAAGTTCTTATTGTTTACTAGTAAATATTAGAGGGTTTAGTAGTTATTTAGATTATTACAGTGCGGTAGTTGGTTTAGGGTAAATAGTTACTATAGGTTCGGGACTCTTGTTTCGCGTGTTTATCTCTAAAGAAGGTGTTTAGTCTTAGGGCCCTAGTATAGGCATTTTAAAGGTGTGGACTTCTTCTTAAAGGTCCTTAATTATTTGCAGGTGTTATGCTTCTTATTTGGCTTATTATTAAGTTAAAGTAGCTTAGTTTTGTATAAGGGCGTCTATAAAGGACTTCTATATCTCTACCAATTGTTTTTAGAGTACGGATATAATGCTAGCGGCTGTTATAGGGGCTTTGGGATTGTTCTGTATTTTAGAGGGTAGTATATAAGGTTAACATAACGTAGTATTACAGAGTGAGTATAAGCGGTGATAATATATAGCGAAGTAGATATTATTAAGCTATGTATATAAACTGCGTAACAAAGTTAAGACGTTGCGTAAGAAAAAGGAAGTAGGAAATAGGGGAAAAAGGGTATATAACGTTTACTTGGTTGCTAGGTTAACGGGTACTATGCTACGCATAGGCAGGGTAGAGCTTAGGTAGCGGTTCTGGTAGAACTTAGTAGAATTCGGCAGTTAGAGGTCCTTAAAGTTGCCAGTTAGCAACTCCAATAGTAGAGATAGCAGATTGCGGCGGAATACAGCAGATTGCTGTTAGATTGCCATCTCATGGTCGGTCTCTAGTTGTTCAGTCGGTGGAAATAGGTGGACGTGTATAAGGTGTTACGGGGGTGTCCCGTAACACGCCCCTACAGAACTCTACGGACTTTTATCTTTAGACTTTAAAAAGTTTATAAAGCTTAAAAAAGGACTCACTAATAAGGAACTCAGTAAGCTCCTCCCTAAGAGGTACTATAACTTTATTAATATATGCTTACAAAAGAGCGTAGATATACTCCCCCCACATTAACCTAATAACTATGCTATTAATATTAAATAAGGAAAAATGCTACCTTATAAGAGACTCTACTTAATGTCTAAAGACGAACTTCTAGTTGTAAAAAAGTATATCAACAAATACCTTAATAAAGGATTTATTTGTCCTAGCATGTCCCTAGCAGCCACCCCTATCCTTCTTACTAAGAAGCTAGGAGGAGGTATCTAATTCTATATTAACTATAAAGGACTTAACGCTATTATAATTAAGAACTGATACCCTATACCGCTTATACGCAAGACTCTTAAGTGGCTTAGTTAAGCTAAAATCTATACTAAGCTTAATATTATCGCCGCCTTTAACTACCTCTAAATATAGGAAGGTAATAAATAGAAAACCGCATTCGCATTACGCTTTGGCCAATTTAAATATACTGTTATGCCCTTTGGCGTATATAACAGCCTAGGCACCTTCTAAAGCTATATTAATAACGCCTTACAGAACTACCCTAATGACTTTTGCTCTGCGTACCTAGACAACATACTTATTTATAGCAATAACCCTTCTAAGTATACCAAGCACGTTTAAAAAGTCCTAGAGTGCCTTAGGGACATAAGACTTTATATTAATTTAAAAAAGTGTAAATTCTTAGTCATAGAAGTAAAATACCTCGGACTAATTATTACTACTAAGGGTGTCCATATAGACCCCAAGAAGGTATATATAATTACTAAATGGCAAGTCCCTAACTGCATTAAAGACGTATAAGCCTTCCTTAGTTTCGCTAACTTCTATTAGAAATTTATATATAACTTCTTAGGCGTGGTAGCACTATTTATAGCAATAATGTAAATAAAGGGCCTTTCTGTAAAAGGGAGAAAAACGTATCTATGTTTTACCTAGACGCCTAAATGCGAGAAGGCGTTCCAAGACCTTAAAAATGCTTTTACTAAAGCACCTATCCTAGCTTACTTTATACTAGGACAATAACTCTACCTCAAAACCAACTCCTTAGACTATATTAACGCAGGTATTCTTTCCTAGACGGGTAATAACAGCCTCCTCTACCTAGTCGCATTCTACTCGTCTAAGCTTACACTATAAGGGTGTAACTACAAAATCTATAATAAGGAACTTCTCGCGATTATATAAGTATTTAAGGAATTCTAACCGGAACTCTTATTAGCAGAACCTAATTAGCCAACTAAAGTCCTTACGGATTATTGCAACCTTAAATACTTTATAACTATAAAGTAGCTAAACTAATGCTAAGCACACTAGAACGAGTTCCTCTCTAATTTTAACTTTAAAATTGTATATAGACTAGGAGTATAAGGTACTAAGCCTAATAGTCTAACACGCCGCTTATAAGACCTCCCTTAGTTAAAAGAAGGCCCCTAAAATTAGTTCTAGCAATAGACGATCCTAAAAGCATGGAATTTAGCCTTAGGTATACTACCCATAACAGAGCTAATAGTACCTTAGCTTTATACTATAGAACTAGAGTTACCTCCTAAAATTAATAAGCTTATTACTACGGTATATAACACCTCTGTTAACCTATTACTATATTAACTTATTACCGCAAAGACCGCTGGCGCCTGTATGCTACCTGCTAACCTCTAAAGCCTAGGCTAGATTGATATAGCAGCCTTAGAAGTAAAAGAGAACAGACTCTATTATAGAGGCCGCCTATTTATCCCTAACTTAGAAAACCTACAACGGCAACTAATCTAAATAGCCTATAACCTCTAGTTAAGCGGCTACCTAAGTAGAGGAGGAACCTATAAGCTCCTTAGCCAATACTACTTCTAGCCTAAGATAATAGACTTAGTTAAACGCTTTATAGGTGCCTGCTACGGTTATAAGAGTGCTAAGGCCTTTAATACAAAATACTAAGGATTATTATATCCTCTACTAGTACCTATACAATAATGGGCAGATATCGCCATAGATTTTATTGTTAACTTACCACCCTATAAATAACACGGCCGTACCTATAAGAATATCCTTATAATAATATACCGACTTATAAAAGAGCGCTACTACGTCCCAACTAAAGGCGTAGCCGTTAGTGACGTTAAAGTAATTGTAAACTAGTAAAAACCTAAGAACGTTAAGGATATAAGAGCCTTTATAAAATTTACTAACTTCTACTAATAGTTTATTAATAATTTCTCTGCCCTAGTTTTACCCCTTATAGCTTTAACCTATAAAGATAAAGCCTTTATCTTTAATAAAGAATATAAGAAAGCTTTTACCTACCTAAAAATTATATTTACTGGTATACCTATACTCTAATACTTTAATCTAAACTAAATAAGTGTTATAGAAACTAATTTATCCAACTATATTACTAGAGGTATTCTATCTTAACATAACAAGGAAAAAGTATTACACCCTATAGTATACTTTTTAAAATAACTAAGTCTAGCCAAATGCAATTATAAGATTTATAATAAGAAACTATTAGCTATTATTAGATATTTTAAGCAATAGCGACCTAAACTAAAAGGCGCCGGATTTCTAATTAAGGTTTTTAGCAATTATAAGAATCTATAATACTTTATAACTATAAAACAGCTAAGCTACCGCTAGGCCCGCTAGTTAAAATATGTATCCTATTTCTAATTCTCCATTATATACCGCCTAGGCATTCTAGGCTAGAAGCCTAATGCCCTAACCTAATGTGTATAAGATATACCGGTATAAAAAGAAGCGTATACTTACTATAATTAAACCCTACTTCGCCCTAAGCTATTTAACCCTTCTATTAAAGACCTTATAATATATATCCTTAAAATAACTAATTAATTAAATAAATAGTTAATAGTTAATAAATACCTAAATAACGAGTTTATCTAAGAGACGCTTAAGCTAATCTAAGATAGCATTAGACGTTTTAAAAAGATTTCTCTAAGTAAATATAAAGCTTATAGAAACCGCTTATACTATGGAAACCGCCTAGTTATACCTAACCACAATAAACTTAAGCTTAAGCTCCTTAAATAGTTAAATAAAATATATAAATACTATAATGGAATAGTATATTTGGATATATACGTTTTATTTATAAGACAACTAAATAAACTAGCTTATATTTACCGAGTTTACTATAAATAACTTTGTTTTAAAAACTATAAAGGTCTTATTATTCCTAACTAACTATAGCTAGCATTCGCAAATAGGTTTAAAACCCTTTAGTAATATTCCTCGCCTAGCTTATTATACCTTATAAGTTATAAAAGCAAATAAATTTATAAAGAAGATAGAAGAACTATAAGAGTTTCCTCCTAATAAAATAATATAGGCCCAATCTGTCTATAAAGCCGTAGTAAATAAAAACCAAACCCTAGTACTAACCTATTAGATTAGTAACTTTATCTAGCTAGATATAAGAAATCTAAATATAAAATAACCTATTAAGAAACTTAATTAAAAGAACGCTAGCCCTTATAAGGTTAAAAGGGTTATCTTTCCTTATACTTACCAACTAAAGCTCTCTAATATGGTTAAAATCCACCCTATATCCTATATATTAGTCCTCTACCCTATTACCCCTATATTAGACGCCCTACTTAAACAAATTTAGGACCCTCCTCTACTAGTTAAAGTAAATAGTAAAAATATATAAGGGGACTTTGTAGATAGGGGGATATAAGGACACAATTGTGGAATAGGATAGATTGGTAAGAGAGACAAATTTTTAAGGAGGTAAGGTCTCTGGGATTATAGAGACTATATATTATAGGCACGTGCCTCCGGTATATAACTAGTAACTAACTAAAGGGCGTCTGGAGGTTGTCCTAAGGGTAACCTAAGGTGTCCGCAATAATATCCCTTATATTGGGGGGGGGGGCCCCGCCGCCCGGCGGGGGGGGGGGGGGGGGGGGGGGGGGGGGGGGGGGGGGGGGGGGGGGGATTGGTGTGGTGGGGT
>Ga0307507_10004796_pt1 | contig 23335 bp, 21 predicted proteins | sample 7_EM_MG_FD_207223 | JGI IMG/M metagenome (GOLD analysis project Ga0307507, IMG submission 207223) | Populus trichocarpa ectomycorrhiza microbial communities from riparian zone in the Pacific Northwest, United States - 7_EM | ecosystem: Host-associated > Plants > Roots > Unclassified | place...
GCGGTCGTCAGCACATCCGCGGCCGGGTTCGCGCAGGCCGCCGGGTCGAGGGCGGCCAGGTCGGCCCCGGGCACCTGGCGCAGCCGATCGAGCGCGACCCGCGACAGGTTGATCGGCAACAGCCCGTAGCCCAGCAGCCCCGCCCTCACCTGCCCGGCGCACACCGCGTACCCCGCGAAGCGGGTCAGCGTCTGCCCCTGCTCCTCGGCCAGGGCGGTCGTCGGAACAATCAAATTCTCAAAACCGACTATTGGGTACGCGCGGGGATCCGCATTCGCATACACCGGTCCGAGGTCGCCCGACCCGTCCGCCGCGGTCAGCCCGATCGCCACGCTGTCGGCCGTCGGCGCGTTGAAGTAGCCGGCCTCGTTGCGCACCCGCGCGTCGGGCAGGAACATCGACCGGTCGAGCGCGAGGTTCGAGTAGGTGATCGCGCCCTCGATCTGGGCCGTGAAGCCGGCCGCGCCGGAGGCGGCCGTCATCGCCGCGAACCGCGCGTCCGGGTTGGGGTAGAGCGTGCGTGCCCCGCAGCCGGGGCACCACGCGTTCCACCGGTCCGGGTACCGGGCCGCCAGCCACCCGGTGAACGCCGCGCTCGAGCCGTTGGCGTCCGACCGCACCACCGGGATGATCGCCTTGGCCGGCAGGACCAGGGCGGGGTTGTCCGCGCGGATCGCCGGGTCGTCCCAGCTGGTGATCGTGCCGGTGAAGATGCCGGCGATGGTGGCGCCGGACAGCCGCAGGCCGGTCACCCGCTGCTTGTCGATCGTGAGGTGGTAGGCGATCGTCGTGGTCTGGGCGACCAGCGGGATGGACGCGTAAGGCCGGGCCGGCGGCGTCGGGTAGGGGTAGTCGATGACCGCGAAGTCGACCAGGTTCGTGGCGAACTCGTTCTGGCCGGCGGTCGAGCCGGTGCCTGCGTAGTCGATCAGGAGCCCATTCACGCGCTGGTCGGCGGACCACTGCCGCACCGCGTTCTCGGCCGTCGTCGAGCCGGCCCCGGAAATGGCCGCGGTCGTGACGGCCATCGCCGGTCGGCCGAACCCCAATGTCAGCACGCCGCACAGCGCCGCGGCGATCATCCCCCGTACCCGCATGGCCGTTGATCAGATCGGCGGCGGATGGCCCGGCGAGGCGGCGCCGGTGAACGACGGGCGAAATAGGATCGGTCGTATGGAATTCGGTGTCGGATATTTCCCCACGCACGACGGAATGCGGCCGGGCGAGATCGCCCGCCGGGTCGAGGAACGCGGTCACTCGGCGCTGTACTTCGCCGAGCACACCCACATCCCGGCGAGCCGGGAGACGCCCTGGGGCGGCGGGCGCGATCTGCCGCGGAAGTACTGGCATACGTACGACCTGTTCGTGGCGTTGACGGCGGCGGCCGAGGCGACCACCCGGCTGCGCATCGGCAGCGGCGTCTGCCTGGTCGTCGAGCGCGACCCGATCACCACGGCCAAGGAGGTGGCGAGCGTCGACCACCTCAGCGGGGGCCGGTTCGAGTTCGGCATCGGCTCGGGGTGGAACCGGGAGGAGATGCGCAACCACGGCACCGACCCGCGCACCCGGCTGGCGCTGCTCGGCGAGCGGGTGCGGGCGATGCGCGAGATCTGGACCAGCGACGAGGCGACCTTCCACGGCAAGTACGTGAACTTCGACCGGATCTGGTCGTGGCCCAAGCCGGCCCAGCTGCCCTGGCCGCCGATCCTGGTGGGCGGCGGCGGGCCGACCGCCGAGCAGCGGGTTCTCGAGTACGGCGACGGCTGGTTCCCGCAGTGGCACGACCCGGACGTGCTGACCCGGATCCCGGCCCTGCGCGCCCGCGCCGAGCGCCATCTGGACATCCAGGTGCTCAGCGTCCCGCCCGAGCCGAAGGCGCTGGAGCGGCTGGAGGCGGCGGGCGTGCACCGCGCGTCGTGCTGGCTGCCGTCCGGCCCGTGGAGCGTCGTCGAGCCCGCCCTGGAGAAGTGGGAGCGGGCGATCGCCGACCTGACCGGCAAGTGAGCAGGCCTGACCGGCAGGTGACCCCGGCCGAGCGGTTCGCCACCTGCCGGGTCGCCCGCCTCGCCACGGCCGGCCCGGACGGCGTGCCACACCTGGTGCCGATCGTGTTCGCCCTGGTCGGCGACGTGATCCACACCGCGGTCGACGGGAAGCCCAAGCGCACCCGGCGCCTCAAGCGACTCGCCAACATCGCCGCGAACCCGCGGGTGAGCGTGCTGGCCGACCACTACGAGGACGACTGGTCGCGGCTGTGGTGGGTGCGCGCGGACGGCGTGGCCCGCATTCTCGACAGCTCGCCGGCCGGGCTGGCGGCGCTGGTCGAGCGCTACCCGCAGTACCTCGAGACACCGCCACCCGGCCCGTTCCTGGAGATCACCGTCGAGCGCTGGTCGGGGTGGCAAACCTAGCCCGGCTGAGTACTCGTGCTCAGTCGCCGCGGGCCGCCGATGGCAAGGATCAAACAAGTGACCTATCCGTGCCCGAACTGCGGTTCCCCGGCAACTCTCGAGACCGGCTGCCCCTCCTGCGGCCGCGCCCCCGACCCGGACGCCGCCGAGGTGATCCGCACCGATGCCGAGATCACCACGCTCATCGCCGAACTCGCCACCGCCCGCACGGCGGTGACCGACCTCGAGAACCGGATCGGCCAGGCGTGGCACCGGCGCAATGCCGCCGCGGCCCGCGTCCGCGCCGCCCTCGGCCCGCAACCGAAGCCCGAGACCTCCTCCCGTGCCGTGCAGAACCTCCTCTTCACCCTCGGCGGCCTGCTCCTGGGCGTGGCCGCGATCGTCTTCACCGCCGTTGCCTGGTCCCAGTTCGGCGTCACCGGCCGCGCCACCCTGCTCGCCGCCGTCACCGTCGTCGCGCTCGCGGTTCCGCCGTTCGCGCTGCGTCGTGGCCTGAAGGCCACCGCCGAGACCGTGGCCGCGGTGGGCGTTCTGCTCACGCTGCTGTGCGGGTACGCCGCCTGGTCGGTCGACCTGTTCGGCGTCGCCGGCGGCTCCCCGGTCCGCTACGCCGGCACGGTCTGCCTGCTGACCGCCGCCATCGCCGCCGGGTACGCCCTGGCCACCGGCCTGCGCGGGCCGCGGTGGCAGGCCCTGATGATCTTCCAGCCGGCCCTGCCGCTGCTGGTCTTCCCGTCTCACCCGGGCCTGGCCGGCTGGTCGCTGACCTTCGGCGCGATCGCCGCCGTGGACCTGGCCGTCCGGCGCGCGAGGGTCGCGCCGCTGGCCTACGCCTTCGCCGTCCTGGCCACCCTGTTTGCCGCCCTCCCGGCCGTGATTTCCGGATTCCGTACGCTCGGCGCGTCCCAGCCGTTCTTCAATGCCGCCTGGCTCGCGGCCGTGCCGTATGCGGGCTGGCGGTTGCCGGTCGCGCTGGCGGTGGTCACCGCGGCCCTGTTCGGCACGGCCCCGTCCCGCCTGCGCCCGGCGTCCCTGGTGGCCGGCGCCGCCGCGGTCGCCCTGGCCCTACCGGCCGGCCTGCACCTGCCCTGGTGGAACGGTCCGATCATCGACCTGGTCGTGGTCGCCGGCGCGCTGACCCTGGCCGTCCGCCGAACCGCCCCGGTTCTGCACGCCCCCGCCGCCCGGGTAGCCGCCCTGTCCGCGGCGGCGTCCCCGTCCTCCCCGTCCGCCGCTGCCTCGGCGGTCACGCTAGGCACCCGCGTCGCCACCTCAGCCACGGCCATCGCCTTCGTAACCCAGCTGGTCGCCGCCGTCCTACTGGCCGCCCACGCCCTGACCGCCGCCTTCGGCCGCCCCGCCACAGCCGCCGGCGCCCTGATCGCACTCGCCCTGCTCGGCGCGGCGCTCGCGGTCCGCGCCCAGCACCCCGCGCTGGCTGGCGCGGGCCTGTGCACCGCTCTGGTAGCACTGCCGCCGATCGCCTGGACCACCACGGCGGCCCTTGCCCTGACCCCTGCCACTCAGTCGTTGTTCGTCACCGCCGCCGCAGCACTCACTCTGCTGCTGATCGCCCTCGCCGACCGGCCAACCGCTGCCGCCGCAGCCTTCGCCAAAACCGCTTCCGTTGCCCGGCGGGCTGCCGCTGTTCCGCTGGTGCTGACTCTGCTGGCCGTTTTGCCGGGTTTGACTCCGGGGATCGGGACGACCGTCGTGCTGGGCACGATTCTGGTGGCCGGCGCGGCAGTGGGGGCGGCCGGCGGGACACGAGTCGCCCGAGGTTTGGGGGTGACCGTGGCGGTAGCCGTCGGGCTGGACGCCACCATCACTCGGCCCACGGGGACGGTGCTGGAGTCGTACGCCATCGTGGCAAGCGGCCTGGCACTGGCCGCCGCCCTTCTCGCCAGGCGCGACCACTCTTCCAGCTGGACCATCTACGGCCCGGCACTGATCATCGGGCTGGTGCCGAGCCTCGGCACGATTCTCACCAACGACGAGGGGCAGGAGCTGCGCCGGCTGCTGCTGGGGATCGCCGCGCTCGCGATCCTGCTGGTCGGCGCGAAGGTGCGGCTGCGGGCGCCGGTGATCGCCGGGGGCACGACGCTGGCGGTGGTCGCGGTGCACGAGTTGTTGCTGGTGTGGGATCTGATTCCGCGCTGGATCCCGCTCGCGGCCGCCGGTCTGCTGCTGGTGCTGCTCGCCGCCACGCTCGAATCGCGCCGCCGCGACCTGACCCGCTTCCGCCACGCCATCGGCCGGATGAGCTGAGCCGGAGCCGGCGACCTGAAGGACGGGCGCGGGATCGGCCGACCGGGCCGACCCGCGCCTCGTCCGTTCGGCCGAATTCCGGTTCGGCCCGTAAACCGACTGCCGCACGATGCCGATGCGGGGGGCCACAACCCCGTCGGTCTTGCTGGGCAGAACGGAGCACGGATGTCGCCCGTACGCATGCAGTCGTGCTTTGCCGCCTGGATCGTCTTCCTGACGATCCTGTTCTACTCGATCTCCGCGATCAGTATGTACACCTGGGCGGCGATCGGGCTTTCGGCGGTGGTGGCGGTCGTGGTGGGTGTGCGGCGGAATCGGCCGTCGAAGCGGCTCCCGTGGTATCTGCTGTCGGCGGTGCTGGTCAGCTTCACGCTCGGGGACACCACCTACAACGTGCTCACCGACTACCTGGGCCGGGTGGACCCGTTCCCGTCCCTCGCGGACGTGTCCTACCTGCTGGTCTATCCGATGCTGGCGGTGGCGCTGCTGTTCTTCATCAGAGCGCGGGCCGGCGCCGACAACCGGGCCGCGCTGCTCGACGCGCTGGTGCCGACCGCGGGTCTGGGCCTGCTCTCCTGGGTCTTCCTGATCTCGCCGTACATGCGCAACGACGACCTGGGCGCGCTGGAGAAGCTCACCTCGATCGCCTACCCGCTCGGCGACGTGCTCGCGCTCGCGATGCTGCTGCGCCTGCTCACCGCCGCGTCCCGCAAGCCGGTGGCGCTGATGACGCTGGCCGCCGGCGTGACCGGTCTACTGGTCACGGACGTGATCTACGGCCTGCGCCAGCTCGACGGCACCTGGCAGGTGGGCGGCCCGACCGACTCCGGCTGGGTCTTCTTCTACACCGCGGTGGCCCTGGCCGCGCTGCATCCGTCGATGCGCCGGCTCACCTCGGGCGGCGACGCCGCCGCCCAGCCGGTGGCCGGTGGCCGCCGGATCGCGGTCATGGTGATCGCCGCGCTGATCGCCCCGGCCGTGCTGGTGGTCGAGGACCTGACCGGCGGCGTCGAGGATGCCATCATGATCGCCACCGCGTCCGGGCTGATGTTCCTGCTGGTCATGGCCCGGGTGGCCGGTCTGATCCAGGCCCAGCGGGACAACACCGCCCGCGAGCGGACCCTGCGCATGTCGGCGGCCGACCTGGTCACCGCCAACAGCGAGGAGGAGGCCGGCGAGGCGGTCAGCCGGGCCGTCGCGGCGATCGTGCCGGAGGGCGAGGACTACAAGTTCCTGTACTTCCGGGGCGAGGCCCGCCCCGGCGAGCCGACCGGCGTGCTGCGGACCGGCTGGGTCGCGGTCGCCGACCTGCCCGGCGAGATCGCCGTCCAGCTGGGCCCGTTCGAGTCCGCTTTGTTCGCCGAGGCGGTCTCCGCGTCCGTCACCGGCGGCGACCTCCACCGCAACCACGCCTACCTGGCCGCCGACGACTACGTGCTGACCGCGCTGCAGGCCTCGTTCGAGGCGTTGATGGCGCAGGGCACGATGGCCGTCGAGCGGATCACGCTGACCGAGGAGATCAAGCGGCGCAGCAGCGAGGACTACTTCCGTGCGCTGATCCAGAGCGCGTCCGACGTGATCCTGATCGTCGGCGACGACCAGCTGATCCGGTACGCGAGCCCGTCCGCGCTGCCCGTCTTCGGCCGCACCGACCTGATCGGCACCTCGCTGTTCCGGCTGTTCGCCCGCACCGACCACGCCGAGCTGCGGGCGCTGCTCGAGCAGCTCGGCTCGCGGGACGGCGTCGACCTCACCGCGATCTCCGGCGACGACCTGCTGCTGCAGGTCGAGTGCACCTGCCGCGACCTGCGCAACGACCCGGCGGTCGGCGGCCAGGTGATCACCATCCGGGACGTCACCGAACGGCGCCGGCTGGAGAGCGACCTGGCCCACCAGGCGTACCACGACTCGCTCACCGGGCTCGCGAACCGGCTGCGGTTCCAGAACCGGCTCGAGCAGGCGGCGCTGAGCGCCGAGGCCACCCGCAGCCTCGTCGGGGTCCTGTTCGTCGACCTCGACGACTTCAAGGAGGTCAACGACACGCTCGGGCACGGCGCCGGCGACCAGCTGCTGATCGCGGTGGGCCGGCGGATCGCCGAGGTGGCCGGGCCGACGAACATGGCCGCCCGGACCGGCGGCGACGAGTTCGCGGTGCTCATCGAGCACATCACCGAGCCGGACGAGGTCGAGCGGGTCGCCGAGGGCATCGTGGCGGCGCTCGCCACCCCGATCGAGGTCAGCGACGGCACCGGCGGCCTGCACCTGGTCAGCGGCGCGGCCAGCGTCGGCGTCGCCACCAGCGGCGACGCGTCCGGCATCACCGAGCTGCTGCGCCGGGCCGACGTGGCGATGTACGTGGCCAAGACCGACGGCAAGCGCACCTGGCGGCTGTACCGCGACGAGCTGCACCAGGAGATGATCCGCCGGCTCGAGATGCGCTCGGCGCTGAACGAGGCGGTGCCCGGCGACCAGATGCGGCTGCGCTACCAGCCGATCGTGGACCTGCCCACCGGCGACGTGGTCGGCCTCGAGGCCCTGGTGCGCTGGCAGCACCCGGCGCGCGGCCTGCTCGGCCCGAACGAGTTCATCGAGCTCTCCGAGGAGAACGGCGCGGTGGTCGCGATCGGCGGATGGGTGCTGCGTGAGGCGTTGCGCACCTTCACCGGGTGGCGCGGCACCGAGGAGGGCGCCTCGCTGAGGTACCTGAGCGTCAACGTGTCGGCCCGGCAGTTCCGTACGCCCGGCTTCGTCGACCAGGTGCGCGACGTGCTCGCCGAGACCGGCGCCCACCCGGACTGGCTGCTGCTGGAGATCACCGAGAGCCTGGTGCTGCACGACGCCGAGCAGGTCTGGGCCGATCTGCGGGAGTTGCGCCGGATGGGCGTGCGGATCGCGATCGACGACTTCGGCACCGGCTACTCGTCGCTCAGCTACCTGAGCCAGATGCCGGTCGACGTACTCAAGATCGACAAGTCCTTCATCGACGACATCCTGCACTCCAAGCAGCAGATGGCGCTCGTGAAGACCATCGTCAGCCTCGCCCGCACGCTCGACCTGCTGGTCGTCGCCGAGGGCATCGAGCTCGACGGGCACCGCCAGGCGCTCGTCGAGATGGGTTGCCCGTACGGCCAGGGCTACCTGTTCTCCAAGCCGGTCACCGCCGACGAGATCGGCGAGCGGCTGATCGCCACCACCACCTCCCGCTAGTTGGAAGGAACTACATGTCCCTCACCGGTCTTGACTACGTCCAGCGCAAAGGTCGCTGGGCCGACCTCGAGCGTCTGCGCAGCGGCAACCCGATGTACGACGCCACCATCGAGGAGATCAAGGGCCGGCGCATCCGGGTCGGCGACCACTGGCTGGCCGACTTCGCCTCCTGCAACTACCTGGGCTTCGACCTCGAGCCCGAGATCATGGAAGCGATCGCCCCCGAGGTCGCGCGCTGGGGCACCCACCCGAGCTGGTCCCGGCTGCTCGGCAACCCGGCGATCTACCCGCAGATCGAGGAGAAGCTCACCGCGCTCCTCGACGCGCCCGACACCCTGGTGCTCCCCACCATCACCCACATCCACATGTCGGTGCTGCCGATCCTGGCCGGCAAGGGTCACATCTTCCTCGACTCGCAGGCCCACAAGACCATCTACGACGGCAGCATGTACGCCAAGGGTCTCGGCGCCACCGTGCAGCGGTTCCGCGCCAACGACCACGAGCACCTGCGCGAGCTGCTCAAGGCGGCCCCATCCGGCGTCCAGAAGATCGTCGCCATGGACGGCGTGAACTCAATGACCGGCAACGCCCCCGACATCAACGCGTTCGCGGCGGTCGCCCGCGAGTTCGGCGCGCTGCTCTACGTCGACGACGCGCACGGGTTCGGCGTCATCGGCGAGCGGGCCGCCAACGAGACGTCCCCGTACGGCGTCAAGGGCAACGCGATCGTCAAGTACTGCGGCGAGAGCTACGACAACATCGTGCTGGTCGGCGGCTTCTCCAAGTCGTACTCGTCGCTGCTGGCGTTCCTGGCCCTGCCGACCTGGCTGAAGAACCACCTCAAGGTCTCGGCGCCGCCGTACCTGTACTCGGGTCCGGCCCCGACCGCGTCGCTGGCCACCGTGAACGCCGGCCTCGACCTGAACGAGAAGCGCGGCGACGCCATCCGGGCCGACCTGCACCGCAAGAGCATGAAGGTGCTCGATCACGTGCGCGCCCTGGGCGTGTTCACCCCGAACACCGGCAACACCCCGGTGATCGAGCTGCCGCTGGCCGCCGGCGAGGACATCGACGCGGTCGGCAAGCTGCTCTGGGAGCGCGGCATCTACGTGACGCTGGCCGCGTACCCGCTGGTCCCGCGCGACCGGATCGGCTTCCGCGCCCAGGTCACCGCGGCCAACTCGGACGAGGAGATCGACGAGCTGAACGCGGTGATCACCGAGCTCGCCGAGGCCGGGAAGCTCCGCCGCTGATGCGTGCCGCCGGTCCGCTCGCACCGTTGCGCCATCGGCAGTTCCGGCTGCTGTGGACCGGCATGAGCGCGTCGCTGATCGGCGACGGGATGCTGCTCGTCGCCCTCGCCTGGTTCGTGTACGACCAGTTCGGGTTGCCGAGCGCGATGTCCGCCGTGGGCGTCGCTCTCTCCCTCCCGCAGGTCGTGACGCTGCTGGTCGGCGGCGTGATCAGCGACCGGTTCGACCCGCGCCGGGTCATGCTCCTCTCCGACCTGGCGCGGGGGGCGGTCATGGCCGGCGTGGCGGCGCTCGCCATCGGAGGGGCGCTGACCTCGTTGTGGACGCTGCTCGGGCTGATCGTGGTGTACGGGGCGGCGGCCGGGTTCTTCGGGCCGGCGTTCGACGCGCTGGTCCCGCGGATCGTGCCGCAATCCGATCTGGTCGCGGCGAACTCGCTGGACCAGTTCGTCCGTCCGGCCGGGTTGCAGATCTTCGGTCCGATGCTCGGCGGTTTTCTGATCGGATTGGTCGGAGCGGGGTGGGCGTTCGCTGCCGACGCCGTTACTTTCGTCATCTCGGTCGTCTGCTTGCTGGCGATGCGTCGCGTCTCCCCGCTGTCCGATTCATCCGAAAATTCGGACGAATCGCTTTGGCGGGAAATGCGATCCGGTATCGGATATGTTCGGCGGCACGTCTGGTTGTGGGGGACGTTCCTCTCGGCCACGTTCACCTACCTGCTGTTCGTGGGGCCCACCGAGGTGCTGTTGCCGTACGTGGTGAAGACCGAGCTCGGCGGCAGCGCCACCGCGCTCAGTCTGGTGCTCACCTCGGGCGGCCTCGGGGCGATCGCGGCGGCGCTGGCGGTCGGCTGGATCGGCGTGCCTCGCCGGTTCATGACCTACATCTACGCGACGTGGGCGATCGCGACGCTGGCCGTGGCCGGCTACGGCGTGGCCACCGCGACCTGGCAGCTGGCCGCGGCGTGCGTGGTGGTCAACGGCCTGGAGGCGGCCGGCACGGTGGCCTGGGCGACGACCAAGCAGCGGTTCGTGCCGGGCGACATGCTCGGCCGGGTGTCCAGCGTGGACTGGTTCGTCTCGACCGCGCTGCTGCCGCTGTCGTACGCGCTGGCCTCGCCGGTCGCGGCCTGGATCGGCGTCCGCGAGACGCTGCTCGGGGCCGGCCTGCTCGGCGCGGCGGTGACCTTCGGCTTCCTGTTCCTGCCCGGGATGCGCGAGCCGGAGCGGCTGCAGCAGTACCGCCCCCGGCACGCCGCCTGGCTTGCCCATCCCCAGCTCGAACGGCAGGAGGCCCTAGCCGCATGACCGAACCCATCGACGCCGTACGGGATCTGAGCCTGCGGGACGAGGCGTACGCGTGGACGGTGACCGGCGCGACCGTGCACCGGTACGGCGCCCACGCGTACGTCCTCGCCGAGGCCGACGGCCTGGTGCGGGCCGACTCGGGCGCCGACGACGAGTTCGCCTACCGGGTCTCCGGCGTGGTCGAGCTGGTCGGCGGGCGCTGGCGGTGGCGGCACTGCCAGGGCGCGGAGCCTACGACCGGCAGCTGACCTCCACGTCAGCTGACTTTGGAACCCGAGATCGATGGGTCGCCCTTGCCCAGGTAGAAGACGCCCTTGAAGGTCTCGAAGCCGTCGCTCGGGTTCTTGCGCAGCGTCGAGTTGCGGATGGTCAGCGTGCCGGTGCGGTCGTTGCTGACGAAGAAGATCGCGCCGCCGCCCTCGTTGGCGTGGTTCTTCTCCATCAGGGTGCCGTCGAGGACCAGCTTGAAGTTGTCCCCGTCCAGGTAGATGGCGCCGCCGTTGCCGCCGCCCGGGGTGCCGGCCCGGGCCGGGTTGGCGCCCCGGCCGATCGCGGTGTTGCCGGAGAACACGCTGTTCAGCACGGTCCAGGAGACCTGGATGCTGCTGAGCGCCGAGCCGTTCGTGCAGGACCCGCCGGTGAACGTGCTGCCCACGATGTAGACCGGGTCGTCGCCGCCCTGCTCGAGCACGCGCATCGCCGCGCCGCCCAGGTCCGGGCCCGTGCTGTCGCAGCGGTTGCTGGTGAACCGCGAATTGATCACCTTGATGTGCCCGCCGCGCGCGAAGATCGCACCGCCGCCACCCGGGTAGGTGTCGTCGTTCGGCTGGCCGATGCTGTTGCCCTTGGTGAAGGCCATGTTCTGAATGGTCAGCTTGGGCCAGTCCTGGTCGACGCAGCGCGAGGTGCTGGGGCCGAGGCTGGGGTCGCAGCCGTCCATGTAGATGATCCGGCGCTTGCCACCACCACTGAGCGTGACTCGCCCGCCGCCGTCGAGGACGACCGGGGTGGTGCGGTTGTGCACCTTGGCGGTCGCGCTCAGGGTGATCGTGACCGGCGCCGGCCCGCAGTTGAAGGTGATGATGCCGCCCGCGGCGACCGCCTTCACCACGGCCGAGGAGGTGCAGCTCGCGGCGCTGCCATTGCCGATCGTCCGGGTGGGATGGCTGGTGTCCACGGCCCGCGCGGCCGCCGGGATCGAAGCGTGCCCGGCCGGATTGCCCGGTTTGGGGAGAAGCTTGGGCGCAACCGACTTGGACGGCGTGGGCGTTGCGCTCGCCGACGCGGACGGCACGCCCGACGGCGCCACCGACCCGTCCGGCAAAACGGCTGAATCGGATGAGACGGGCGCAGCCGCAGCCGCCTGCGGGTCATCGTGGCTCTTGGACGAACATCCGCCGAGCGCACCGAGACCGAGCAGGCCGACCGCCGCGGCGGCAAGGACCGGTCGACTTCGCACCGGGCGATGGTACGGCCCGTGTCCACCCCTGGGTATGGGCCGAGTCGCGGTTGCGCCCGCCCGCCTAGTGGCGGATCGCGGCCAACTGGGTGGCCTGCGCGACCAGGTTCCCTTTGGCGTCCCAGGCCAGCGCCGTCTCGTCCATCCGCCCCGACGTGATCTCGGCGGCCTGCATGGTCACCCGCAACGGCCCCGGCGCGGGCAGCCGCCGCAGGTAGGCCGTGAGCGTGATGGTCGGCGCCCATCCCCGGACCCCGAGCACCAAGGAGATCGGCGGCGCCGGGTCAAGAGCGACGAGCAGGCTGAGCGGATCCCAGTCGGCCCCGTCGGCCAGTCGCAGCCAAGCGCCGGTGCGCCCCGTCTGGGACGGCTGCCCCATCGCGAACCCCAGCGAGGACGGGTCCAGCCGATGCTCCACCACGTCGAGGATGTGCACCCGGAACGGCGACCCGGGCGAATCCGCCGGCAGCAGCACGCACTCGTCCTCGCCCGGCAGATCCGGCGCCGGCGCCGCACTCCACCAGGGCGCGGCGTCGTCCAGCGCCCCCTGGGTGACCAGCGCCTCGACGCAGACCCGCCCGTCCTGCACGAGGCTCGCCCGGTACTGCGCCGTCGTGCGCCCCTCCCGCAGCAGGGTCACCGAGACGGAGGCCGGCCCGGCGGCGGGCGGACGCAGGAACGAAGCCGTGACGGCGACCGGATGCGCGTGCCCGCCACCGGACGCCGTTACGGCACGCCCGAGCACCGCGAGCAGATAGCCACCGTGCAGCTTGTCCCCGACCGCCCAAAGCGGGTCGAGGTCGGTCACGAAGCCGCCGTCGGCAGCCCGGACCGCGGTCGCCTCCGCGAACGTCTTCATTTGATCAAGCTCGCACGCGCGTCCGGGGAGGGTCAAATCCATGGAACGGACCGGGAGAACGGCCACCCCCGTGTGGGAAGATCGGCGCGTCCTTTTGTCCCGATCCGAGGAAGAGGCCCGTGCAGTTTCGTCGCACCGACATTCTGGGTGCCGCCCGCGAGCTGATCGACGCCGAGGGGCTCGACGAGTTCACCGCGCGCAAGCTCGCGACCGTCCTCAAGGTCCCGCCCGGCGACCTGCAGTGGTACTTCGCGGATCGGCAGGCGGTGCTCGAGGCGCTGGCCGAGGACCTGATGGCCGGCGTGGGCGACCCGCCCCCGGCCGGCCCCTGGGACCAGCGGCTGATCACGCTCGCGCACCGGCTGCGCCGCGCCCTGCTGGGCCTGCGCGACGGCGGCCGGCTGCTCGCCGGCACGTTCGTGACCGAGCCGAACACGCTGCTCGCCGGTCGCACCGGCATGAGCATCCTGATCGAGGCCGGCCTGCCGGCGGACCGGGCCGCGTGGGCGGTGCTGGCGATGACCCACTACATCGTCGGCCACGTGATCGAGGAGCAGACGGCCCGCCCGGAGCTGCCGGCCGAGCTGTGCGAAGCGGACGAGCTGACCCGGGAGCTAGCCGCCACGGTGACCGGCGACCCGGCGCGGCGCTTCGAATTCGGCCTGAGCCTGATGCTGGATGGTATCCGTCGTCTCGTTTAGATGGTGGATCTTTGGACGGCGGCTTCTGTCCGGAATCCGAAAGCGAATTGCCCTTTCCAGCGCGTAGGGTGCATCGACGACCGGCGCTGGAGGGGGTGCGCGCGATGGACCACCCGGACGACCTGCTGGAGTCCTTCGCGTTCGGCGAGGCTCCCGAGGCCGGCCCGCACGTCGCCGCCTGCCCGCAGTGCTCCGCGCGGGTCGAGCTGGCGCGGGCCGTGGCCGGCTGGCTCGCCACGTCGCACGTCGCCGCCCCGCCGGCCGGCTTGCGCTCCCGGGTCCGCACGGCCGCGTTGGCGATCCGGCCGTCGTCGTCCGGCTCCTTCGCTTCCGCGTACGTCGCGGAGGCCGCCGATCTGGGAGTGCTGCTCGACTCCCTGTCGCCCGCGCAGTGGTCGGCGCCCACCGTGGACGGTCGCTCGGTCCGCGACCTCGTCCGGCACCTGACCGGCAACGACGGCAACGTGCTGACCGACCTCGGTGTCGCGAAACCCGCGGGGGAGCGCTGGCAAGACCAATCAGACCTTCTCCTGCGTACGGTCGGCCAAAGCAACGAAACGCTGCTCGACCGTCCGGTGCGGCTGGCCGGCAAGGTGCCCATCCGTCGCCCGCTGCGCGAGGCCCTGACCCAGCGGGCCTTCGAGACGTGGATCCACCGGGACGACATCCGCGTCGCCGTGGCACTGCCGCCGATCCCGCCCGCGTCGAGCCACCTGGCCCGCATCCTCGCCTTCGGCCTGGCCATGCTGCCCGCCGCGATTCAGGCCGCCGGCCGTGCCCGGGCCGGCAGCGTGCTCCTCGACCTCACCGGCCCCGGCGGCAGCGAGCACGTCGTGCGCATGGGCACGCGCGCACCCCAAGCGCGGCCGGCCGAGCCGCGCCCGGAAGAAGTTCGGCCGGCCGAGTCGCGGCCAGAGGCGGGGTGGGCGGGCCAGGCGCGTCCGGAAATGGGGCGGACCGAAGTGGCGCAGGCCGAAGAGGCGGGCGCGGCCGAGGGCGCGTGGCTGGCGGAGGTGCGGATGCCGGCCGAGCGGTTCGGGCGGTTGATGGCCGGGCGGGTGCCGGTCACGCCGGCGGTCGCGGTGGTGCGTGGCGACCGGTCCGCGGCGTTCGACCTGCTCGCCGTCGCGGCCACGCTGGGGTGTGAGTGACGTGCGGTCCCACGCTGACGACGTGCGGCTCCGCGCCCAACTCGTCGCCGCCGAGGAGGGCGCGCTGACCGAGGCGTACGACCTGCATGCTCCCTCGGCCTATGCGCTGGCCCTGCGGATCACCAGCGATCCGAGCTGGGCCGAGGACGCCGTCCAGGAGGCGTTCGTCGAGTTGTGGCGGCATCCCGAGCGTTTCAACCCGACGTCCGGCTCGCTCCGCACCTGGCTGTGCATGCTGGCCCGGCGCCGGGCGATCGACCTGTTGCGCCGGCAGTCGGCGCAGCGCGACCACCTGACCCGGCTGGCCGGGCAGGCGCCGGTGGAGCCCACGGTCGAGGAAGATGTGGTGGGCGCCGCGCAGGCCAAGGCCGTGCGTGAGTGCGTACGCGATCTGCCGGTGTTGTATCGCGACGCCATCGCGCTCGCCTACTACTACGGGTTGTCCTATCGGCAGGTGGCCGTGGAGCTCGGGGTGCCGGAGGGCACGGCCAAGTCGCGGTTGCGCAGCGGGTTGCGCCTGCTCGCCGAGCGGATGTCGGCCGCCGGCTACCCGATGGACGCCGCCTGACCGACCGTCAGCCGATCGGGACGATGCGGAAGACCGGGAAGCCGGGGGCCGCCGCCTCGATGTCGGCCTCGGGCGAGTCGGCCTTCAGCCCGTCGAAGAAGGCGCCCGTCTCCCACGCCCACTTGCGCAGGTAGAGGCGGATCAGCGGGGACTTCTCGGCGTCGGCGATCTCGACCGGGGTGAAGCGCTCGCTGCGCCGGCCCAGGCGGAGCTCGCCCTCGCCGACCGCGCGCAGGTTGCGCACCCACTGGGTGTGGCCGCGAGGCGCGAGCAGATACCGGCTGCCCTCGTACGTGAACAGGTTGACCACCGTGGTGCGCACCTCGCCGCTCTTGCGGCCGCGGACGGCGAGCACCCGGCTGCCGAGCAGGCTGATCCCGCGGGCGGTGAGCCACTTGGTGAGGGTGTTGAAGATGTGGGCGGCACGGTTGGGGGCCAGGTAGCGCATGGTTCCTCCTCAATCAGAGAGCAGTGCTCTCTCTTGAGTACAGTGAACCCTGATACATGCACGCCGTCAAGAGCAGTGCTCTCGGATTGGCCGGATCAGTATCATCCGCCCCAGGCCGGCAGCCAGACGTCGTAGCCCGGGGTGCGGCGGCGGCCGGCCAGGAACGAGCGCAGCCGGCCGAGGGCCGGGTGCGCGTTGCCGGCCCGCCAGATGATCGACATGGGGTAGATCGGCGCCGGCCCGCGCACCGGCACCCGGCGCAGGTCGTAGCTGTCCGGCCACAGGTAGCGCGAGTTCTCGCCGACCAGCGTCGACAGCTCGGCCGAGTCGGCGATCTCGGCGAGCAGCGCCTCGTTGCCGAAGACCGGCCCGAGCACGTCGATGGTCAGCCCGAACGCCGCGGCCAGCCGGTCGTAGTACTCGCCCCACTCGGTGCCGGCCGGCAGTCCCGGCATCCAGATCCGCCGGCCGGCCAGCTGGGCGGGCGTCACGAAGCGCGCGTCGGCGAGCGGGTGGCGCGGGCCGACCAGCAGCTCGTGCGGCTCGTCGATCACCGGCGCGGTGCGGATGGCCGCGGGCAGCTCGGACGCGGGCATCGGGATCGCGTGGAAGGTGGCGTCGATCGTGCCGGCCTCGATCGCGGCCAGCGCGCCGTGCACGTCGGCGGCCAGCGTGATCACATCCAGCTCGACATCCGGGTGCTCGCGGTAGAAGTCCTGCAGCAGCACGGCCGGGGCGATCCGCCGGTTGAGCACGTCGACCCGCAGGGCGCGCCGGCCCGGCCGCACCGAGGCGTCCGCCCGGTCGGCGGCCCGCAGCAGCTCCCGGGCGTGCGGCAGGAAGGCCTGGCCGTCGATGGTGAGCTGGGCGCCCCTCGGCGTACGCGTGAAAAGCCGGACGGACAGCTCCCGCTCCAGCGCCGCGATGCGCTTCGAGACCGCCTGCTGGGTGATCGCCAGGGCGCCGGCCGCCTCCTGGAACTGCCCGCCGTCGGCGGCGGCGACGAAGGTGCGCACGGCCTCGAGATCCACGGCTAGGCACCCTAGCGGGACAACGTCGGGTTGTGGCGCGCCGCGTTGCCCGTTGTTTGACCGTGGGTCGAGGGCCTTGCTTTGATCTCAGCGGTCAACGGGAGGCTGTGGCGTGGCGCTGGGTCGGGAGTTCCGCTGGCTGTGGACGGCGTACGCGGTCAGCGCCTACGGCTCGGGCCTCGGGTTCGGGGCGTTGCCGCTGCTGGCGGTGCTGGTGCTGCACGCCGGGCCGGCCCAGGTGTCGGCGCTGTCCGCGATCGGCCCGGCGGTGGGCGCGCTGATCGCGGTGCCGCTCGGGCCGTGGGTCGAGTTCCGGCGCAAACGCCCGGTGATGATCGGGATGGACCTGACCCGGTTCGCGGTGATGATGAGCATTCCCCTGGCGTACGCGATGGGGGTGTTGAGTTTCCCGCAGCTGATGGTCGCCTCGGCGATGGTGGCGGCCGCGAAGATCGCGTTCAACGCGGCCGGCGGGGCCTATCTGAAGGCGTTGGTGGCGCCCGCCGATCTGCTGGTGGCCAACGCGCGCTTCGAATCGACGACGTGGAGCTCCATTGCGGTCGGTCCGCCGCTGGGCGGTGCGGCGATCGGGCTGTTCGGGCCGGTCACCACGGTGGTCGCGGACGCGGTCAGCTATTTGCTGTCGGCGCTGGGCATCGTCGCGATCCGCGGGGCGGACGTGGTGACGAAACGCGGCCGGATGAGTTTCCACGAACTGCTCGACGGGTGGCGGCACATTTTCCGGCAGCCGGTGCTGCGGGCGCTCTTCGCCAACCAGTTGCTGGTCGGCGGGCTGATCATGGCCACCGAGCCGTTGCTGGCGGTGCTGTTGCTGCGCGATCTGGGATTCGCGCCGTGGCAGTACGGGCTGGCGTTCGCGGTGCCCTGCCTGGGCGGGCTGATCGGGTCGCGACTGGCCCGCCGGACGGTGGCGCGGTTCGGGCGGGCGCGGATCGTGCGGGTGGTCGGGACGCTGCGGGTGGTGTGGCTGGCCGGGCTCGCCTTCGTGCGGCCCGGGGTGGTGGGTCTGGTGACGGTCATCGCCGTCGAGTTGGCCATCATCATTTTCATGAGTCTGTTCAACCCGGTGATGGCGACGATCCGGCTCGAACTGACGCCGGCGGAGCGGGCGTCGCGGACGCTGACCGCCTGGTCGATCAGCACCAGCGCGTCGATCGCGGTGTGCACCGCCCTGGGTGGACTGTTGGCGGCGGCGACGAGCCCCCGGATCGCGATCGCCGCCGCCGGCCTACTGATCCTGCTGACTCCCTTGCTGCTGCCTCGTCACGTGGACGAGCGTGCGCCGGCGTCGGTGTCAGTCGGCTAGGAACTGCTCCAGCAGGCCGGGGACGGCGGCGCGGGCCACCCGGAGCGCCTCGGCGTCGGGGACGTCGGGGATGGGGTAGCCCTGCCGGCCGCCGGCCGTCGTCGCGACCAGGGTGGTCAGGCCCACTCGGCGCTGGAAGAGGGAGGTCCGCATGTTCCAGCCGATCACCGCGTCGGTGCGCAGCACGTAGCGGCGGCGCACCAGGCTGCCGTGCCGGCTGACCAGCCAGCCGTCGGTGAGGGCATGGCCCAGGGCGGCGGCGCGGTCGGTGGCCAGGAGCGCGCCGAGCGGCAGCAGCACCAGCGCCGACCAGAACGCCGACCAGGGGGCGTCGGCGAAGAGCACGAACGCCAGCGCGATCAGGATCACGATCGTGCTGACCGTGGCGGCCCGGGTGTACCGGCGCCGGCGGGCCCGGGGGCCGTGCGGGGTCAGCGCCACGGTCAGCGGGCCGGCGTCGCCGATCACCGTGCCGGCCACGGCCGCCGCGATCGCGCGGGGCGCGGGTGGCAGCAGGACCGAGCCGCCGCGGTCGGAGCCGCGGCCGACCCGCAGGCCGGTGGCGATGGCCAGGACCCGGGCGCCGCGGACCGACCGGAGCAGCAGCGGCTCGCTCAGCTCCACGCCGCGCAGCCGGCGCTCCTCGATCGTGGTGTTGCGGGTGGTCAGCAGGCCGCGCCGGACGTGCAGCGTGCCGCCGTCGTGCCGGCTCAGCCGGAAGTTCCAGAACGTCAGGACGTACCCGATGGTCGACGCGATCACGGTGAACACGACCACCACCGCGGCCACCAGCAGGACCGCGACCGGCAGGGGCCGGCGCCCCAGGTAGTCGAGCGAGTCGTGGACGTAGCCGATCTTCGTGGGGTCGACGTGGCTCTCGTTGACCAGGCGGGAGCCGAGGCCGAACAGCACGCCGATCGCGACGAGGCCGGACAGCGTGAACGGGCCGTACCTGATCCAGGCCGGGTCGAGCTTGGCCAGCACGGTCTCGGCGGGGGCTTGGGCGGGCTGCGCCCGTACAGCTTCTACCGCCGGGCGATGCAGCAGCTCGCGGTGCAGATTTTCGGCGGCCGCGGCGCTCAGGCCGTCCAGCTTCACGCCGTCGTTCTTCTTGTCGGTCTGGCCGGTGCCGACGGTGACCCGGGCCAGGCCGAAGATCCGGTGCAGCACGTTCGACGTGACGTCCACGGTGCGGATCCGGTCGCGCGGCACGGTCAGCACCCGCCGGCGCACCAGGCCCCGGCGCACCTGCACGTGGGTCGGGGTGATCCGGAACGAGGTGGTGAAGTAGCGCAGGAAACCGATCACGATGCCGATGGCGCCGATGCCCAGCGCCCACCAGCCGCCCTCGGCGCTGCTGTTGTTGCGCACCCCGATCAAGACCGCGAGCAGCGGGAAGATCAGCCGGCGCAGCTCCATCACCGGGTGCACGGCCAGCATCCGCGGACTCAGCCGCCGCCAGCCGTCCTTGGCGTCGACCGGCGCTTCCTCGACGGTGGTGGTCACGTGGCGTCCCCGGTGGTCTGGCCGACCCGCGCGGTCAGGTCGGCGACCAGCTGGTCGGCGTCCTTCGCGGCCAGGCCGTCAATCTTGATCGGGCCGGCCGCCGACGCGGTCGTCACGGTCACGTTCGCCAGCTTGAACAACTGCTCGATCGGGCCGCGCTCACTGTCCACGGTCTGCACCCGGGAGATCGGCGCGATCCGCCGTTCCTGGCTGAGCCAGCCGGTCTGGGTGTAGACCGCCGTGTCGGTGGCCTCCCAGCGGTGCACCCGGTAGCGCCACTGCGGCATCACCACCAGGTGCACGGCGGCCAGCACCAGCCAGGCCGCGCCCACGACGAGGTGGGGGAGCGGCGATCCGTCGCTGTCCGCCAACCACCAGATCGCCTGGGGTATCAGCAGCACGATCCACAGCACCGCCGCCCTGGCCGTCCAGTACCACAGGGCGCGGGGGCTGACTCGGTGCATCGGGGGCCGTAGCCGCACCACATCTGCCGTCATGCTCACGCCTCTCACCATCGCACCCGCTGCCCAGTCCTCATCGGCCCGTTCGTCGTGCGACGGGCGGGACAAATGTCATGGGCGATCAATTCAGGATGGTAACGGTGACCGGGCGCGGCAGGTGCCCGTCAGCGGTGGTGGTGCCGGCCGCGCCCGAGCGGGCGAAAGATGAAAAGGAAAAACAGAAAACCCGGCCAGAGTACGTGTGTGCCGGTCAGCACCATCACCCCGACCAGCGCCGCCGCCACCAGCACCGCGGCGCCGACGACCGCGGCCTTCCGGCGCCGGTCCCGCGCGACGGCCATTTTCGCCTCGGGCAGCTCGGCCAGGGCCTGCCGGCCGTTGTCGGGCAGGTCGGCGGTCAGCCGCTCCAGGTCGTCCCGGTAGACGGCCTGGTACACGGCGGCCAGCCGCTCCTCGCCCTCGTCCAGCGTGAGCCGGCCCTCGCCCATCGCGTTCCGCAGGATGTGGGCCACCTGTTCCCGCTCACCATCCGAAGCGCGGATCCGTTGCGCGTCGGACCCGGGTGTCTGCGGCGATGCCATGCCTCCAGCATGACACCGCGCGGCCCGGTCAGCCGAGCAGCCTGGTGAGCGCGTCCCGGGCCGTCGCCGAGCTGCCCGCCAGCTTCGCCAGCAGCCCGGCCAGGGCGACCAGCCAATCGTCCACGCCGACGGTGCTGCGCTTGATGGTCACGCCGCGGACGATCTGGTGCACCTCGGCGTGCACCCCGTGCGACTCCTGCTTCAGCAGCAGCACCTCGTCCGGCGTCCGGATGGTCAGGGCCACCGGCGTGCCCGCCCGCCCGTTCATCCGGTCGGCCAGCGAGCGTTTGTGCTCCACCTCGACCATGCCCGCCGGCAGCGCGCCCCCGAGGACCGTCGTCAGCACGCGCGTGTACGACTCGACGTCCGCCCGGTCGGCCCGGAGCGCCGCGGCGATCAGGTGCAGGTCGCCCATCGGGCCCAAACCCATCGAGCCTGGTGCGTCGGTCATCGGTCGGTGAGGGGCAGCACGAGCTGCGGCTTGGCGATCACGTGGTCGGCGCGCAGCGGGCGCACGGCCGTGCCGATCGCGAAGAACTCCGTCGTGTGGCCGCCCCAGCGGTGCGTATTGGAGAGCATCTGCACGCCGACGATTCCCTCCGCTCCCAGTTGTTCCGCCTCCGCCTGCATGCGGCTCATCGCCAGCTCGCGGGCGTCGTACAGGGCCTCGGTGTACTGCGGGATCTCGACGTTCTGCCCGATGTTGCCCATCGCCTGCCAGAACCGCTGGTGGGCGATGTGGTAGACGCAGGTGCCCATGGTCATGCCGAGCGGGGCGTAGCCGGCCTGGATCAGCGTCCAGAAGTCTTGCCCGGACAGGTCACTGGTGAACGGCTGGTTGTGCTTGTTGCGCCAGGTGCCCCCGGAGTCGGGCGGCGAGTCGGCCTTGACCGCGGTGCCGATCGCGATGAACTCGGCCAGTTCCGAGCCGAACTCCTTGAACTCGATGTCGAGCCGTACGCCCACGATGCCGTCGGCGCCGAGCGCGTCCGCCTCGGCCTCCATCCGGGTCATCGCCAGTTCTCGGGCGTGGTACATCGCCTGGGAGAGCTGGTCGAGCTCGCGGTTCTGGCTCCACCGGCCGAACTGGATGCCGACGTGGTAGATGCTCGAGCCGAGCACCAGGCCGAGCGGCCGGAAACCGGCCTCGCGGACCAGCAGGAACTCGTTCACGCTCAAGTCGGAGGTGAACAGGCTGGTCGGCTGGCCGGGGCGCATCTGCGCCAGGCGGCGCATGGCATCGTCGGGAACGCCCGAGGGTTGGGTTTGCACGGTCATCGCATGCTCCGCAGCGGCAGGATGGTGAGACTGCTGGGGGTGGACTTGCGTCCGGTCTTGAACTTGGCGATCGCGTTGCCGGTGACGATGCACTCCGCGGCGTGGTCGGTGTGGTTCTCGCCGGCCTCCACCTTCCACATCCTCGACCGAATGCCGGACATCAGCGCCGCGTCCGCGCCGAGGGCGGCCACCTGGGCGGCGAAGTCCGTCCGGGCGGCGGCCCGGACGTGGGTGATCAGCTCGGTGTAGCCGGACACCTCGATGTTGCCGGCGAACGGGCTGAGCGCGGTGTTGGTCCGCCAGTCGTCGTGCCGTACGGCGATGGACAGCCCGTAGATCATCCCGGCCGGCACCCAGCCCGCGCCGAGCAGCTTGGCGAGGTCCTGCGCGGCCAGGTCGGTGGTGAACGGGCGCTCCGGCCGCTGCCGCCCGCGCGAGCGGACTGCGGTGCCGAGCGCCATGAACTCGCGCTTCTGCCCCTCCATCCGCTCCTCGGTGAGCCGCACCCCGACCACGCCGTCGGCGCCGAGCGCGGCCGCCTCCTGCCGCATCCGGCCCAACGTGGTGTCCCGGCCGCGGCGGATCGCCTTCGCGTACGGCTCGTAACCGGACCAGCGGGTCGCGCCCGTCATCGTGACCGGCTCGCCCGGCCGCGGGCCGCCGAGGAAGCCGAGATTCGAGGCGCCGCCCCAGCCGGGCTGCCAGCCGCAGCCACCCCAGCCGCTCCAGCCGATCTGCATCACCGTCGTGCCGAGCACCTCGCCGACCGCCTCGAAGCCGGCCACCTCGAGCCCGGCCAGCCCGTCGGCCGACAACAGCGACGTGCGGACCTCGCCGGCGGCGGCTCGCTCGACGCGCGCCCGGGCCACCGGCGGAAGCCCGCGCCCGTCCCAACCGTCAACCGTCACGTCTCCAGTCATACCCCGGTCGCGCCAACGACGGGGTATCACCCGGCCGTCGCGGTGACCACAACCTTGCCGAGGGCCCGGCCCTCGCCGACGTGTGCGAGCGCGTCGGGCACCTCGTCCAGGGTGAACGTGCGGTCGATCCGGATGCCGATCTCGCCGGCGACGCAGCGGTCGGCAATCGGACCGAAGCGCGCCGGGCCGGGCCGGACGCCGAGCACGCCGATCCGCCGATGGCTCAGCCGGCCGACCACCCAGCCGAGCGTGAGCACCCGCAGCACCGTCGGGACCGGGCCGCCCACGCAGCGATACCGTCCGCCGGGGGCCAAGGCCCGGCGGTAAGCGAAGACCGAGCGGTGGGCCACCAGATCCAAGATCAGGTCGTACGGGCCCAGCCGGGTGAAATCGTCCGCCCGGTAGTCGATCGCCTCGTCCACGCCCAGCGACCGCATGAAGTCCAGCTTCGAGGCGTTGTCGACCCCGGTCACGTGCGCGCCCATGCCCTTGGCCAGCTGGATCGCGAACGTGCCCGACCCGCCGCCGGCCCCGTTGACCAGCACCCGGCTGCCCGGGCCGGCCCCGGCGACGCCCTGCAGCGCGATCGCGCCCGCCTG
>Ga0307507_10004797_pt1 | contig 23332 bp, 13 predicted proteins | sample 7_EM_MG_FD_207223 | JGI IMG/M metagenome (GOLD analysis project Ga0307507, IMG submission 207223) | Populus trichocarpa ectomycorrhiza microbial communities from riparian zone in the Pacific Northwest, United States - 7_EM | ecosystem: Host-associated > Plants > Roots > Unclassified | place...
AGCCTCCGTACACAGAGCTTCGTGCAGAGCCTCCGCAGAGCTTCGTGCAGATAAGCCTTATTCCGCAGAGCTCTTATAAGCTTTATATCTATATAATATTACTTATCCTTGGGATATTTAAATAAAAATGGTACCATTTTAAAGCGCTTCACAAGCTCTATAAATCTATACTAATAGAAAAATTATTTATTTAATATTGGGGGGTGCATTACAAGTGTAAGCATATTAGGGGCTTTTGCCAAGACTATCCGGAGACTATCCGGATAGTCTCCGGATACTATCAGCTGATAGGCCTATTATCCGAGAGGGCTATCCGGCCTATCCTCCGCAGGTCTGCGTTAAAGGATATTTTATGCTCGCTTATTCGCATAATCCAAAACCACCCTGACTCTGGCTCTCCGGCTCTACATCCTGAAACCATCGCCACCTTTTGTTGAACAGAAGATCAAGAATGAGAACTATATCTTATTGATTGAGGCTCTAGAGCCTCTATATATACTAGTTGGGCGAACAGGCACCCCCGATTTAGCTTTGACCTGGCTAATCGAATTGTGTATGGAACGACGACCGTGATCGGCGACACCTTGACACCTAGCCGGACGCTTGCTGCCTGTTGGTCATTTGCTGGCATGAGTAGATTCTAGTCGGGGCTTAAGGCAGGGAGCTGCATGTGATGAGCTATAACAGTTACCGAGAAGGTGCCTCTTCGGATTCGTTATACGGCACATCTGGAAATCGATGCTTAGGTTCTCTTGCCCGTCCACCTCCACGATCAAAATCGTCACGACTCAAACACTTTGGCTTCCAGAAGTCACGCATTTCTCCGGCAGACAATATACTACCACCGTAAATTCCACCCTGATGCTTTCCAGGTGCGTAGATAACTGGCCACGTGGGGATGTAGCAAAGTTCCTAAATAATTAGTTAGCAATAATTATTATCGATGATTTCACATAAATTTCGTATCTATACGGTGAGTTCTGGCGACATTTTATGTATTCCTAGCTTATAAAAAGGACTTACATTCCATTTGCACTTTTCCTCGCAATCATGCCATTTTCCCCAGCCAAGCCATTCCATGGTTGAGGCTGTCTCCGTACGGAAAACCCTAATTTCTTCTGGCAAATCGATGCTCGACTCCATGGATTGAATGACTCCACGATCCATGGTAGCCTTAAGTAAGTTGGTAGTGTGCGTTCCACTCCACTCAAATAATTTCCACTCAGTAGTGCAAAGTCTAAGCATGACCTTGCGTATAGATTCTTTAATAAGCATTTCAAATTCTCCCAGAGTATCTGGATCAATGTGCTCAGTATAAGCGGTGGCGCACTGTGTTATCGTCTGGTCCATAATTGAACTTAAGGGAAGATTGGCAATTGAAGGATATTGAAAGTAAGGGTAAAGAACCGCGTGGCTCAATTCATGAACTTTGATTAGGATAGCGCTTGTATCATCAGGGGAATGGGCTCTTTGCCGAAGGGTCGCATGTATTTCTTTCGTACGGCTATAGTGATGATCCACAATTACTTCTGTTAAAGCTTGCCAATCGATTCCAGAACATGGCGAGCGTTCTGAGCTAGGCGTGTTTACCCTAGCGGTTGTATGTTTTAACCAAGTTTGCACTGTTCTTGCATCTGCCTTGCTGATATTTAGAAGGCGATGTCCTTGGCGAAGACCCCAGCCGTTTTGGTATGTGTTATAACCGAAAATGCCCCCGTGATGAGATCCGCTCAGACTGCGAAGCCGAGGATCGTAGAAAGTTACCATTCCACAAAGATCCAGTCTAACTCTCTTTTCCATCGTACTACCTCCAACACCGCCAGATTGGCCATAATGCCAGGCACTGCTTCTAACCCATTCCCATGAATTCTGTGCTGCAAACAGATTGCCATATCCAAGCGGCGGGGTTCTATGCGGATCTCGAGGTAGAGAGGGGTCTTTCTCCCTCTGCTGGTTTCCAGGGACTGTGATGTTACTGGTGATAATCTCCTGTACCCCGGAATCTGAATAGTCGCAGAGCATAACTTCGAACCCTGCGTTCATCCTTACGACTCCGTCGATTCTAAGATCCTTTATGAGGTCACATAGTTGATGAGCTCTAAGCGTTTCATTGTATACGTAGTCGTACCCAGGGTTGATGGGCACATGGAGTCCTAGGACTGCCATCTGGGAGTCAAGGGATCCTGTAGTGGTGAGTGAGGCTGATTGGCCATCAAAGTAGATTACTCTTAGCGGTTTTTTGGTGACCATAGTGTGAAGTACCGTAGTACCAACAGAGCCATAGATGCCGATAGACATTTCGCTGCACACTTTATTATTAAAGAAACCTTTTCACTTTAGCTCAGCTGGTTTGAGCAGGGGCAAAATAACTCTAAAGCATATCAACTTACGCGTTCAAGGCAAAAAATGTTGGTTTTTTGGGTGTGCCAGACCATACTTTCGCATGATACAGTTGAGTATTTGGTGGCACAGTCGCGGTGACAATAGAGTGACCGTTTGGTGCAAAGGTACTGGGCCATTGCTTTAGGAGAGAGTGGACGGAGTCAAATATAAATGATGCAGTGGTCTCGCAATCTTCGACAAAGTATGAACAGTGGGAAGGCCGCATCCATTTGTCCTCTCTTTCATATTCTTTGGTATCCAAGTGCCGAAAGCCATAAAAACCGTAAAAAAACAAAGTCAGTAGTAGAATTCCCAACAGAACTCGCCGAATGCGCCTTCGCCATGGCTGGCGTTTGAATCGAGCCTGGTTTCTCTCATGGTGTAAAGACGGATTCAGTGTGCTTTGGGGAGACTTTGAGCCGGAATCGGCCATGAAGGAAAAAGTACCTGATAATGATCTTGATCGAACCAGGACGAGAGGGAATCATCGATCTCACTAAGCCTCGAGAACGAAAACAGATGGGTATAAGGGTGGTCACAAGTTCCTGCGAGTGACACGTTTGAAGATGAGATAGGCTGGCGGCTATGATGGCTACTGCTGCCAGATTACATGTGAGCGGCGTAATATGCAATGAATGGCCGGATAGGAGGGGCGCATGGATGGAGGCTGTAAATGAAGTAGGACACATTGCTAGAAGATAAGGTATTATCGAGAATGCAAGGAATGAAAGAAGGCAACGAGAATGAGTAGGGCGTAATAGACGTAACTGGGCGTAACGGAGTATGAGGGTTAAATGACGAAGGGGTTTAATAAGTGCGCGCAAGGCTGAGGTGTAGCAAACCCGGCACAGGACAGGGCCCGGTTGATTTGCTTGCACACATCCACGTCCCCCCCGCGGGCGGTTAAGCATGTGCCCCAATGCACTACCAAAGGCAGTCTTCCGTGGCAAATCTTCGACTCTTCGGTAGCAGTCTCAGCCTGGTGTCACATTATTATTGCTTCTTCTTCTCAGCCGCCACTTTTGTGTATGACAATGCATAAAGACGGTGGGCTTTGCTAACGAGCGACCAAACTTCGGTTACAGCTTGTACGGGCTTCGCCGTCCCCCCCCGTGGTTTTGGTGAGAAATGGGGTGGCCCACATGCTCGGGTGGGCCCACATGTTCGGGTGGGCCCACTTGCTTGTGAACTACGTTACCTAAAACTAATTATAGATAAACTATGTTATCTTATTAAGATATAAGTTCGGAGCCTTATCTAGTTAGTAGAGTAATATAATAATTATCTTATTACTTAGTATACGTCTTAACTTATATTCGTGACTAAGCCTTATTTTTCCGTGCAGCCTTATCTTCTAAATACGTTAGATTGCCTTAGGAGAGTAATCGGCTTAACGGGCGTATATAGGCTTACTGGCGCTGGCTGTAAGAAGGATTTTAATAAAGGCGTGCTGCTAGTTACCTATATTTAGAGCCATATTAAGGAAGGCGACGGGGCAAAACACCAGAGGTAATATCATAATTTGGTGAGGGAGAAAAGTTCAGAATAGCTTCAAAATTAGCTCCGAGCTCCGAATTCGATGTGGGCCGTGGCTCAAGCCCTGGCCACGTACTACACCGCTTTCTGCTAGCTCTACATACTAATTTAGCTGCAGACGTAGCGAAATTAGGTGTGTGATGTTGCGCGCACGGGGGGGACACCGAGGCCATTGTTTGTTTGAGCCTCATCCGTGGATCCCCGGCAATGTACGAGCCAGACCGAGCAAATTTTCTTCGCCGAAGAGATGCCAGGCTCGCGTCGACGACTCTCCGGCCACAGCTTCCGGACGACTTCTCATCGAGGCTTCGCTCGTCTTGCGCGTACGAGACAGCCGGCCTTGACGAAGGTCATAGAGTTACTCTGTCTCAGATCCATCTTGAAGAAATTCACCGTGCTTGTCTCAAATACCGCGGTCAGCCTCCCTTCACAATCGACAAATCAAGCTCTGACATCTAGCTGCCCTATTAGACTCAGGAGCACGACTCAATGCAATCTGCAAAGAGACATTCCCGTTACCTTTACTCCATGAGCATTTGATCGAAAAGAGACTGGAATTACATAAAGGATGCGGTCTCATAGTCTTTCGGGGGATTGACCCATCTAGATATTCCCGCCGGGAAAATATTATCATTTTCGCCGGCTTATCCAGCCACCTCTCTGAACAAAGAGGTCGCCAGACTAGAACAAAGTATCTCGGTACTCCGGCTCAGTTCTCCGAAAATGGTCGTCCCCTAACAACAAGATAGTCCACCTAAAAGATTTAGCCCGTAAACGAGGCGAGATCTACTCTTCTCCTTACTGTAGCGATGCCCTGGCGAGTGCTTAATGTCGCAACACCGCTGACTCTGCGCTAACGGATGTTTCAGCCGTTTCATACAGACTATGGAGATGTTGTCGCCATGTTTGTTCTCAAATCTGCTTCCAAAGGAGGTACTGGGATCTTCGCTCCAGTCTCAGCGGTTTATAACAGAATTGCATCTACTTATCCTGACCTGTTGCCAATATTGTGCAAGCCGAACTGGCCCTTTTACAACAGGTGAATCCTCCTTCATCGCGATTTAAGTGAGGGGCTAATATCTCCCTTCAAGACCGCCCAACAATAATATTTATCATGAAAGACCTGTTATGTACATGGACAGCGGAGATCCAGAGATGATATTCAGCCGTGGCTCCTTGATGGACTCTCCACGCTCCAAGCGTCCACCTGGCACAACAGCTTTGAGTGATATTCAAGCCGAAGCGCTCGACGCAGTACACTTTGCGGCAACGGATGCCGTATTCAAATTAAATTATGAAACTGGAGACATGGTTTACTTCAATAATAGGAAGATCTTGCATGGCAGAGAAAGCTTCGATGATGGCGAAGATACAAACGAAGGCCGTCATATTCTAAGACTCTGGCTCCAGGATTGCAAGATGGCGGGCCCTCCACCGAGGTCTCTCGACGTATACTGGGAACACACTTTCAGCACAGGAGATGAGGCGGAAGAAGAAGTGCAGTGGCCTCTTGAGCCTGAACCTTGATGCTCTCCCCTTTGCTGTTGTCATTAATCTAAATAGTAATAGATTGAACAGGCATCCACAAATCTTAGAAGTTTACAGCAAGTTGCACTCAACACAATCTAATAGGGGAGGGGCAGGCTCTGAACATACGCCTTTCCATGATGATGCCCACATACAACATCTTATATTTTGGATTTCACAACAGGCTTGGACAAAAAATGCAAGATCTAGCACCAAGTTAGCTTTCTATGTTTATCCACCACTCCAAAAGAGAGTGATTATATACTTCAACGCCGGCTTCCGCTATGTATTGGCTAGTATGTTCGTCACATGCGGCATACATTCGTATTGAATTAACGTTCTCGATATGCTTCAGAGCTCGAATAGTTTGCTGGTATTTTGCGAGTCAGTTAGACTATAGATACGTGAATTGATTTAAGGCCAGCGACTTCTGAGAATATAATTAAATCCTTACCATTGGAATGCGGGAGCCGATTAAGCTCCAGTCTGATTTGTCGTTGTTCGGAGGTGGGATACGGCTTCTATTGCTGCCACCTGTTTTGTTCGCGTCACACCACTGGCCAAATTAAATGATCTCCTTTCACACAGCATGAATTTTCAAGAACGCTCACATTATCTAATTGCATCTCGCCTTCAGACGTACAAGGTGAGGGAATCATATGCACACCTGAAGGAGCTGGGATGGATGACAAATCCACCTTTGAAACAAATACCAAACACTCAATTGATATGGGTTCGTTCAAGACGTTAGGGATCCAACGACCAGTCTCCGTATAAACTCCCCAGGCGTAAGCAAATTCTAAAGAATCAGTCCAGTAGACCGCAGGATGTCTTGAAAAATAACTCTGTGGTCGCGCAAAACGTATTGAAGGCCCTCTTTTAGAGAAAGATTGAAGGAGAGATGGGCTTATTTCGTTTGCACAACTATGAAAAAGAAGTGTTTTTTGAGAATCCCTGTTCAGGTATCCTTCCGCAGCTCTGTTGTCTCGTTCGAAGCACTCCCTTAGGATTGGGCTTTCGCGATTCGCTATGGACCGGAGATCAATTGTTTGAACAGGGACACTGAGTGCTGGCAGACCCTCTTCTTGATAAGATCTTTCCACGCTCTCAATGCTCTTGAGACGTCTTGCAACGAATGTTTTGCGGGTCATACTTGGTGCTAACGGGAGTTGAGGAGATGCCATGGTTTGGATCCTTCAGCATAGCCATCTGATAATACTCCGGCTGCATTTACCACATTTTGTGGCAGAAATACCGACATATTTTTGAGCCTCATCTACATTTACTAAAGCTGCATGGTCACCTGGTCACTTGGAAAATAAAGCTCCTTAAAGTTCCAGCCTTGGTACTGTGCCTTCTCAGGCTACAAGCGACCCCCACTGCTCGGACAAGGCGACATAAGAAGGCAACCGTATAACAGTGCCCAATACACATCACACCGATCTCACAAAGTCAGAAATGCGCCGATGCAAGTATGCTCACTTAGACCCAACGGTTGCCAGGAAGGCTATCTTTCTATACGTCATGGCTCACGTGTTATTAGCTTTCCAATCAAAATTTATGGCATATTTAACTCTGTGAAACATTACAGTCCATTTTCTAGCGATAGAACCGTCTAAGCCACCACAACTCAATACTTCAATTTTCATACGATGCTTATTACTGCAATCGATTCGGGGCCAATTATTCTCGACGGTACAGCGCATGAAGGGGGAGTAGGCCTGATCAGAGACTTCGTATCATACGCTGCAATACTCAACAAGCCTATCAAAATTGTCAATGTACGAGCCAACCATGAGAGTAGAGGCTGACTCCGGAAAGAACATACGATTGCTATTGATACCATGGCTTTCTCCAGCACAGCCGATGTCCAGGGCAACGAAGAAGCCAGCAGAATATTATCGTTTGTTCCCTACATTGACACATCAAAATACGCCTCGAGGAAAGCCTTGAATATTGAATTCCAGGGCTCTGTAGCCATATTCATGCTCGCTCTCCTGCCTTATGTCCTATTTTCAAAAATTTCTCCAGCTGCTTCATTTAGTCACTCACCAGAGAACTAAATAATGCTCTCAATGATAAATGTGAGAACGTATTTCATGCTTCACAGAACGCTCAAACGTGTGGAGACACATCTTATGGACTATCACCAGGTGTTAATATTAGAATGCTTGCCTCGAACTTATCAGGCCAATACTATTTGCTTTTGACAGCACGAGCTAAAGACCCTCCCAGGTATCTAGGATATGAACAGGTACATCCTAGATGGTATACCTTTCCTGAACACGCGAAGGAGGGATCAGAAGATACACTTTTGTATCTAACGAGTGTCCACATACGTGGCTTAAGTGACCAATCTGAAGCCCTTCAAAAATATCAAAGTCAACTCTGACCGAATCTTACAGAAACGCCCGAACCTCAATATTTTGTTGGCACTGCTTCTCTACACTATGAAACTAGCGGGTGGGTTGCTCATAAAATGACTAGAGTTAAATAGAACTCACAAGCTGGATGTATGGGCTGCTATGGACTCGGTCTCGGAGGACCCCTGAAAACTAATTCCTAAAAGTTCTATATAGGTTTACTCTCCACTCGCTCAGTTAAAGGAAACGGTTACAAAAATCTCTATAATCCACGGAATGAATAGCAAGTGGCATCAAACAATTCTTTAAACAGTTTTAGATTGAGCTTACTACCGCAAAGAGTGCGTACGCGACCGTGAGTTTTATGAACCTCATTCCAATTAAACGATAGCCCAATTTCGGGAGTCCATAAGGCCATAGTAGAGCCGCATTTAACATTATTTAATGCGCCATTAGATTTACTGCTACCAATCATCGGCATTTACGTATCGCATTCCACCGCACACCAACTACAGTGTAGATAAATTATTTTAGGCCGGTAGCATCTGACTTCACAAGGATTATCTCACCGCTTGTTTTAGGACCTAGTACGCCTCACCCTTGCTCTTCCAGTAGATCGCTGTTCATCGGACCGCCATAGAGGCGCATGACAAGGCTTACCAAATGCATGCTCCCTTACAACCGAAGGGTTTTAAAATGAACGGATGATTTGCCTAGCCAGATGCGTCAAGCAGCTGCCTCCGTAAGGCTCCCACAGGATCTCAGCAGTGCGAACGATTGGACAACTTCTTGTTGTGCTGTAAAGTCAAGAGTACATTTATTTCAGCCTTCTCAGTCGCCTCATTCTCCCAATACAACACTAGGCATCTTGCATATTATTGTGCGACATCCATCCCCTGCTGACTGAAAGAAGGCAAATGGACATCACTGCGACACAAAATCATGGGACGCTCCTCGTGCTACGTTGGTGTATGCTGGTCCAGTGCCTATAATTCCACAGCATAATGAAGGGCGCAAGAAATGCTGCCCAAACAACGTAGTTTTGTTGTGTATATGAGTGGGCCCCATCTCAATCATTAGGATATAGAAATATCGTCCTGGCAACCATGCACAGTGGAAACTCGCAATGTGGAGCGGAGAAATTGATGATAGCCAAGGCCGGACGAAGAGCTTCACCGATAGCTCACACACATCCTCAACATTTTTTACCGATACTAAGATCAACGAAAATGGTCGTAACATCTATGAAGCCACACTGGGTTTGCTTGCAGGGAAGGTCGGAATTACGATTACACAGCAGGAGTATGATGCAGTCTGTCAGCAATCAAGTACTATTGATTCGGTCAAAAAAGCCCTCCGCGCCGCGAATGCGGAGCACTCAGGAAGCTTGCATGGGCATAGGGGTTTTCATAAATTCCTTGGTGTTCTCGATAGGATTGTTGAGCCGCTCAATCGCTTTCAGAGTGCACTCGACACCATTTGTCAATCATCCCAGCCGGCGAGTCTTATCTGGGGTTCCATAAAATTTGTTCTTCTGGTACTAGCACAATCTTCTTCCATTTGACAGCTCATTGGGCACGTTTCTAATCCATCCTTTCTGGTCTAGATAGCAAACAACCTCACAAGCATTCCGCCCTTTATTACAGAATCATTCCAGGAGCTCACAGAAGCCCTACCACTATATGAGCAGTACAAAGTCCTACTCTCAGATGACCCACACTCCCATCTGCGCCCCCCATTGGCTCGGATATATGTGGAGATTCTTACATTTTGCGTTATAACTACCCGGCAATCACAACGCGGCGCCCTCGGTTCGTATTCTGTCACGTTAAGTGGCGTAATTTTGAAGAAAGCTGTGAGACTCACATCTACAGGGACTGTGGCTCATACCACTATCAAGCCAACAGACAAAATCAACCTACAGCGGTGTTTGACGAACATCAAGCGGCAGTCAGGATATATTCAAGGATTTGCTGTCGCCTACACCTACACTGGTATTGAAGGTAGGCTCGCTTGGCTAAAATTCGGCCATCATGATTCAAGCATGTGATATTCATGCTAATTATGGAGATTCAAACTGACAGGGTTACGAAAACGGCTTGAAGCAATTGCCTGGCTGAATGAACAAACCCCTCTCAAGATGCCACCTCAAACCGCAAATCGCCGCCACAACAATATTCCAGCCTGGTTAAGCCCAGCTTTTGTTGGCCGAGATAAAGAGTTGAGCTGGCTTAGGGGTACATATCAATCGGATCTGAGGATATGCTGCGTAAATCGTGCTGGCATCTTTGGCATGACAGGTATTGGAAAGACGCAACTAGTACGTCCTTTCTGATAGGCTTAAGATGCCCAAGGAGCTTACTAAGATCATTAGATGCTTAAATATGTATATGATTTTGGTGAAACATATTCAGATTGTTTCTACGTAGTTGCAGGCTCTAAATCCAAGCTACTGGAATCTCTTCAGAAAATCCTCGACATGTTAGACTTACCTGAGAAAAACAAACCAGAATCGCATCTCAAAGTAACCTCAGTTCGGAATCACCTCTCCGAAACTGAAAATTGGCTACTCATGATCGACAATATCGCCGAAGAAGAGCATCAGACAGTAATGGACCTTTTGCCTCCGAAAGCTCATGGGCATGTCATCATGACTTCACAGCGAGCCAAAGCCATGGAGAAGATCACAGGTAGCCGACATCTATGCTATGAATTAAAAGAACCAGAGTTGGATGATGCTGTGGAACTGTTCCACAGATCATCCGAACTGAGGAGAGACGACGAGAGGGGTAAATTAGCAAAGCAAATAGTTAAAGAGGTTGGGTTACTACCACACGCTATTGACCAGTCAGCATCATATATCAAGGAGAATAATGTTAATCTTCAGGAGTATCTCGACAGATATCATAAACAACCCGACCAAGTGAGGCCCTCCTTCTAACAATGCCGCATCTCATGTGCGCAATGGGATTCCAACGCATCTTCTAATGAATGCACAGATTCTTCGATGGGAAGATGGCTACTCAGCCACGCGTGGACCAGTCTCAAAGCACTTCAACCTGGTATTCCAGGATCTCGCAGAAAATCATGTGGATTCGCTGAATATATTACGGCTTTTCTCCTTGTTCGAGCCAGAGTCTATACCGCTTTTTGATCACTGGTCGAGAGATTCTGAAAGCTGTCAACTTTTTCCTGAATTAGCTAAGCCCAAAAGACGCTTTCCGCGAAGCTTTTTTTGCTTTACCTTCCGCTTTTCTAGGAGTCCCAACAGCATTCGAACAAATTCAGTCCCCAATAATTGCAACCGAGTAAAGCAGGTTGTTATGAGCAAGACTCGCACGGAAAAGGCCATTGCGAAATTGCGGGATCTAAGTCTTATTCGAAGAGATTCTGAAAAGCTAAATTTCTGGACTCACGATCTTACACGCCTTTTCGTTAGCAGGACGATCAATTCGGCAGACCGCCGCGCCTGGTTGGAGACTGCTCTGGAAACCGTGTATCATTGCTTTCCAGAACGAGATAGTACATCGCAGGACCAACGCCTTGTTAATACGTATCTTCCACAGGCAGTTTCGTTAATAAGGCAAGCCGAAGAAGCCAAGATCGATCTTCGCAGCTATGCTCCCCTCTTAGTGATCTGCGCTCAATGCTATTTTACCCGCGGATCTTACGCTAAAGCATTGGAGTGGTTGGAGCTAGCTAGGCCAATCTACGAAATTTCGCTAGGCGCAGAGCATCCTCGCACGATTGCCCTTGAGCACAGTATTGGATGGAATCACCGCGAATCAGGCAATCCCTCATTAGCAGAGACATACCACCGGCGCACGCTCGAGGCCCGAACCCGAGTGCTTGGTTCAAATGCACCAGAAACGCTCGAGTCTATGAATGACTTGGCGGCCGTCATTGAACGGCTTGGGAAGCTAAAGGAAGCTGAAGATTGGTTCACGAGATTGTATCAAAGTCAAAAACTTACATGTGAACCAAACGATCCAAGAACGAAGGCCGTAGCGCACAACTTAGCTCTTTGCTATGCCAATCAAGGCAGACTAGCAGAAGCAGAAGAATTATACTGGGTCGCCTTAAGAAACCTAGAGACGACTTCTGAATCTGAAGATCCCGAAACTTTGAAGACCCTAGGCAATCTAGCAGCTACGGTGAATCACCTTGGACGGCTAGCGGATGCTGAAGCGTTGTATGATCGTGCTTTAGCTGGCTACAATAAAGTTTTTGGGCCAGACCATCTACTAACCCTTAGGGTGAGGAGCAATGTTTCCGCCCTATATCGTGAAAAGGGTCGATTTAAGGAGGCTGAGCAGATGAGCAAGAATGTGCTTGATACCTTTCTGCGCCTAGTTGGACCGGATAACTTCTCAACAGCAGTTGCTATGTATGATTATGGCGAGGTCCTCCATGAGAACGGCAACCTTCATCAAGCAAAACAGTATTATGAGCTTGCAATCAAAGTGATGGAAGTAGGCGGTCCTACTCATCCTCTCCTATTCCGTATGATCGATGCCATGGGGATATTGCAGCGCGAGATCGGCAACCACTCTGAGAACGAAAACTCCTCGAAACGAGCCTACGAAGACAACATGAAGCTTTTGGGCTGGAATGATCCATACACGCTAGTAGCAGCCAATAATTATGCAGAGACACTGCAAGCTCGAGGATATATTAACGAAGCTCACGATCTCTACAAAAAGTGCTTAGAAGGCCTAACGCAGCTCCTTGGGAAAGAACACCCCCACAGTCTCATGGTATTAAACAATCTTGGTCGAGTTAACCTGGTAATGGGGATGGGTGATTCACTTCAGTTTTTCTCTCAAGCGCACGAAGGATTCCTAAAACTGCTCGGGGAGGATCATGCGTGCACCTCAACAATCATGCTAAATATAGCACGTATGATGTGGAGCAGGGGCGAAAGAGAAAAATCATGCAGCCTATTTTCGCTTTCGATCGATCGCCAAAAGCATGCGCTAGGCGTATCACATCCGCACGTCGGCGTTGCGAAATATTTCCTTGCCATCTCCCTTGCTTCAGTTAACGAGCTTGAATCACTAAACCTAGCAAAGAACCATCTCCAGGAATGCATTGAGATCTTCGCAAACACCCTCGGAACTGAGCATCAGAATTACCTCTTTGCTTTATGTGTGCTTATCCGTGTCCTACACGCTCTCGGTGAAATGCAAGAAGCAGAAGGATATACTTCTATTATCCAGCTGCAGTCCATCAATACTACCTCACGCAAATTTCAAACCTGGAATGGGAAGTATTACACCTACAAGGATTTACTGAACGCAGATAAAATTACAATCCAAGACACCATGCAAATACTTCTGCCATGGGGAGAATCAATACGACTGCGCTGGGGCAGAAAGACTTGTTGGCGTGAAGCCGCAACCCCGAAGCTGAGTGGATGAATCAGATATGATGAAAGAGCGTAAGCGGCGCTAAATAATGACTGCCGTTACTGAACCTTAGCAACTGAGATCACGTCTAGGAAACGTTTGTTCTAATAAATATTGTGGAACTGGAATTTTTATCTTATAATCACCTCTGGCCTCTCTTTTGCTATTTTAAAAGCCATGTTTTCCTGTGCACTGTCGCATTTCTATCCATGCAATTTTCAGCTTCGATTTTGTGTCTGAATTTGGAGAATGTAGGAGCACATCTCATGCGTCTGCGTTCTTGTTTGGCTTTCTGTCTTGTTCTAAGGCTGCTGTGATTTTTTCACACGAACATCAGTTACACTGATTTACGTTATAACGAGAAATGACCAGTGAGAATAATGTGTTATGGCACCAATGAAATGCTGTTAGGGCGATTATTTAATTCAATACAACACAAACACAACTGCTAAGTATTGTAAAGTTGTAATATCTCTAGCGGTCTTAAATTATTGAATAGGCATAGTGCACAATCTGGTGAGATTTATGGCATGCATGGCAAAGTAATCAAAAGAGTGCATGCATGATATTTAAAAGGAACAGCTTGCTAGGGAAATTTAAGGGGTCGTTCGGTTCTAATCTAAAGGCCTCAGATTCAGTTCAGAATACGTTAATTCGGAGAAATTTTGCCTACACAGCCTTAAATGTTCCTTTTACCGCTTATAGAACGCTAGAATTATACACTAAAAGTATACTCCTATATCCCTTGCATAGATGAGGTAGTATATTTTGTGACCCGTACGCGACATTAAGAACACAACCAGGCTTGCGGAGGATAAATTATCCTATCCGGTCAGGCAGATAATAGTCCTATCTAAGGATAGCCTGGATATCGGATAATATCTAGATAATATCTAGATATCCATAAATTTTTAACTATAAACTAAACCTTTACCCCCTATTATACGACACTATAAATATAGCTAGTACTAGTAAAATTTACTTTAAAAACTTTAATAATAATAATTCCTTTAAAGTTAATATACTTTCTACTTTTTTAAGTGGCGTTAAAACTAAAGCTAATACCAGTTTAATCCTAACTACTTATATAACATAGACCTTAAAATAAGTCTCCTTAATTTAAAAATATACTTATACGGTAATAAAGGAAGAAAATGTCAGGTAAAACCTAAGTAGATAGTTATATAGCCGCAAGGTACGGGCGACCCTGGGGCGACCCAGGGGTGACTCGCCCGTAAGGCACGTGCGCTGCACGTGCCTAGGGAAACCCCTTCCCTACCTCGCACACAGACTCCTCCTTTTCCCTCAAGGATTCGTCTGTCTATACAATATACCCTATTGTTCCATCATTGAGCTCCCTATCCACATCCTCACCTTACAGAAAAATCTTATATAAAAAAATGTTACTTTTATAAATACTGTCCTCCTTAAGACCTAAAAGGACACTATTTCTTAACTATTAGATTATAAGGCTATCTTAATAAATATATTATTAAATAGATTCTAGTAGAGAATTAGGAGCGTATAATAGTAAAAGATTTAGGAAAGAGATCTCTTTTAAAATTATATTAAAAGCTTTTAATAAGAGGAGAAGTTTAAGGTCTTAAGGGTAAGGTTCTAAAGCATATAGTATATTAAAATACTATAAAGTAAGCACTTCCAGATCTAATTATTATATAATAGCTTCCCTTCTTTATATATAGAATGGCTAGAGTTTTATACTTTTATAAAAGCATTAAATTAAAAAGCACCCTTAATTATCCATATATACTACTTAATAATTACAGCCTAGATTCTTAAATACTTTACTAAGAGTTAAGATATTATATATAAAGTACTTTAATCTATAAAAACAAATATTTACCTTACTATAGATATCTAGACCTCTCTAAGTTATTCCCTTTTTCTTAGAATCTATGCTGGCTTTATTAATATCTAAAATAAATATTAGAAACCCTTAATTACCCTTTATATAGTATTTAGTTAAAGTAGTATAGATTAATAGGAGGCGCTTTATCCGGTTCTTATTAAGTATAATATTAAAATAAAAATTAGAGCTCTTATTAGCGATAATACTAGATTAAATAATATTCTCTATTATATAATTGGCTAATAGCTTAGCCTTAAGTATAAAATTAACTAGATTGTAATATATTAAAAAATTCGCTGTTAGGGGTATATTATTAATCTTATTATTTAAGCCTTTCTATTTAGTTTAAAAAAGGATAAGAAATAGGATAAAGAAGTTATATAATAAGTACTACCGCTAGTTAAAAGAAAGAAAAAGAAGGATAAAGAATTAGAGCTAGTATTAGATAAAAAGCGTAAAAGGGGTAAAAATATTTAAAATATTATAGGGCCGATAGGAAAGCTTTATAACTATATCGTTTATATCTATAGCTTAGCTAACCATATAATATAGTTTATTAAATATGCTAGTAAAATAGTTCCTCTTAATAATCGTGTAGGATAAAATAGCTAGTTTTTTATGCTATATATAGCTCTAGAGGATAAGGTAAAGGCTAGGCTTTAACTCTACGTAAAGCACTATAAGGATAACTTAAAAGATAATATCCTCTTAATAAGCAAATAGATACATCTTTATACGATTTATAATTTCCTTTAGTCTTTCTATAAAGTAACTCTATTTCTTTAAGGAGATTATATAATACTGGAGAGGGTTTTAGAATTAGTTAATATTTTTAAGGATATAATATAGACCGCATTAGTATATTATATAATACTCTTAATATTTCTTTAGCTAACTGTGAAGGCTTAGTCAACAGAACAAGAATCTATTAGTAGGCAGTAACGAGAATTCCAAGACGAGGACTGGAAAAAGGTCGAGGAAAGGACACGTCTATATACATGGTTCCAAGGCTCGGCTCGGCCGAGCCCCTGACTAGGGTCTGTAACAGTGCCGTAACACTAACTTTCTTATAGGTAATAGCTACTAAGGCTAAGAATAAGTTTATAACTTCTTAACTCTAATATACTAAGGAAAAGCTTATAAAGTATATTAAGAAGCTAGATAATTCTCCCTACTATCTAGTAGCACGAGTTTTTAACTTAGAGTATTATATAGCTTTTTTTTAAGAGTAAAAATAATTATATTACTATTAAAGGAGAAAAGAAGCTTTTTAGTATATAAAAGCTCTAGAAGAGATTCTATAAAAAAGTAATACTTTTAGGTTTAACTATATTATACACAACTAAAAAAACTTAAAAGTCGCCTTTAGAGTTTAAAGAAAACCTCTCTGCCTTCTATAAGGCTTATCTTTAGTATTATTTAAAATATACTCATCCGTAGAGTCTAGATAAGTTTAATACCTATATTAACGAGAATCTAATTCTACTTAATAGCCATATAATAGCTATTTAATAGTAGAAACAGCCTCTTTAGTATATAAAATTTCTATAACTCTTACAGCTTATAATTAAAGTTCTTTTAATACCTAGAATAAGTAATAAGCCAGAAAGAGTATTTTTAGGTTCTTAATGTCGCGTTCTATAGGATTATACAAGTACTACTCTATAAATATTTAAGGCATTAGAATGCATAAAGGACTAGGCAGCTTATAAGATTCTAAGTATTCTTTTATAGTTATATAAGGGAAAGTATATAAGGAGTATATTATATAACACTAAAGGGGGGGAAAGGGGCATATAAATAATATAATTTTAGGTAAAAGATAACTACTAAAGGCGTATAGATAGCGTAGGTAAATATATACTAACTTTAAACTTAATAGATTATAAGTTTAAATCCTACTAATATTATCCTTTATTAGGAATTAAGAAATATAATTATCTAGTATACTTCCCGTCCTATTATATAAGAGATTCTTTAGTAATAATACTATATTAATAATAATTCATTGCTTAACGTCCAATTTAGATCCCTTTTAGGCCCATGCGGACTACTCCTTATATACATATAGGGAGAAAACTCTATATAAAAAAACCCCGTGATCCATCTCCCCGCCTTTTAGGACTCGCCTGCATAGCGTCTATAAGGTCGCCTGCATAGCGTCTATAAGGCGCCTACGAGTTACCTATGGTGCTCTACTACCTTACTTTTTAACCTCCTTAGGAACCACTGCTGCCGTAACAAGCCTACAGACGCATTAGTATTACGAACTTAACTCTACTACTGTAGAGTTATTAGCGGGCGCCTAGTACTCGCCCCTTTGCCTTCTATTACCATTTCCTTTGCAACCCAGAACTGGTCTAGTATATTTTGGCTAATAAGCTACTAGGTAACCGCCTTAAAACCTTTTCATATTAAGAGCAGTGTATTATAGTTCTCTATGCCAGCTACTAAGAGCATTGCTTCTTAGTTAGTGCGTAAGGGGCATAATAGTATTATATATTTTGGTGTCTGTCTTAGCTAGCCACATTTGCATCTTAGGCTACCTACTAAAACACCTACTTAGTAGAGCCAATCTTTTAGTCCTATTATTCCTATTCTTAGGAGTGTTGCTATTATATTTTCTGCCTTTATTAGGCCTTCTTAGCGCCCTTAGGTATTTACCCCCTATAGCATTAACTATACTGTAGCCTAGGTTCCTCTTACCTAAAATAGCCTCTATACCTTTAACTCCCATATACCTCTCTAGTGTTGGTCTAACCAGTATTATATTACAGTAGATGGTTTCCTAGTACTCTTTTATGCTCTACTTTAGCTCCTTTCTCTTTCTTACTATTATCTTTACTAGTCTCTTATATATCTCCCCTCCTCCTCTATATAGGCCTAGGCCCTAATACAGCACCATTCTTCTTCTGCTTTTTCTACCTGTTTCTCTAATATATCTTCCCTACTTTGGGGTTATTAGTTAGCTCTCCTATAGGGCACCCTAAGGTCCCTCTATAGTTTATTTAGGTGTATCTTAATATACTTTATAACATTAGAGTTGCGCTCCTTTTACGCCCTTTATATTACCGCGGCTTTAATATATAATTATAGGGTGGGGGATATTAGCTTCCTTTTTAAGTAGTACTGTAGCCGTCCGCTTATACCCGCCTATTATACTCTAGAGACAGGCTATTTAGACCTTTTAGAGTAGTTTAAGGAGTAATTTAGGAGGGCCTTTTTTGGTTTCTCCTATAGCCCAAACACTGGATCTATATATTATAGTTAGCCAGACAACTACTGTATATAGTAGGCGTAACCTCTAGAAGCATGGACCCTATATAAAATTAACAATTCTAGATATTGCAATATACTGCGCTTAGCCCTTATAGGCCGCTTATAATGCATATGCGCTCTACCAGAGCTTACTATCTACCTATACTCCTAATACCCTTAGGCCTTAAACTAGTTGGCCCTTAAAGCCTTAAATATAGATTATATACTAGAGATCTATAGGTTGGTTGCATTTTCTTATAAAATAGATTAGCTGGTATTTCTCTAGTAAGAATTGGACTCTATATTATTTTACCCATTCTATATAGGTGTTATAGGCTTTCTCTAGTGTTCTGTAGTTCTCTACGGCCGTTAGCCTATATATAATTAGGTTTATATTATTAATAAAGCCTATCCCCTAGGTCGCCCCTTCCTTAAAGGACTTAAGTAGGTTGCTTATAAAGAAAAGGAAGAGTATAGGCAAGAGGGGTAATCCTTATAGTATTCCTATTGCAACTATAATAGGGGGGCTCTGGTATCTGCTAAAGACTAGTAATATTTCTTTCTGGCCTATAAACCCTTAAACAAATTATATAATCTATTCTAGAAAGCCCTTTACCCTAAGGATGTATAGAAGGCGCTTATAGAGTATATTATTATAGGCACTACTAATATCTAGGCTAAGCATTAATACTATAAAGTCCCTTCGCATCGCCTATGCAGATTTAATAGTAGTGATGAGTAACGTAAGTGCTAATAGTATTAAGCGGTTCTTTCTTGCCCCTATTTAACTTTATGGTAGTAGGGCGTATTTCTCAGCCGTATCTGCTATACAGTCCGCCATTACCCTTTCTAAGATCTTGCTAAGGGTATTTTCTAAGGCAATAGGGCGGTAGCTTCCTAGGATTAAGTAGTCTACTTTACCTTCTTTTTATAGGACAACCATTATTATAGATCTTCTAAGTTATGGGTAGTAGCCTATAGTAAAGTATACTTTAGCTATATCTGCAAGCCAAGGTGCTATAAGTGGTCCACAGATCTTTAAGGCCTTATTTAGTATCCCATCTAGTCCTAGTACTATATTATTTAAAAGGCAGCTAATAGTTCTAGTTGAATTCCAGTTCAACTTAACTTCAGCCAGAGGGTTATGTCACGGCACTGACCTCTTGTATACTGTTTAATACTATCTTATACTATTTCCTACTGTTAGCTGGCCCACTACTAGCGCCTTAGCGGCTGGCCCTACTGTTTATATATAATACACCCTTTACCTTCTTCTCCTCTTCATACTACAACGTAATTATTTAGTCTACCTATATTATAGCACTGTAATAGTTTATAGTATCTCTAATTACACCCCGTCGCGATCTTTACTTTCCTAGTCTACTATCTCCGTTTTCCCTAGTACAATTACGACCCGGCGCGACCGATAACACTATACCACAGCTATAATAACCCTAGTACAATTACAGACAATCTCAGTACAATCCTAGACAATCTTAATATTATAGCTAGCCTTATAGATTTTAACTACCTCACCCAGATCCCTTAAAATGGGCGACTATAATATAGATAATACCCCGTCGGCGAATATACGCAAAGCGCTCGCCTACCTCTTTAATACCCCCTATACCTACATTACCTAGGCAATTAGGAGTGGTCTAGAGCACCCTAAGAACCTTAATATGGCAGGAACCTTCTAGCACCTCTCTATATATATAACCTTTTTTAACTAGCGTTAAGAGTAGTCTCTAAGCCGTCTATAACAAAGGTTAAACTATAAAGTCCTAACTTAAAGAAGCTTAGTATAGAATCAACTCCCTTATAACGCTTAAACTATATATACAATAATACAAATAGTAAGCTTTTATATATACTAAAACTATATAAAGCCTAAGCTCTTAGATTACTACACTTACTAAGACTATTGCTGATAAGAATATAGCTACTAGCTCCTATTCTCTAACCAAGCCCTATAAAAAAAAGGGTAAAGTAAAAGATCCAACCCCGTTTAATGGTAAGGGATTACCAACTAAAAAGTAAGAAAAATTTAAAGTATGGGAAATAAAGGTCTAAGGCGTTTTCTAGAGGGACGTAAAGTGCTTTAAAACCCTAATAGACGAAGTCCTCTATATATTAGACCGGCTAATAGATAAGGCTTATAACTATGTTAAGCATGGCCTTAATATGCTACGCATATACCTAAATAACTTAAGTAAATGGATCTTCTCTGACCAAGAGTCTATGCTTATATATATAAGGAAGTACTATAAGACTATAGATATAACCTAAGCAGCTAAAAATAAGTTAGATACCTTATACTAGGGTAAATGTAACTACTGGTCCTAAAAAGCAGAGCTTAATAAGTTAATAATTAAAGTAAATAAGACTGAGGAATAAAAAGTGGATTTGCTTAAAAAGAATATCCCCTCTAAGATAAAGGACTTAGCCCTTACCCTTAGCCGTAAGATTGGTAATGCTAACTATAAAGGCTGGAGCGAGTAGATGGATGTGTTTGCTTATAACCTATAGAACCACACTTACTATACTAAGCTAAATACCGCTAAGCTAAGTACTGTTAGCGGCTATTAACCTATATTACTATAGAACAACCTAATGGACCTTAACGCCGCTAAATTTAGTAGCGGTAGTAGTAGTCTCCCTAACAACGTCTAAAGACATTATATAGATAATAGACTTTGCCTAGTATGTGGTTAACCTAGCTACTAAAAAGATGCTTATAACTCTAATAAGAACCTAAATCCCCTTTTAATACTATGGCGCCAACCCCCTTCTAGCTATAGTAGATTCTTTAGCAGAGGGGATAGTAACTAAGGCGGTAACCGTAGATAAGGATATGGGTCTAGACACAGAGACCCACCCCTATAATTTCCTTCCCTAATATAGCCCTAGCCAATAGTCCTATATATAAACTATGGATAAGTACTCCGTGCTACTACTAACTAAGAGACTGGCTATGTCCTTAGTAAAGTACCCCCTAGTATATATACACCATTAGAGACCAATATATTAGGATATACTAGCTAAGACTATAGCCACTAGCTAAGCCCTATAATTTAGTTACTAAAAGGCCTACCTTTAGACTAAGTTGCCTTTAAGGGTTAGAACTATATAGGGAGGAGGATAAAAGAATTAGATTTATACTACTAGATTAGTTAAACCTTGTTCTAAGCTAACTACTACTTAACCTTAGAATAGTAAATAATAATAGAAATGCCATCCTTATTTAGACCTACCTCTCTTACTACGTAACCTACTCCTAGAAGTTTTTATTAAAACAGTAAGCCTTATTAATAGTAGTAGTATAGCACTAGCGTTTATAGACGAAGAATTGCTTATAAAAAAGCATAATATTATAATAAAAAGACTTCTAGTTTTAAAACCACTCCGCCTTACTAACGGACTCCTATCTAGCTTTATTACCTATTACTTTATAGTAAAAATAACAATCAGCCACTATATAGAATCTATGCTTTTCTATGCTATAAAGTTATTACCCTTAATACTAGTAATTTTTAGAATGCCCTAGCTTAAAAAGTATAACCTAAGAATAGACCTCCCCGTTTTAGAGCTTAAATTTAACTCTAATTACTGCGCCTATAACTATCTCCTATAGCATATCCCTAACTATAACTAAGTAGCACTATACAGACGCATTATATAGCTAACGCTTAAATACTAACAGCCAATAGTAGAAGAGGTGCCTAATACTGGTAAGCTAATATATGCAGTAAATAAAGCAGAGATTCTAGAAGACTAGACTACTGCTCTATCCCTAAAAAAATAAATACTACTAGAACTATAAGTCCCCCATATATACCCGCTTAACCTAAATTAACTAATAAGATACCAAACTTTAAGATATTTGCTATATATATATATAACCGCATATATAATAGCCAAGGGCGTTATAGCTAAGGCCGAAACCAGAGTAATTAAAACCTCCATCGGGAAAATATTCGCAGGATGAGATTTAAGTAGACTTTGGTTTTCGCGTTTCGCGTAATTGACATGCAATTTAACCAACTCGACACAACTTAACACGCAATTGACCAACTTGACACGTAATTTGACCAACTTGACACGCAATTAACTAACTTGACACGTAATTTGACTAACTTAACACGCAATTGACCAACTTAACACGCAATTTAACTAACTTAATACGCAATTAACCAACTTAATATATTTAAAAGTTAAATAATATGCAGTTAACCTATTTAACAACTTTAAAAGCTAACTGCATATTTCTTAACACGCAGTTAACCTACTTGGCAACTTTAAAAGCTAACTGTATATTTCTTGACATGCAGTTAACCTACTTAAAAGTTAAATAACACGCAGTTAACCTACTTAGCAACTTTAAAAGGTAACTATATATTTCTTAACATGCAATTATATATTTAACTATTATATATTATCTAATATAATCTTATATAATCTTATATAGTCTTATATAATCTTATATAGTCTTATATAATCTTATATAGTCTTATTACTTAGAGGCTCTGTATAAGGCTCTGCACAAGGCTTTACACGAAGCTCTATATAAAGCTCGACACAAAGCTCTACACAAAGCTCTGCGTACAGAGGCTCTGCACGAAGCTCTGCACAAAGCTCTGCACGAAGCTCTGCACAAAGCTCTACACGAAGCTCTGCACAAAGCTCTGCACGAAGCTCTGCACGAAGCTCTATACAAAGCTCTGCACGAAGCTCTGCACGAAGCTCTGCACAAAGCTCTGCACGAAGCTCTGCACAAAGCTCTATACGAAGCTTTGCATAAGGCTCTACACGAGGCTCTACACAAAGCTCTGCACGAAGCTCTGCGTACAGAGGCTCTGCACGAAGCTCTACGTACAGAGGCTCTGCGCGAAGCTCTGCGTACGGAGGCTCTGCACGAGGCTCTGCACGAGGCTCTACGCGAAGCTCTGCGTACAGAGGCTCTACGCGAAGCTCTGCATCGGGTCCCC
>Ga0307507_10004798_pt1 | contig 23331 bp, 8 predicted proteins | sample 7_EM_MG_FD_207223 | JGI IMG/M metagenome (GOLD analysis project Ga0307507, IMG submission 207223) | Populus trichocarpa ectomycorrhiza microbial communities from riparian zone in the Pacific Northwest, United States - 7_EM | ecosystem: Host-associated > Plants > Roots > Unclassified | place...
CGAGCTGTCAGCTAGCTGCAGTTTTATAGCTGACTGACTGTCACGACTCTATAAGCTCGCTGACTGCTTACGTTATCAGCCTCTTGGCAGCGACGCTGGCAGCGACGCTGACTCTTGGACACACTGAATTCAAATCCCTAGGAACTAGGTAAGGTCACCTAGGTCCTTTATTTCGTACCTTTTTATAAGGTGCTCCTTAAACGTTTTAAGCTTAAGTAGGTCCTTCTTCCTATAGGCAGCTGTAATATTATCAACGTAGAAGAAGACTATTAGCCAATCATTATAATATAGGCAAGGCTCCTCCACTACTGGCTCTAAGCCTTCCTTTTTTAGTGTTATAGTTAAGTCGCTATACTATAGTAGAGGTAATCGTCGCAATCTATAGAGCGCTTATTAAAGCAGTAGGCACTTGCCCTTAATTAGAAATCTATCTGGACACTTAATATACATGACCTTATTAATCTTACTATTTACAAACGCATTAACAGCGTCGCCCTACCAGCAATCTAGGTTAAATATTGCGACGATAGCTATTAAGGCTCTAAACGATTTTACTGCTAGAGTTACGGTATACGTGTCCTTATAAACTAACTCTTATAAGTTACCTCTTACGCAAAAACGAGCCTTAAACCTTATTAGATATCCATTATTATTAATCTTATAGATAAATACCTAGATAACAGGCACGGTTTTAATATAGATTGTCTTATTAACGACTTAGAACGTTCCTTAATTTTAAAGGTCCGCGTATTCCTTTTTAGCAGTAGCTACGAACTCTTCCTTATATTAATGTCTTTAAAGCTCCTTCCAATTCCTAGGCGGCAGTAGGAGCTAATTATAGTATAGCTTTTTATAAAAGGTAAGCCCTACATTAAAGGCTAATCTTTAAGCTTAAAGGCTTTAGTCGTTAGTAATATTAGCAAGAAAACCTACGTAGGTTTTTAATTAATCTTTAAGTCTCTTTCCTTTAACCACGTTTTGCTCCCCTATATCACCATTAATCTTTATTTTTAGCTTAGCTTTATTAGTTAGAACTATAATATAGTGCTGCTTCTTTACTAAGGTCTTTAAGGACGGTGGTGGAGGCTTCGGTAAGTTAGGTTCTAGCGTCTTATCTAGGGTAGAAACCCCTAGAGCTAAGTTATCTTTAGAGCTTAAATCTTGTTGCTTACTACTTTCAGTATTAGGCTCCTCTTAATTTCTACTAGAATCCACCTATTATCTTCCTTTAGTATTAACTCGAATCTCGTCTAGAGTTTTATCGCTTTTATTAGACGACGATTCTAATTCGTCTTAGATATTCTCTATTTAACAGACATTAATAATTTCTAATATTTGGTCAGTCCTTACTCGGAGTATATTTGTAAGATCTGGCTGTAAGTTATTATAGAGCAACTGCTTATTAAACTTTATATCTCTTATTCTAATAACCTTCTTCTAACTTAGAATATAAATTCGGAAGATATTCATTAAATTATACCCTACTAGATATCCTATATAGGCCCTTAGCGCGAGCTTATTTAGGCGTAGAATATCATATTTAAGAGGATAGGCCCTACAGCCATAGACTCATAGGTGTCCTATATTGGGTTTCGGTGGTATTATACCTATTACTAACTGGATTTTCTTAAAAGGTGTTTTCCACTTAAGTCTTCTACTAGGCGTCCAATTAAGTAGATAGGTAGCTGCTTTATAGGCTTCTAGCGTTAGCTCTTCTAGTAGATGGGCCTTAATCCTTATACACCAAGCCTTCTGTATTATTACCCCCCCAGATCGTTCCGCTAGACCGTTCTATAATTAAGTATTAGGTACTAATCTTTTAAGAGTAATTCCTTATTTAGCTATCCAATCCTTAAATTCGTCTCTAAGAGATATCTCTCCATCTATATAAATTATGGCTACCTTAAAGCCGTATTGTCTTTTAATGATATTATAATATATAATAACTCTTTAGGTAAGGGACAACTTCTTAACCATTATGTCTACTTTATTTATTCGCGTTGCGTCGTTAAGGAAGTGTACCACGTACTTATCGCCATTAAATGCGACTATTCCGGGTATTAAATTAAGGTAGATTTTATAGAAAGGAACTATTAACTAAGTCGGTGTTCTTCTAGATATTACCTTGTGAGCTTTACTTACTCTATACGCTTTACATTCTACCGTTATTAGGCCTTTTAGAATCGCGCCCGTTACTAACTTAAGTAGTTATATAATTACTTCTTTTTCTACATAGCCTAATCGCTAGTACTATACGTGACCTTCTACCTAATTCAGCAGAGGCTTTAATAAATGCTTTACTAGTTTTAATTAAGTCGCAAAGGAAGCCTCCAGTAAGTCTTGGCTTATTATATTTAATGGTTTTCTAACCATAGTGGTAGCCACAGTGGGCGTACGTTATATTGTCGCTATAGTAAAGAGTGTTCTTTTTATTATTCCAATAGACGCCCTTATTATTAAGCTTTTAGAGGCATATTAGGTTAGTATAGAAGCCTAGTATAAAGGCTGCTCCTAAGAGCTATATCTACCTCTTCCATTTTAGGTAATTAATTGTGACTATAGCTATACTATAGCCTTCAATTTCTTTAATATGCGAGCCCGTGTAGATATAGTCTAAGATAGGCTTAATATCGCTAATAAATCTAGCTCGATTATTAATAATGTGTAGGTTGGTTTCTAAGTTAAGAATAACACTGTTACAAAGCTTGTAACTAGAAGCTATATTATAGGCTCCTACTTAATAAACTGCAAAGCCTCCATTGGGCTCTTAAGAGCTCTGCTAGTTGCCTTTCTTTAGCTTCTTATTGGCTTGATCGTCCTTTTTAATTTGCTTAATATAAGCCTTAATTTTAGGCGTTGCATTAGCAATCTTTTTATCCACCTTCTTCTAAATTTTGTTACTTGGTTTAAACCATAATGGGCAAGGAATCAACTCTAGAATATACTAGTACTTATTAAAGTAGTAACACTTTCCATATAGGCACTCTAGTAGCGGTCGCCTTTCCTTCTTTTACTTATCTGCTAACGATTTAGACTTTAACTTAGGCTTTAAATTTAGTAACTCGCTCAACTCGTCCTTAAAGGTAGCTGCAAAGGATCCTTGTGGGGTTTTGCCCTTTTAGGCAAGCTCCGTACAACAGTAATTTCGGTAGATTTTAACCAGTTTAAAGAAGCTAGAAAGCTTCTCCTTCTTCCACTCCATCCTTTTAAGCTAGTTCTTCCAATATTCGGACCAGCTTAGTATAATTAAATTAACTACATACACGAAGTCTCTTACTAAACGATTACTATTTATTTTAGGTAGACCTAGCTCCTTACACTTAGTATATACCTTCTCCTACTCCTCTAACTAGACCTTAAAGTTCTGGTTCCGAGGCGCTTTCTTAAGCTTTGCATACTGGGTGGCTACTTAAAGCTTTCGGGCGTTATTAGTTGGAGCAATTCTCTGCTTTAGTAATACCAAGACGTCATAGGTAGTGACGCATTTAAACATATAGATGAGGTAGGTACGTGAGATTAAGCTTTAGATATAGCTACATAACGTATTAAAAGCTAACAGCTGTTTTCTATATAGCTTTATATCTTCCCTATGGTCGGCTTTGAGCGTACAGAGCTCCTCCTTCTCCTCCTCATCTAGCTCTGCGAGCTTCGTCATCCCCCGGCTATTGGCATCCTTAGGTAAGGCTTAAACAGGTTCTTCGAGCTTTAGCAATTTAGTCTTAGGTATTAATAGATCAACATACTCCCAGAGACAATTGTTATTTGCTTTTAACTTAATTACCTTAATCTATTCATCCTAATTATTTAGGCTTATAAGGATTATGGATAATACAATAACGGGTTTAGTTTTTTATTAAGAATTCTTTATCGTGGTTGTCTATAATTAAGATAATAATTAATTAGAATAAAGGCTTTGGAATTAAAGATAATTTAGTAGACAGACCGGGCTCATAACTGTTAAACGGACAACCAGGTATAAGAACTCTATCTATTAAAGAGGGCTTCTAGAGCCTCTATATATACACCAGATAGGTGACAAATAGGTTGCAAATAGAATGACGACTACGTTGTCATTCGGTAATGGAAACAAGTATTTAGACATACGAGGTAAGGAGCGGGGTATTAAGATATAGGGTTCTAGACTTGAAGCCAGTATTAAGATGGTAGTAAGGAAATACGATCCAGTTCGACAAGTCCTCTTATAATAAGGGACACTAACTTATAACTAGTTATAACTAGACAGTTATAAGAAATGAATAATTAATTAATAGATAATAATTAAATACTTAAAGAATAAATCAATAGAATTAGAGTATTAAAGGTTAAGTTACCTTCGGTTAAATAATTCTTAGAAAAAAAGTTAAAACTTAATGGATTCCTTATATAGATGCGCTTTAAGGCAATATAAGAAAGTATAAAGCTTACCATAATAAAAGATCAGGTAGTTTATATAGGATTATTCTTATTAGGAAGAGCACTTAAGTGGTTTAAATCTTACCTTACTAAGATATAGGAATATAGGCAAATAACTACTAACCTAGGGGTTAAATATATATTCTTAAGTTAGGAAGAGTTTATAAATTAACTTATACAAATATTTAGAGACTTTAAGGTAATAACTATAGCAGAATAAAAGCTTTAGAACCTAGTATAACGAACTTTAGCAATTAAATATACGACGCAATTTTAAATATTTGCTATATAGGTTAAATGGAACAATAGGGCACTTATAGCATAGTATAAATAAGGACTTAAGGCAAAAGTTTAGGACGCAATTGTTTTAATAGAAGATGTGGATATATTAAGGGAACTAATAAATTAAGCAATTAAGATTAATAATAGGATCTGTTAAAGAGAGTAGGCCAAAAAGGGCTAAAATAGAGTTCTATAGTCGTATAAGGCGTAAAGCGCGCAATAATAAAATTAGAGTTAAAAACTATAGAATAGCGGACCAGAGCTAATAGACCTAAGCGGTACTAAAGAATCTAAAAAGTAAAATAAGAAACTATAGAAACCTAGAGGTTAAGGGTTAAGTAATTATAGGACTAAAGAGTAGAGGCTAAACTAGGGATCTTAATAGTAGAAGATGTTTAGGCGGACTTTATAGCAAGATAAATAGTTTAAAGAAGGGGTATATATAAATTGTGGAAAATAAGATTATTTTGCCAAAGATTATAGAGGTAGTTAGAGTAACTATGTGGTAAAAGGGACTAGGTTATTAGAGCATAATAATATAGATATAAGTGTGTTAGGCGGGACTAAGGAGTATTTAATTAAGCACTTCACGTTTTATTATAATAATATATATTAAATTTATAAAGACGCTAAGTATGGCGCAAGCTATTAGCTATAGGAGGTAGAGTTATAAGAACTTAAAGAAACCAATAAACTAATACACCAGTTAGATATTAAAGACAATAAGTTTAAGCTAGGAGAAGCGTTTACCGATGATAAGGTAATAAAAGCGGTTTACTAGGAATGTATAGACCTTAGAGAAGTTACATTGGAAGTAGAGACTAAAACGATTATAGAGCAAGGTTTAATAACGGGGATTATAACTCCGTTAGATACGGTATCTATTACTTTATAAGACGGAAGAAAAAGTATCTAAAAGAGATTAAGCAAGTAGACAACTGCTAGTACTAATTTACTACTTAATAAATGTAAAAGGCCATAGGCTTAAGATTCTTTAGAAGAGATAAGAGAGATCTAAAGACCTATAATAAACGAAAACCAATGGGGAAGGGCAGCAACTTAGTTTAAAAGTTTTTATATAAGTACGGGATAAAGATTCCTAGAGAACTAAGATTTTAATAAACAAATAAAGTCCATAGTAATCCTAGGTAAACGCAGTATTTAGCCTAAAGATTAAATAGCTAATATAATAATTAAGAAGAATAAGAACTTTAAAGATCTACTTATAAGGCAAGGAATAAAAGAAACTATAGAGGAGTTTAGATAACAAATTCTTGTATAGAAAGAGTAGAAACTAGACTAGAGATTTAGTATACCGAGTTATATAAGGGATAGGGCACTTACATAAAAAGTTACTAATAGGCTAAGGGTAGGAACACTAAGAGCTAAATAGCTAAATAAATTAGAAGAAGAAGAGGGCCTAGGAATTCTAACTACATTCGCAGAATAATACGTAAAAGGCTATAACAATGTAGTAATAAAAAGATACTTCTTTATAAATAGATTATATATACTTATAGAGCTATACTAGAAGTAGTATAGGCAATAAAAAACAATAAGTGGGAAGATTTTTATATATAGCTAGATAAGAAGGGTATATTAGATTAAGTAATATTAAAAAGACAAATAGGCTATATAAAAGGGGCGTTAATTATAATATTAAAGAATTTAAAGGAATGAGCTATAGACTAAAAAGGGATAATATAAATATTAGTACTAGTAAACGAGATAGTAATACTTAGATTAATATAATAAAGGTTTAAACTTAAGGATAAAGATAAATTATAAGTTAACCTAAGACACCTAGCGTATTATATATTATTATAGATCGTATATATAGATAATATATACAATATGCATAGGGAACTAAAGAAAAGATTTATAAGTACCTAACTAGAATATATTAGGCACTAGATAAAAGAAAGTATAGAGATACTAAGTATATATATAGCTAGCATCTAGTAGAAATTTAGGAGTTAGATAACTTAATACCTTAACTAGGAAAATTCCTTATAGAAGAATACTTAAACAGATAATAGTAGTGGAAATGCCTAAAAAATATATATCTATGGCACGTAGAGAAAAAGAAATAAACCAAGTATTAGCTAAAGGAGGACTAACTATAAATAGGATTTAGTAGCTAATAGTTGGGAAAAGGAGAGGCCTATAGGACTAGATAGAGCTAGTAATAAAGCCTTAGATCCTTAAAGGAATTTAAGAACAATACCTAAATCTATAAGTAAATTGGCAATATTAAAAGTTTAAAGTATTAGTAGATAGTAGAGAAATAAGAAACTATATATTACTAGCAGCAGTTAAAAGATGGGACTATCTTATAGACAGAAGGAGTACCTATATCGGCTAATAACGATTTTAGGAGATCTAAGAGCCTATAAAGGAGATATTAATAATCTTAAAACAGGACCTATTTAGATAACTATTAAAAGAAGACCAATTATAATATCTTTTAATATCTTACCATTAGAACGAGATAAGGCAGTACTAGGAATGCCTTAGTTATAGGAGTATAATCTAAAGATTAATTAGATTACAGGATAGGTCAATATTAAGGATATTTAACGCCGTAAGACGCGACAAATAACTAAGATGGTATAGTACTAAGTTAGAGTAATATACTAAGAGACTAAATAAAGCTTAAGTTATATACTAAAAAGATACTATAAATATGGTAAACAGCTATAAAGCCTAAAAGGTAAAAAGCTATTAGAGTATAGTATAGGACTATAAAATAGAACTAGAACTAGGAATAAGTCTAAAGTTGTTTTTAATTTATAAGCTAACGGAAGAAGAGTTAAAGCACTTAAGGAGTTTATCTAAGAAAACTTATAAAAAGGATATATCTAACTATTACAGTTATTAGCGGGATATCTAGTACTATTCGTATTAAAGAAAAACGGAAAACTTAGGTTATGCATTAACTATAGGCAGTTAAATAGCATTGTAAGAAAGGATAGGTATCCTTTACCCTTAATTAGCGAAATTTAGGACAGGATTAGTAATATATAAATCTTTACAAAGATAGATCTAAGATAGGCATATTACGAAATTAGGATTAAGAAGGATGATAAATAAAAGGTAGCCTTTAGGTTAAAGGAAGGACTATATAAACTATTAGTTATACAATTTGGGTTTATAAACGCATTAGTAATATTTTAGAAGTAAATTAACGGTATATTAGGGAAACACCTTAATAAATTTATTATGGTATATCTTAATCACATTATTATCTACTCTATAAGTAAAGAGGAGCATAAAGAACACGTTAAATAGGTCTTAAAGAGACTACAAGAAGAAAAGATACTAGTAGTAACTAAGAAATACAAGTTCTTTACAAGGAAGACCAATTTTATTAGATTTATTATTAAATTAGGTAAGATCTGTATAGATCTAAAGAAAGTTAAAGCCATAGGTTTTACAACTACTATAGAAGAGGGACTATAGGTATGGGGCAGTAAATAGAAAAAGCTATTCTAAGAACTTAAGGAGCTATTTACTTAAGATCCAATCCTTAAAATTTACCAACTAAAGTTAGAAACGGTTGTAGAAACAGATATACTAGACTTTACACTAGAATCATACTTACTATAGAAATATTAGAACGCATAGTATCTAGTAGTATATTATAGTCGGAAAATAACACCGCTGGAACTAAACTATAATATCTATAACAAAGAGTTATTAGATATAATTATAATATTTTAAAAAAAAAATAGAGAGCATTCTTATAAGGCATAAAGAAACCATTTATAGCTAAGATAGACTATAAGAACTGTCAGTCGTTGTCTATAACTGACTAGTCATGGGGTAGTCACGTGTACTAGTTACGTAAGCTAAGCGAGTATGAAATCCACCAGAATCCACCTGTAGAATAGTATTAACAATACAACAACTTTATCCATGTATCTTGATATACGTATCTAATTCCCTTATACCTCCGCTGTACCTCGTCGAGTACCAGCCTTGACAGGTTATAAGCCCGGCTACGCCTATAGAGGGTTTTAACATAGCGTTTTTAAATAACGCGTGGAGAGAGCTATAACGTGTAATTATAGCAGTTGTCAAACAATTAAAGGACGCGCATTGTCCACGGAATTAATCACTACCTCACTAACCTATTTGACTTGCTGAGTCTGATCAGAAGACGAGAGCTAAGAAGCAGGTAGGAGATAGTAACAGGTTAAGCTTGTAACTAGACGACAATTAATATAACGCGTATTAGGAGCTTAACCACGACGCGTCTAGTAGCATATACCACCTACCAATAACTTAAGAAGTAGACGATAATCGAAACCAATCAGAACAATCTTAATTATGATACTATAACACGAATACAGCGAGTTCCTAATTAACTTAATATCCAATTACTGCACTTAGGATGAGCGAAAGCAGTAGCAGCAAGAACCTACTGCCCGATGGTATAAAGCTAAAGGGAGAGGAGAACTATATTGTATAGAAGGAAGTAATAGAGGATATTGCCATTGCAAATGAATTAAGACGTTACATTTATAAAAAGGGAAAAGCACCTAAATACGTGGATAAATTTAATAAGAAAGCTAATAAGATAAAGCTGGCAGTATGGCTAATATAGGAAGCTAGAGACTTAAGTATAAAGATTATTATTAAGCTTAATGTTAAGAGTACCCCTGTATAGATGCTAGTAGGATATAAGTTAGCGTATAAGATATGGGTAACTCTATAGACTTAGTATAAGGGAACCGGAGCAGTTCTTAGCTATAACGCTATTAAATTATATATGAAGATTAAGTATAACGACTACCCTAATCTTAAGCACTTTATTATCGCATTTAAAAAGGCTATTAAAAAGCTAGTGAACCTTAACATTTCCCCACCTAAATTATGGCATCTAATTCTCTTTATTATGGCCCTATCTAATACATAGCCCATCTAGGCAGAATGACAGCAATTAAATTCTTAAAAAGAATTAACCTAACTGTCACTCTCCGCATTAATTAAAGATATTATAGATAAGGCATAAAATAAGGATAAGAAGGCTGAGGGAGGTGTACTATATAGGGGGAAGCCTAATAAGAAGGGCAAATAAAAGGCAAAGGAGGATAAGGAGAAGAGCAAGGGAAAGTACTGCAAGAACTATAAGAAGCTAAACGCCCATTACGAATCTAAAAACTGCTTTATTATAAATAAGAAGCTATATTGCAAATGGGAAGAAAAGATAGGCAAGAAGTTTGTTTTATATTAGGAACCTAATAAGAAGAAGTCAGGTAGTAAGAGTAGGAAGAAAGAACCTAGTAGTGACTCCTTGGATAATGACGATGCTTGCAGTAACTTAGATGATGGTGATGCTCATATGTTTATAAAGAAAGAGTTAGGGTACCTCTGCGCACACCTAAATAGGAAGAATTAATTACCGATTAAGTAGAAAGGAATACTGTTTAATACTAGAGCCAAAACCCATATCGCTAAATTAATTAACGACTTTAATACTGGTATATATATACCAGCATCTCTACCATTAATTAATACAGTAAGTGGAGAAGCCATGCCGCCTAGCTTTAGTAAGAGGATAATTATCTGTGCTATAGATATAGGAGAGACGTATACGCTAAACCTTAGCAAGGTGCAGTATCTACCAAACTGTGGTATTAATATCTTTAGAGCTAGAAAGCTCCTAGGCAAGGGTAATATTTAAATTAAGGATAGAAACCTTGTAGTTAATAAAGAAGGCCTTAGTATATTCTGATTTAATGAAGACATAATAATTATTAAAGCACCCTGTATATATGCATTCCCTATAGTTACATAAATGAAGCTATTAGAGATATTAATTTAACTCTAGCATTATTGCTTTAGCTATCTCGGCCTTAAGAATATATAGAAGACCTCCAGATTAGTTAAAGGTATAACCCTTAAGAAGGAAGAGCTGAGCGCCATATAGTAGGAGGATAAAGACTTAAGGCTCTATAACCTATATAAGAAAGGAAAAGCTATAAGGCATATACTAAGATACGCTAAAATGCGAAATCTGTAGGTGTTTAATAAAGTACATATTAACATGGTAATAATTACCCCTTAAGGTATTAGAAAGAAGAAGTATGCCATAGTATTTACTAAGAAGGCAACTTTAGTTTAGTAGGCTTACTTCTATAAGTTAAAGAATGGCGTATATAACGCTCTAGTTAAATACCAAAAGATGGTAAAGACTTAATTTGGAAGAGTTATTAAAAAATAGTATATAGATAGGGGTAAAGAATATAGCCTAAAGAAGCTAGCTGAGCTTATAGATAATCTAGGGCAGGTAGTAGAGCTTACTATATCATATAACCTAGAGCAAGACGGCACTTCTGAATAAATAATTAGTATTCTCTGCGAGCGTATACAAACCGCAATAATTGATATGGATATTCTATAGTTCCTCTGGCCACTAATATTTAAGTTAATGGTACTAATTACTAATTAAATAGCTACCTCTTTGTTAAAGGGCAAGACCCTATATAAAGCCTTTACGGATAAGTTTTACCTAAATTAAGATAATAGACCATCTATAGCTTACCTATGGGTACTTAGCTGTAAGACATATGTCTAAATACTAAAGAAGCGCCAAATTATCAGCTAGAAGGTTACTGTATGGGCTAAGGTAGAAATTCTTATAGGCTATAAAGGAAGCTATATCTTTAAGGTATATATACTTTTAAGAAAAGGACCTGCTAAAAATAGGATTGTATAATCCTTAAATGTTAGATTTAATAAAGGAGGCTTAATTATAAAGCCTCTATTAGAAGACAATACTAATATTCCGGTACCTACTAGAAATAGGGGTAAGAGCACTAAGAATTAGGATTAATAAAATAGTGACCTAATTTATTAGAGAGTTCCTAATATGCCTGGAAACATTAAGTATTAACCCTAATTAGCACTTAAAAAGGCTATTACGCTAAAGCTTTAAATTAATAAGGATTTAGAGTAACTAGATGTTAACTCTAATATTAAACCCAAATTGGAATGTGATACTAAATTAATGCTAGAGACTACTTAGGAGAGAGTTAAAACTAAAACGGTATCTAAGTTAAGGGGTTAACCTAGAGGTTTAAAGAATAAGGTCTATATCCCAAACCTAAAGCTTAGTAGAGAGACTTAATAAGCCGCTTAATAATCAAAGCTAAAATTAAGCTTTAACTCTAAATTAAATATAGCATTCTATACTGCATATGTAGCTAGCCTAGTATTGTTAATTTATAATAATCCTAAGATAATTAAGGAGGCAAAGATAAGACCTAATTAGCCAGAATGGAAGAAGGCAATTAAAAAGAAGTATTAAGGCCTAGTTTGCAAAGGAACCTAGAAGCCTTTAAGACAATTAGAGCTGCTAAAGGGTATTAAGGTACTGTTAGGAAAGCTTGTCCTAAAGATAAAGAGGGATAGAGATGGTAAGATCCTAAAGCGGAAGGCGAGATGGGTTATTAAAGGGTTTAGGCAGTAGTATAGAAAGGACTTTAATTAAACATTTATGGGAGTATGCAAGAGTGTTACATGGAAGCTGGCAGTCGCCCTTACAGCTCTATTTAACTTAGAAATTAAGTAGATGGATATAGTTAGAGCCTTTTTAAACTTAACCGCTGATATGGATATCTATATAGAAGTACTACCTAACTAGGAAATTAATAAGGAGATCTTAAAGGATGTACCTAAATGGGTATGCAACCTCCTAAAAGCTCTATATAGTCTAAAATAGGCACCTTAACTATAGTAGAAAGGATTAGCCTCTGCGCTTTAGTAATTAGGGTTTAAAGCGTGTACTAGCAACTAATATATATATATTAACAAGTTAACAGGAATTCTGATTGTTATATATATTAATAATATATTAATTATTAGCAAAGATAAGGCTAAGATTAAGGCTCTAAAGAAGAGTTTAATAAGAAGATTTAAGATGGAGGACTTAGGCCCTATAAAATACTTTATAGGGGTAAGAATAACTTAAAACAGGAAGGAAGGGATGATTACCCTATACTAGGATGTATATATTAGCAAGATCCTCAAATGATATAGCATAGAGAATTATTATCCAGTTAATATGCTAATGGTAGCTAGAGCTACTAAATTCATGGTACCCTTTGACGGGCAAGCAATAGTTAAAGATACTAAGCTTTACAGATCGAAGATCGGCTCCCTAATATATCTGGCAATCTAAACTAGACTAGATATTGTATACAAAGTCTCTATACTATTACAATTCTTATTAAACCCCTCTCCGCAGTATATAAAAGCTATAGATTGGATACTTTAATACCTATAAGGCACGAAGCTCCTAGGAATTAAATATTAGGGATGCGTAGGTGATCTGAAGACACTCCTTTATAGATATTACAATATGGATTTTGCAGGTAACAAGTTAACGCGGAAGTCCGTCTTGGGGAATGTATACTTCTTTGCCGGTAGAGTTATATTATACTTGTTAAAAAGACAGCAGATAGTAGCGCAGTCTACTACTAAGGCAGAGTATTATGCTTTAGCTAAAGCTGTGTCTAAAGCACTTTGGCTGAAGCAGATTATGGGCCAGATAATATACTTAGGTGCGGATATTAAGTTAGTACGCCTATATGGTGACAATTAAGGCTCCTTAAGCTTAGCTAAGAACCCTAGGTTTTATTAATGGATGAAGCATATTAATATTAAACACCACTTTATTTAAGAGTATGTTGTAAAGGGAACGGTCGATCTATGGTATATTACTAGTTTAGAGATGGTGGCTAATAGTCTAACGAAACCTCTTTTAGCTGCAAGTTATGCGAAGTTTATAAAGCAGCTAAGGTTAAAGGTTATTAAGATTAATTGAGCCTATTTAGAGTGTTAAGTCAGTTAAATACAAAGGGGTGTGTTAGTTGTTGTCTATAACTAACTAGTTATGGGATAGTCACGTGTACTAGTTATGTAAGCTAAGCAAGTATAAAATCTACTAGAATCCACCTGTAGAATAGTATTAACAATACAACAACTTTATCTATGTATCTTGATATACGCATCTAATTCCCTTACACCTCTGCTATACCTTGTTAAGTACCAGCCTCGACAAGAACCTAATAGGGTTTCTAATAATAAAGGAGCTTGATTAGAGACAAATTAGATAGAAATGCTTATAGAATATTACTCTAAAATTTAATATACTAAGGGTCCTAAAAATATAAGATTAGACGTACTTAGCAGAAAGGTAGAACTGTAAAACAATAATAAGCCATTAAAAGCAATGCTATATAAAAATAAGAATGGATTAATCGGATATAATTATTTTAAGATCGCAGTAACTAGGGAAGAAAAGACCTATAAGGTATTAAAGAGTATATAGTTATAAAGAATCCTAAAGGTATAATAAAAAGATTTAGAATACGAAGACTATATTAACAGAGAAGCGATATGTATTCCAAGATTAATAGTAAGAGAATTTATTAGACAATTCTATAAGGGAATAACTTAAGGATATAATGGAGCTATAGGCTTAGTGTTAAGACTCTAAAAGGAGTATATTATTAATAGAATCTAGGGATTAGTAAGATAAACTATAAGGGAATATCCAGAGTGCTAAAGAAATAAATTAATAAGGCATAAGCTATATGGAGGGCTATAACATATTAAAATACTAGAGAGACTATGGGAGGTTATATTGTGGGACTTTATTATAAAATTACTAAAGTTAAAGGACTATATTATATGACAAGAGCATAATATAATTCTTATAATAATAAATAAGTTAACTAAGTGGGGCTACTTTATAGTATATATAGAAGAAATCTTAGCGGAAGGTATAGCTAGAATCTATATTAAAGAAGTATTTATACAACACGGAGCACTAATAAAAATTATATTAGATAGAGATTCAAGATTTATAGTAATATTTTAAGAAGTATTTTTAGCGGAATAAGGGGTTTGCGCAGTAATATTAATGGCGTATTACCTATAGACAGATAGTTAAATAGAAAGACTAAACTAAATACTAAAGCAGTATTTAAGGCATTATATTAATTATATATAGAATAATTAGGTATTATTTGTAAGGTAAACATATGGATAGGGAGTCCAATGATAGAATAATAGGGTATATTATATAGATAGACGAATCCTTAAAGGGAAAAAGGAGGAGTCTATATGCGAGGTAGGAAGGGTTTTTCCTAGGTACGTGCAGCGCATATACCTTATAGGCGAGTCACCCCTAGGTCGCCCTAGGGTCGCCCATCCCTTACGGCTATATAACTATCTACTTAGGTTTCACCTAATATTATTATTACTAGTTATATAGTTTATATATAATGCAACACTATATAAAAAAATAGGCATATTACCGTTTAAAGCAAATTATAAATATAAGCTAAGAATATTATTATTATTATCCCTTGGCCCATCAATTTTCGTCTAACGGTTATCGATAAGAACTAGCCAATCAATTTTGCTGAACTTAACTCTCGCACTAAGGAATAATTTTATGGTAATTTGATATATACGCCCAATTTTGGGAGTTAAGTCGCTCAATATAAGGTTGATAGCACTTATCCTTCTTACAGAACCGTATTTTGCATTGTAGTGTAATTAATTGATGGAATCTATAGGTGCACGCGTTGTTTTGAAACTGGTGTTCGCGCACGAACCACTTACTCGTTGGACGCTAACGGGCCAAGGGATAATAAGCGAAGAAAATAAATAGTATAGCTAAAGAAAGAATGGAGAACCTAATAAATCTTTATAAATACCTTATAGAAATAGCTAACCTAGTATAGATAAGAATAAAAAAGAACTATAATGCTAAGAGATCTAAGGGACTAGATCTTAAGAAGGGGGATAAAGTATGGCTACTATATAAAAATTTTAAGAGTTAACGACTAAGTAAGAAATTAGACTATATTAGACTAGGACCATTTATAATTATAGCAAAGATCTTAGAAGTTATGTATAGACTTAACTTACTAGAAAAGATAAAGATCTACTCTATACAATATATTATAATACTAAAGCTAGTATATAGGAATATTAAGCCACTGACCTATAAAGCGGATATATATAGAGAATAAGAAGAAGACAAATAGGAAATTTTAAGGATTATTAGTTATAAGGATATCGATAATAAAATATAGTATAAGGTTAAGTGGATAGACTATAATAAGGCTACCTAGAAACCGCTAGATAATCTAAGAAACGCTATAAAAAAGGTACAGAAGTATTAAAGGAAATTAGGTTAGATAGTATTAATAAAAAAGCATTACTAAAAAATAAGTTACCTAAGGAGGACCTAAGAGGATTAACTACTAAGGTATTTGGAGTTGTTTCCCTTTCTACTTAAGACTGTTATAGAACCCTACCATAGGGGCCTCTATAGGAGAGCCCTGTGTTCTTATATACACCTTACGTATAGCTTACATCGGCTACATGTAGGTATATCACCTCCTTACGCCCTTGATCCTTACGATTAATTGCGCAATATCTTATAGACTCCTTGAATATATACGCTCTATAGCCACTGCCCCCATTCTATAACATTATATTGCGCCTTTTTACCACCAACACTTAGCCTATAACTAATTTTATATCTCTGTAATACTATAGGCGCTGCCAGAAGTAGCGTGTCTATAAGTTACCTTTATATTTTTAAGGAACCCATAATAGTAAGACAATATTCCTTACTAGCTACTATATTAAACCTAAAGAACAACCCAATACCTATACTTAACCTATAACGCCAATTAATTCTAAAAGAATTTGATTTATTAGCCCTAGCCTTAACCCCTAAGGAGGTGGATACTAACAATATTTTATTTTTTATTAACTATATAACTACGGATAAGTAAGCGGAAGGGGTACTACCTATTAAAATTAAAATACAAGACGCTAAGATGTTTATAAAAATGGTAGCACAAGAACCTAATAAATACTACCACCTTTTATAGAACTACTACCTAAAGCTTATATAAGCTAAGATGCGTACTATCTAAGACTGTAATATTATTTAAAACCTATAAGCCTATAAGGCGCTTACCGATAATATACGCTAAAAGACTAAAGATAACCTCTATATATCTAAACGCGATATCTAACAGTTAAAGAAAGCTAAGATTATACTTATTACTATAGTTACTAAAAAAAGGTATAATTAAATACCTATGGTCCTAGCTTAATAAGCATATCCGTAATAACGCTAGATACCTCTTTATTGCATATAACAATACCTAAGCCTCTATGCCCCTAGCAATCTTACCTACTTAACGCTTAATAAAGGGTTAATACTAAGTAGCTTTACCTAATAGGAACCCCTACTAAAGTAGCAATAATAAAGGCTATAATAATTAAACCTAAGCTGCCACTATAGAGTATAATATATGTTATTCTAACTCCCTAGTCTATTAGGGGGACTATAAGGAATACAGCTACTAGAAGATATATATCTATAAAAAATTAACTTAGAGCGCCTGCCTTTTTCCTATAGAAAATACTAAGATTAGCTATATTATTAGGTAAATAAAGAGTACACTATTTAATAGACTCTTTGCCTAGTAGGGTATAAAGCTAAGATATAGTTGGCTCTATTATAGGTAGTATACCTAGGCTAAATTCCATACTTTTAGAATTATTTATTATTAAAACTAGTTATAGGGGTTATCTTTAGACTAAAAAAGGTCTTATAAGCAACGTATTAGGCTATTAGGCTTAGTACCTTATACTCTTAGCCTATATATAATTTTAAAGTTAAAACTAAAGAGGAACTTATTCCAGCGTACTTAGCGTTAATTTAGCTATTTTATAATTGTTGGTCACACAGGGTAACTCACCAATAACGACTACTCGAGTAGGGTTACAGTGATGTTGGTTAATATGCTTTTTTCATCTAGAATAGGGGAGGGCGAGGAGCTTAAGGCTCCTCGCCACACTAGTGCCGCGGCTACACGTAACCACACGTAATATATTCCCAACACTAGCAACTCTTCTTTTGTAGTTGCCATCTACATATAAAATACCGCTTAATTAGCGTAATAAGTATCAATCCTCCTTACTTACTATTGCCATTGCAATATGTGATAGCTTGCATAAATGCTTTTAAACTGAAACTTGCGGATTGTTATCTAATGAAGATACTAAGCTAAGAAAAAGAAGAAGAAGAATAATTATTAGGGAGTGGTAGGTAGATATATCGCGAGGGCCGCTAAGGCGCTAGTAGTAAGCGAACCAATGGCGATTTTCTATCCCGGGAATAGAAAATCCTGATTAGTTGTTTGGAGTTAGGGTGGATATTGTATTAAGGGCGCTAAGGCGCTAAGCGTAAGCGAGCCAATAGCGATTTTCCATGCCGGGCATGGAAAATCCTGATTGGCTGGCTGAAACCAGTATCCGCAGATTGCAGTAGAACTTAGTGGACAGTTACGGTAGAACTTAGTGGACAGTTGCGGTGGAATTCGGTAGACAGTTGCAGTGGAATTTGGTGGATAGTTGCAGTAGAATTCTACTCCCTTTTAACCTAACCTTTAACTCGTATATAGAGAACGTTTGTGTTAACAAACGTTTCTAGAGCCTTGTTTGGGTTTGCCTTTGTTATTATATCTACCAGGTTGTCTTGGCCATTAATTTATCAAATCTTAAAGAGTTCTTGCCGTTTGTAAGATTGCCAAAGTGCCATAATGTCGATTATAAGGCGCTTCTTCTTTGTGGTACCAAGCTTGACTAAATACTTATAGAGGGAATATAAGTCGGTACACACGATTGTAGGGATAGTGGGAAGTTTAAGTTAATCTATAATTATTTTTAGGGTAGTTCCAATTGCAATTGCTATATTAACTCCGCCAACTATTCTATATATCTCTAACGCTAGAACGCTTCGAGTGACGCGCTTGCTCTTAATTAAGCTCCAATGGATAAGATTGCTGTGGATTATAAAGTTATTCTCTCTAGTAGATTTGTTCGCAATAATAATCTTATATCCCAACTAGGAGCTAAAATCTTTGTTATTTACAAACGATCTATTAACAAATACAAAGAGCTTAACGGTGGGAAGACTAATAGGCATATAGAGTAGTCCCCAATCAAGATAGTTCATTTGCTAGAAGAGACGCTTATTTAGGGCAAGGACGTCATCCTTAGTTAGTTCCTAGTGTTAGGCAGAAACAGAGAGATTAAATAAAGCCTCGGGTTAATAGATAAAAGTAACGTAAGCTCTACAAGCGCGTTACTCCACGTATCCTTGTTTTGGAGAGTTAATGTTAATAACGTCAATCTTCTTGCCTTGACCCTTCTGGCGCAAAGCAATAGAATCCTTGTTTAGGGAGAGGATACATCTATTAAAAAGTAATAGTGTTGTTAAATTAAGCTTTTCCTTTGGCTTTGCTATAAGATTTGCCTTTACTAGCTTATCTTCTTTAAGAGCTAAAAATTGGTCGTCTCCTAAGATAATTGTATTATTAGTTTACATGCCGATAATTCCGAATGGAGTTCCCGTAGTTGTGATAAGGAAGCAGGGATTGAATATAAAAGTAGTTATTAAGAGCTTCTCTTTGTGGTACTTGCTATAAGTAGCCCACTAATAAGTTCCTGCCTCTGCGATTCCATATAATGGCTTGAGTACAACTATAATCGTATCTTTGGGATATTGGTAGCGAATTTGCTCTGGAAGGTATGCCAGTATTAAGCGCTAAAGGCGCGTCTTTGATTGGGTATAGGCCTGAGTGATATCTCTTAAATAAACCGCTATTCTATTTTTTATTAGGGAGGGAGCTAGCGTAATAATAACTCGCTAACTAGCTTGTTAAATTATAGGGGATTGCGTAAGAATTACTTCCTTGCCGTTGTTATTATAACCTTAAATGACCAGTCTTAACTTCTTAAATGGGGTATTGGTGGCTTTGCCTTTAATCTTATTAACTATTCTTAACTTAAAGATGCGAACTCTATTAAACTTAGTAGGGTCATATTTCTTAAATTTAAAGACTCCTCTTGTAATAAGACCGTTGATCTCCTGCTTATTAAATACTTGGAAAGGGGCTCCTAGAGTTATAATACGGCCTTCCTTTTAGAGTTGTTTTACGAGCTCAAAGTCCGCCTTCTCTTTAGCTGTTATAAAGGCCATTAATAACTTAACTCTACTCTTAATGGCGGCAACGAATTGCTCTTTAAAATTAATAAGATGTTGGCAATTTTATAATCCTTTTAGACGACCTCTACCGCGTCATAGTTGCGGCACATTTGCTATAACTATATTAGAATCATAGTCGCCTTCTAGAGCACGTTAATTGTGGTTCTCCTCTAGGGTATCCTCTATAGCATCCTATAAAGGCTTAAAACTGTCGTCCCTATAGTAGGGCTTAACAACGGTTGAGCGGAATTAAGTAGGTCTATAGGGCATCTAAAGAGTGTAAGTTTAACCCTTAATGGCGATAAGTGTATATGGGCCTAACCAGCCCCCTTTCTTACGCCATACCCGTACTTTAGATTAGAGTGGTAGATCTATTATAATTAAGGTGTTTAGACCGTTTCTTATTCTTAGTGCGTCGTTGACCTAGCGCGTGGCGTAGATGCGGCGCACCTCCTTTATTGCCTTATGGATAGCCTCAGCTCGTTGCGTAACGGATAGAGATGGTAGAGAATTGTCAGTTATTTAAGGGTAGGCGCTAAAGACTAGCAATGTAGGTACGAGCCTATCTGGGCTAGTGGAATCGTTAATAGCCTTAACAGCCATCTATAAGGTAAGCTCTTCGCTAGCGCCCTCTAGTTCCAAAGAAATAATCTTATATACTCGGCGTAATGGCGTGTAATATTGTTCTACTTTTCCGACACTATTGTGTGCCTTAATAGGGACTTCCTTAACCTTGATTTCCATTGCCCTTACCTATTGCCAAAACTCTGTAGATAAGAAGTTCCTTCCTGCGTTATAAATGACTTAATTAAGGGGTCCTAGGTAGATATTAATCTAGCATAATTAGAGAGTATCCTATGCGTTCCTAGCTAATATATCTTTTAGGAAGCGTGCGGCTTAAAAGGAGGTTAAGAGGTTAATAACTTGGAGTACTGGCTTACCGCTAAGATATATAATGTTAATAATAATACAGAAGTTGAAGTTATAGTTATCTTTAAGGGTGAACTTGAATCGGCCAGGGGACTTCTGGTTTATTTAGCAGTAATAGTAGTACTTTATAAGATGCTTAATCGTCTTAGCCTTAACTTTATAACCTACTCGCTAAAGAACCCTAAGTAATCTATAAACTAATAGGTGACCGAAGCGACAGTATAGTTAACGTAACTCTAACTTAGTTAAATGGCTTTAAGCAACGCTCCTTTCTGGCTATTAAAGGAGCAACCAAGGGTAACCCTACTTGTGTACAACGGGCACCCGATTCTCTCCCTAAACGAGTATATTCTTAAGGTTATTAAGCTTGACGCCTAACTTATCCATATCTCGGATGTAGAATAGAAATAGGGTGTTTACGGGAATAATATGGAAAGTAATACATCCTAACGGAGTTTGGACCTTAATTGTGCCGAGGGAGATTATAGTACCCTTGCTATAGCGAATTGTATATTGGCCTGCCGTTAATTGGTCAATCTAAATAGAGCTATTAAGCTACTAAAGAGCTCGAACTTAAGGTTCTCCTACTATAGATACTCCTGCGGCTCTAGTATCTGGTATAATACTATAGAAGACGTTCGCCGAGTATCTATTGTTAAAGGAGAACGCGGAACTTTCTTTTGGCTCATTAAAGATATCTGACTTTGTGACAGAATGGAGCGTAGATTGGTCGTTAAGGATAGCAATGGTTTGTGTGCCATTTACCTTACCATACTCGGTAAAGTATTAGTCGGGAGAGTAGTCCTTAATTTCTATATCCATAAGGAGCTGTTTGGCCTTATTAACCTTACCCTTAAGATCTTCTTCGCCTTTATATTAAACCAGGAAGCTTTAGAAGTAGGCTATAGTAACCTTACAATTTCTAACGTTTCGTGCGCTCTGGCGAAACTTATTATATACCTCCTTTTATCTGTTAAGAGGGTGCCTAGTTAACTAGCAATTTGGCTTCTTACAAATATAGCATTTCTTCTATTAATTGTTTTAAGATAAACCTCCACAATTGCTTTGTAGTCGACGTTAATTATGCCTTCTGCCATATCCCCTACCCCGGCCACCATATATTCGATCAGTCCAGTTATAATCGTGTTGGTCAGTCGGGTCGATCGAAGTAGGTTAGGGTTAGGCGTTAAATTGCTATACTTCTTAAGAGCGCAGAGCGGTGCCAATAGAGGATCTTAATTAAGCACATACTCCTTCGTAAGTATTTACAGGATTAAAGAGGGCAAGGTTATATTTTTTAACACCTTAGCATGCACTAATAACTTAATCGCGTAGGCTAAAGTCCTCTTAATATAATTTAGATAAACCACGCTAAATTATCTAAAGTTAATTAAAGAGCTTTTAAAGACAATTAAGCCGAGAAATACCTAGGTTTATAACAATAATTCTTAGGAAGGTAGTCTCTCTCCACTTTAATATATACTGTTACTTATTCTCTTCTGTTTTAAAGTGGCACCTTAACTTATATATTATGCGGTTGAAATCGTATCCTTTTCCTACCAAACGATCATAATAGAAGGTGCTAGCTCGGCCCCTAAGCATAACAGAATAGGCGTTATGGTATTAATCAGACTCTATTCCTATCTTTTAACAACAGTCGTAGAAGATACGCAGTTTTGAATTAAGAATATTATATAATTCCCCGCCGAATTTATTTTCTTAATCTGAATAGAGCTTCGCAAGTTCTATAAGCAATTTTGAAGTGCTTTTAATTTGAGATTAAGATGGAGGAGGGAGTTGCATTGCAGGTTGCAATAGGGATGTAGGTCTAGTCAGTGGAGTCTAAAGGCTGTTGGCTCGCGAAGCAGGGGGGTCTTGTATTTGCTTTAGTAGCGTATTATTTGGATTCTATTGTGAGTTAAGCTTCCTTATAGTACGTAGTTGGTGCTCGATCTCCTGTGGAGTCCATTTATGCTCTTCTTTTGCGTTAATAACTTGCTCTTAAATATTGTCTCTAATAGCGCTTCCATCTATAGGGACAAACACTCCATTCTCCTAAAGGAAGTTATGGAAGTCTTATATAATAAGCTTGTTCGCAAGAGCCTATGTTTCCTTTGTCTATCCAACAAAGTCCTCCTTTATGCAATACTATAGCATAGTGTCGTTGTATTTACTGTCTGTGTAGTGTACTATGTGGTATAATAAGAATCCGTTTAGGTCCTTTTGCTTAGTGTTTATAGGGTTAATGTCTTTGTTCTATATCTTTGGGTTAATGTCTTCTTCGTACTTCTTTGGGTAGGTTAACGCCATAATGGGTTGAAGGTAGGTAGGGTTTTCGGTTTTATAGAATCTCGTAGGTTTGCTGTTAAGAGGTAGGCAATTTAAGATGTTGTTTGACGCGTTTCGGACGTTGACTTGGGACCTTAGGTTTAGTAACACTTCTGACCTAAAGTACTTGACTAAATCTTCGTAAACATAGTTGTTCTGCGTAATGGACGCAACTTGGTATCTCCTAGTACTTAGTGACACTTCTATTACTAGTTTTCCGCAAGTCTAAGGTAGCACAGTATCGCCGGGATCCATTCTATATGAGCGTATATAGCACCCCT
>Ga0307507_10004799_pt1 | contig 23327 bp, 10 predicted proteins | sample 7_EM_MG_FD_207223 | JGI IMG/M metagenome (GOLD analysis project Ga0307507, IMG submission 207223) | Populus trichocarpa ectomycorrhiza microbial communities from riparian zone in the Pacific Northwest, United States - 7_EM | ecosystem: Host-associated > Plants > Roots > Unclassified | place...
CCGCTCGACCGCGGCCTGCTCTCCCGTGCCTTTGACGCCCTGACCGACCGTCATGAGACGCTGCGGACACGGCTGGTGGCCGGGCAAGGGGATGTACGCCAGCACATCGACCCACCTGGTGCGGGATTCGCCCTGGCCGTCGAGGACCTCACCGCCGCTACCGACTCCGAATCCGACGCGCGAGTGGTCGCCCGCCAACTCGACGAGGCACAACGGCCGTTCGACCTCGAAGCCGGCCCGCTCGGGCGTGGCCGCCTGCTCGTCACAGGGCCCGAACGCCACGTACTCCTGCTGACGTTCCATCACAGCATCTACGACGGCGCCTCGATGAACGTCATGATGGACGAACTCGGGCAGCTCTACGAGGCGTTCGCGGCAGCCGCGCCCAATCCGCTGCCGCCGCTCGCGGTGCAGTACGCCGACCACGCCGGGGCCCAGCGCCAAGCCGTCCTGGGCGGCGCGCTGGCCGCCCAGGAGGACTACTGGCAGCGCGCGCTGCACGACGCGCCGCCGGTCCTGGAACTGCCCACCGACCGACCCCGGCCGACGGAACAGCGATACGAGGGCGGGCGGGCCGAGTTCAGCCTCGATGCCGAGGTCACGGCCGGGCTGCGCGGTCTGGCCAGGCGGCACGGGGCCACGCCCTTCGTGGCCGTGCTGACCGGGTGGGCGATTCTGCTGTCGCGCCTTTCCGGGCAGGAGGACATCGTTGTCGGCAGCCCGTTCGCCAACCGGCGCGGCCCAGGTGCGGCCGGCCTCATCGGCTTCCTCGTCAACTCCCTCCCGTTGCGCATCGATCTGTCCGGCTCCCTCACCGCGTCCGAGGCCCTCGCCCGTACCCGCGCCGTCGTACGCGAGGCACTCGCTCACCAGGACCTGCCCTTCGAGCGCATCGTCGAACTGGTCAACCCGCCGCGCAGCGCGTCCCGCACGCCGCTGTTCCAGACCATGCTGGCCTGGGTGCCCGAACGCCGGGACCTGCTGCACCTGCCCGGAGTCGAGGCCCTGCCCCTGCCGATCGCCCACGCCCCGGCCAAGTTCGACCTGGCCGTGTCGGCGACCGAGTCCGACGGCCGCATCACCGGATACCTGGACTACGCGACGGCTCAGCTCGACCACGCCACCGCCGAGCGCTGGGCCGGACATCTGCGGCACCTGCTCACCGACATGGCCCGTCACCCCGAACGGGACATCCGCGCCCTGCAGTTGATGGAGCCTCAGGAACGCCGGCGGATGCTGCTCGACGGAGACGCCACACAGCCGGAAGCCCCCGGGCCGGTTCCGCACGCGGCGTCCGGACTCGTCGAACTCTTCGAGGCCCGGGTGCGCGAGCGCGCCGGGCAGACCGCGGTCGTCGACCGGGACAGCTCGCTGGACTACGCGACACTCGACCGCCGCGCCAACCACCTCGCACACGCCCTCGTCGCCCGGTCCGTCCGCCCCGGCGACGTGGTGGGCCTCCACGCGAAGCGATCCTGCGACCTGGCCGTAGGCATCCTGGGCATCCTCAAGGCGGGCGCCGCCTACCTCCCGCTCGACCCGGGCCAGCCCTCCGAACGCCTCGCGAACATGGTCGAGGACGCGGCCTGCCCTCTCGTGCTGAGCGACCACGACAGCACGGAACGCGCCCCGGAATGGCTCGACTTGAGGAGCGTAGAGGCCGAGGGAGAAGCCACAGGAGAAGCCGAAGGAGGAGCCGCGGGAGAAGCCGAGGGTGCGACCCGGCAGGGGCCGCCCGCGGGCATCGCTCATACGCCGGACCGACTGGCCTACGTGATCTTCACCTCCGGGTCCACGGGGAGGCCCAAGGGCGTCGCAGTGGAGCACCGCAGCGTCCTCAGCCTGTTCGCCACCTGGCATGCCCGCATGGGCACCGCCCCCGGCGAGGTCGGCTCCGCCTGGTCCAGCATCGGCTTCGACGCCTCGATCCACGAACTGCTGCTGCCCCTGACCACCGGCGGCCAACTGCACATCGTCCCCGAGGACTTGCGCGGCGACCCCGAGGCATTGCTGGCGTGGATGCGCGAACACTCGGTGACCCAGGCGTTCCTGCCGCCCGCCTACGTCAAGTGGATCGACGAGGACCCCGCCGTACGACTGCGCGGGCTCCAACTGCGCACGTTGCTGACGGGAGTCGAGTCGCTCACCGAGGCCGCCCTGCACCGCATGACACAGCATCTCCCCGGCCTGCGGATCTGCTTCGGCTACGGACCCACCGAAGCGACCCTCTACAGCACCGCCTACTACGACCCCCGCCCCCTGGAGCGACCATGCCCCATCGGCCGCCCGCTGCCCGGCACCCGTATGTACGTGCTCGACAGCCGCATGGAACCGGTCCCGCCCGGCGTGGTGGGGGAGGTGTACCTCGGCGGAGCATCGCTGGCCCGCGGCTATCTGCGCCGCCCCGACCTCACCAAGGAACGCTTCCTGCCCGATCCGTTCGTGCCCGGCGAGCGGATCTACCGCACCGGAGACCTCGCCCGGCGTCTGCCGGACGGCGAGGCCCTCTACCTGGGGCGCGCCGACGACCAGGTCAAACTCCGCGGATTCCGGATCGAGCCCGCGGAGGTCGAGGCGGCGCTCATGGCGCTGCCCGGCGTCCGCGAAGCCGCGGTCCTCGTCGACCACGACGCGGCCGGCCAGCCCCGTCTGGTCGCCGGTGTCGGCCGGGGTACGGCACCGGCCCGCACCACCCACGACTGGCGCACCGCCCTCGCCCGCCGGCTGCCCGACTACATGATCCCCGCCGTCTTCCTCGACCTCGACGCCCTCCCGCTCAACCGCAGCGGCAAACTCGACCGGCCCCAACTGCTGTGCCTGGCCCAGGAGTCGACCTCCCACCAGGTCAACACGGCCAGCCCGCGCGACCACGTCGAACACGGCCTGTACCGGATCTGGCAGCACATCCTGCTCCACCCCGACATCGGCGTCAGCGACAACTTCTTTGAGATCGGCGGCACTTCGCTCTCGGCCATCAAGATGGCCCACGCCGTGACCGAGACGTTCGGCCGACGGCTCGCCGTGGGCGAGGTGATGACGCGGCCCACCATCGAGGCACTGGCCGAACTGCTCCGCGAGGACGCCACCTCCCGCGCCCCGGGCAGCCTCATCGAGTTCCGCCCCGGCACAGGCCCACGAGTGGTCTGCGTCCATCCCGCAGGCGGCACCGCCTTCTGCTACCTGCCCCTGGCCGCACTCCTGCCCGAGAGCATCGGGCTGTACGGCATCCAGTCCCCGGGCGTGAACCCCGACGAGGAACTCCTGCCGAGCGTGGAGGCGATGGCCGAGGAGTACCTGCGACTGGTCGAACCCGACGACGAAACCCCACTGGTCCTGACCGGCCTCTCCTACGGCGGCCTCGTGGCCCACGAGATGGGACGTCTCCTGGCCCGTGCCGGCCACCGGGCCGTCAGCGTCGTTCTCCTCGACACCCAGGCCACCGACGACGTGTCCGCCCGCGCGGAGATCGGCACCGTCGACGCGGCCGAGTTCCGCGACAAACTCGTGAGGTTCAACGGGATGTACCCCGGCATCGACGACGCCCAGGTCGACCGCTACTTCCACCTCTACAACCACAACCGGCTCACCGCCCGCGAACACCTCCCGGCAGCCTCCCCGGCGCGCCTGGTCCTCGCCCAGGCCGTGCCGGACGGCACCGACACCCCCTTCCATGCCGAGGTCCGTGCCTTCTGGCAGCGCCGCGCCGAGGGCGACTACCGGGTCGAGACGATGGAGTGCGACCACTGGGAGATCCTGGAGGGCGTCGGAGCGGCCCAGGTCGGCGCCCTGCTCGGTGCCGAACTGGCCCACCACACCGCCCAGTCGGCGCTCCCGCTAGGGGAGGCGTGATGGACCTCCGTACCGCTCGCAGCGTGTCCCCGGCCCCTGCGAGATCCGTCTCCCTCGCCGAAGCCGTGCTGGGCCAGGCTCGCCGTACCCCCTCCGCCGTCGCCGTCGAGGACGGCAACCGAGTCCTCGACTACGCCGAACTCGAACGCGCCAGTGGCAGGGTCGCCACGCGACTGCACGCTGCCGGAGTGCGCCCCGGCCACGTGGTCGCTGTCCACCTGCCCTGCTCCTGGCAACTCGTCTGCGTCATGCTCGGCATCCGCCGCGCCGGGGCCACCGTCGTCCCCCTCGACCGGCTCAGCCCGCCCGACCGGCAGCGCCACATCCTCGACGACTCGGGCGCCGTCGCCGTCGTCCACGACAGCGGGCACCCGCCCCAACTGCCGCAGCACGTCACCGCGTTGGACGCCCACCTGCTCCTCGCCGGTGACGGGTCCGGCCTGCCCGCCGTAGCACCGGGGCAGCCAGGCGACCCTGCCACGGGCTTCGTCTTCTACACCTCCGGCAGCACGGGGCACCCCAAGGGCGTCGAGGTCACCGACGACGGAGTGCTGCGCCTGGCCCGGCCCGGCTACCTCGACCTACGGCCCGGCGCCCGCTTCGCCTGCCTGGCCAACCCCGCCTTCGACGCCCTCAGTTTCGAGGTGTGGGTCCCGCTCCTGACCGGTGGCGTCTGTGTCGTACTCGACGCCGCCCAGGTGCACAGCGCCCCCCGACTGGCCGGGGTGCTCGGCGAGCGTCGCGTCGACACGCTGTTCATCACGACGGCCCTGTTCAACGCAGTCGTCGAGCAGGTGCCCGACTGCTTCGCCGCCACCGCACACGTACTTGTCGGCGGTGAGCAGCTCAACGCACGGATCATCCGCCGCTGGTACGAGACCAACCCCACGGCCCGCACCGTCCTGCACAACGTGTACGGGCCGACGGAGGCGACGACCTTCGCCCTGTGCCATCCCATCCCACGGGACTTCGACGGCGACACGATCCCCATCGGCACCCCGCTGCCCGGCACCGGCATACTGCTGCGCACCGAGGACGACCGCACCGCCGAACCGGGCGAGGTCGCCGAACTCCTGCTGTCCGGACCGGCGTTGGCCCGCGGCTACCGCAACCTCCCGGAGCAGACCGGGCGCAGCTTCGTCCGTCTGCCGAACGCCGGGGACGGGGACCGGCGTTGGTATCGCACCGGCGACCTCGTACGCCAGGACACCGAAGGACGGATCACCTACGTCGGCCGGGCCGACCGCCAGGTCAAGGTGCGCGGCTTCCGCATCGAACCGGGCGAGGTGGAGCGGCAGATCCTGACCCGGCCCGCCGTCCGCCAGGCCTACGTGTGCACCCGCCGCGACGACGCCGACCGCAACGAACTGCTCGCCTTCCTCGTCCTGGGCGACACACTCTCCTACGACGCCTACGACCGTCACCTCGCCGCCGCCCTGCCCTCCTACATGCGCCCCCACCACACGTATCTCGTCGCCGAGTTGCCGAGAAACGCCAACGGCAAGGTCGACCGGGCGGCCCTGCTGCACGGCGCCCACACCCCGTGGCGCGACACGTCGGGAGACGATGCGCCCGTCAGTGCCGAGCAACGGCGGGTGCTGGAGATCGCCGAGGACATCCTCGCCGTCAACGGCCTTCGTCCCGGCGACCGTTGGGCGGCCAGCGGGGGAGACTCGCTGAAGGCGCTGCGCTTCCGTTTCGAGATCCTCGACCGTTTCGCCGTCGACCTGCCGCACGACCTGGTCCTGCGGGCCGACTTCGCCGCCCTCGCGGACGCCGTGCACACCCCGGACAGAGTCGCGGGAGAACACCCACCGGTACCCGGCGCCTCCGGCGCGGCGACCGCACCGGCCACCAGCGAGCAGGAACGGCTCTGGCTCCTGCACCAGCGAGAGCCCGAAGACCGTTCCTACGACGTGCCGTTGGCCTTCCGCGTCCGGGGTCGCGTCGACACGACGGCGCTGCATCGCGCGGTGCGCACCCTGGTGGAACGGCATGTCGCCCTGCGCACCCGGCTGGTCCCCACCCCCACCGGACTGCTCCAGCAGACCGGTGCCCCCTACGACCCGTGGCAACCGCTCAAAGCCCGCCCCGGGGAGGAGTGGCAGGACACCGCCGACCGGTTCTTCGACCGCCGCTTCGACCTCGCCGACGCCCGGATGCTGCGCGCCGCCTGGGTGGCACAGGACGACGGCGGACTGCTCCTGCTGCACCTGCACCACGTCGCCGTGGACGGCTGGTCGCTCAACCTCCTCCTCCAGGACCTCACCGACGCCTGCACCGCCGACGGCGCCCGGCCGTCCGCCGCCCTCACCCCCCTGGACCTCGCCCACTGGCAGCGCGCCTGGCACACGAGCCCCGCCTACGAGGACCGTCGCGCGCGACTGCGCTCCCACTACCACCGCGACGGCGAACCGTCACCCGCACTGCCGGCCCCCGACGCGCCACGCGTCCGCCTGCTGCGCACCTCGCTCGACGTCGTCCGCCGCAGCGCACTGGACCGACACGCCGCACAACTCGGCCTGACCCGCTTCCAGTTGCTGGTGTCCGCGTTCACCGCGAGCGTCTACGGCGTCACCGGGCAGGATCGTCCACTGGTCGCCACACCCGTGGCGAACCGGCCCCGGCCCGAATTCGCGGACACGGTCGGCATGTTCGCCAACACCGTGCTCCTGGACCTGCCGATGGAGCCGCACCACTCACTGGACGCCCAGCTCTCGGCCCACGCCGAAGCCGTGCGCGCCGTCCTGCACGACCAGGAGGTCGCCCTCGCCGACGTCCTCGCGGACCACGCCTTCCGCGAACGAACTACCTTGTTCGACTACCTGTTCGTCCTGGAGAACACCGACTTCTCGGCACTGCACCTGGACGGCTGCGAGGTACGGCCGCTGTGGCCCGAGCCGCTGGGCGCCAAGTGCGCCCTCACGCTGTCGGTCGTGGAGCACGAGGGCGGGTTCGACTGCCTGTGGGAGTACCGCGACGACATCGGCACCGAACGCGCCCAAGCCGCGGCCCGCCTCTTCCGCCAGGCACTCGACCACCTGACCGGCGACAGCAACCCGACCCTGCACGAACTGGTCGCCGACTACCGCAGTTCCCTGCCCGACCACGGCCAAGGCCCCACGCGGGAAGCGGACTTCACCACCGTCGCCGACGGCTTCGCCCGGCAGGCGGCCCACACCCCGCACGCCCCGGCCGTCACCGAGGGCGAGTCCACCCTCACCTATGCCGAACTCGACGCACAGGCAGCCGAGTTGGCGACCGTACTCCGCACCCGCCTCCCGGCCGATCCCGCCGCCCCGGCAGCCGTGGCGCTCTACCTCCAGCCCTCCGTCGCACACATCGTGGCGCTCCTGGCGGCGGCCCGACTCAACCTCACCGTCGTACCGCTCGACCCCGCCTACCCGCCGCCCCTCCTGCGGTCCGTGCTCGACCGGGCCGACCCCCTGTGCGTGCTCGTGGCACCCGAGGACGAAGACGTCCTCGCCGCCATCGCGCCACCGTCCCTGCCCCGGCAGGTACTCACCCTCGCCGACACCCCCACCGCGCTTCCCCAACTGCCCCCGCACCAAGGGCTGCGCCCGCTCTACACCCTGTTCACGTCCGGCTCCACCGGCACTCCCAAAGGCGTCCAGGTCCCCGACCGGACCCTGTGCAACCTGCTGACCTGGCAGCGCACCGACGGCGGCCTGCGCGGACCCGCCGTCACCCAGCAGTTCTCCATGCTCTCCTTCGACGTCTCCTTCCAGGAGATCTTCACCACCCTGTGCTCCGGCGGTCTGCTGCGCCTGGTGGAACCCGCCTGGCGGCGTGATGTCCCGTCCCTCCTGCGGGAGTTGGAGACCGGGCGAGTGGAGCGCATCTTCCTTCCGTACGTCGCTCTGCAACTGCTCGCCGAACACGGCGTGCGCACCGGACAGTTCCCGTCCCGACTGCGCGAAGTCGTCACGGCGGGGGAGCAGTTGGTGTGCACCGACGCCATCCGCCGCTGGTTCGCCGGCCTGCCGGACGCCCGCCTCTTCAATCACTACGGCCCGACCGAGACCCACGTCGTCAGCGGGCTGTGCCTCGACGGTGACTCCGCCGCCTGGCCGCTGCGCCCGGCGATCGGACGCCCGGTGGCGAACGCCGTCCTGCGCGTCGTCGACGGAGGCGGCCACGCCGTCCCTCCGGGCGTCACCGGCGAGTTGCTGATCGGCGGTCCGATGGCGAGCCGCTGCTACCTCGACGACGACACGGCACACCACGACCGCTTCACCGACGACCCCGACCTCGGGACCTTCTACCGCACCGGCGACCTGGCCCGGTACGACGCGCAGGGTCTGCTGCACTACGCCGGCCGCGACGACAACCAGGTCAAACTCGGCGGGTACCGGCTGGAGTTGGGGCAGGTCGAGGCCGCGCTGCTGCAGTATCCCGGTGTGACCCACGCGGTCGCGGCGGTGGCGGACGGGCGGCTCGTGGCATGCCTGCAATGCCGGGGCGGCGACCCAGACCCGGCGGACCTCGCGGAGCATCTGTCCGGGCTGCTGCCGACGTACGTACGCGTCGGGCGTTTCCGTCGCCTGAGCGAGCTGCCCCGCACGCCCAGCGGCAAGCTGGACCGCCGGGCGGCGCTCACCGTCCAGGGCCGTGAACTGCGCCCGGCAGGCGCGACCACCCCGACCCTGTCACCACGCGAAGGACGGCTGGCCGAGCTGTTCGAGACAGTGACCGGCAAGGCGATCGGCGTGCAACAGCGGTTCTTCGACGCGGGCGCCACCAGCCTGGACCTGATGCGCTTCCAGCTCCGCTGCGCCGGCGAGGACGAACTCGCCTTCACCGTGCCGGAGTTGTTCGAGCACGTAAACCTCCGGGCGCTGGCCCGCCTCATCGAGGGACGCGCATCGGAAAGCACCGACACGACCGCCGTCATCCCCGGCGCCCCACGGCCGTCGGGGGAGCGGGCCGAGGAACCCATCGCCGTCATCGGCATGGCCGTACGACTGCCGGGCGCACCTGACCTGGCCGCCTTCTGGGACCTGGTCGTCTCCGGCCGCCGAGGCATCGAGCACTTCCCGACCACCGACGGGCGGGTCGGCGCCCGCAGTCAGCTCGCGGGGATGCTCGCCTTCGACCCGGGCCGCTTCACCATCAGCCCGCACGAGGCCCGGCTGATGGACCCCCAGCAGCGGCACCTCCTGATGAACTGCGTCGAGGCACTCGCCCACGCCGGCATCGGAGACCCGACGGCCCACCGGGTCGGACTCCTGGCCGCGTGCGGGGAGAACACCTACTTCCAGAACATGCTGCGCGAGGCCGACCCCGCCGAACTGCCCGACACCTTCCGGCTCGCCCTGCACCACGAGAAGGACTTCCTGGCCACCAAAGCCGCCTACCACCTCGGCCTGACAGGCCCCGCCTTCACCGTGCAGTCGGCGTGCTCCAGCTCGCTCGTCGGCGTGCACGTCGCGACCGGGCTGCTCCGGCAGGGCGACGCGGACGTGATGCTCGTCGGCGGTGTCCTCGTCGACGCCGACCTGACCGACGGCTACACGTACCGGCCGCAACACATCTTCTCGCCGGACGGCCACTGCCGGCCCTTCAGCGCGGACGCCGCCGGCACCGTCGGGGCCAGCGGCACCGGCGTGGTCGTCCTCAAGACCCTCTCCGCCGCCCACCGTGACGGGGACACCGTCTACGCCGTCGTCACGGGCTCCGGCATCAACAACGACGGTTCGGACAAGCTGAGTTACAGCGCTCCCGCCCTGGCCGGGCAACGCGCCGCGATCCGCACCGCCCTGCACCGCAGCGGCCGTACCGGTGCCGACCTCGGTTACGTGGAGGCCCACGGCACCGGCACCCGTCTCGGGGACCCGGTGGAGGCCGCCGCGCTGCGCCAGGCGTACGGCCTGGCGGACGACGCGCGCGTGGCGCTGTCCTCCGTGAAGAGCCAGATCGGGCACCTGGGCGCCGCCGCGGGCGTCGTCGGAATGGTGCGGGCCGTCCTCGCCGTGCACCACGGGATCGTCCCGCCCACGGCGGACTTCGACCGACTCAACCCCGAGATAGACGAAGGGCCGTTCCGTGTCCCGGTCGCGGCCGAACCCTGGCCGCAGGCCGGACCGAGGGTGGCCGCCGTCAGCAGCTTCGGCATCGGCGGGACCAATGCCCATCTGCTGCTGGAACAGCCCGACACTCCGCTCGACCGACGCACCGTGGACGAACCCGTGCCGTGCCTGGTGCTGTCCGGCAGTTCCGCGTCCGCCGTGCGCGCGGACGGACGCCGTATCGCCGCCTACCTGCGAGCGCACCCCGACACCTATCCACAGGTCATCCGCCATCTCCAGGCCGGACGGCCCGCGCTCGGCCACCGGGCCGCAGCGGTCTGCCCGGACGCCGCCTCCGCCGTCGCCTGGCTCGAATCGCTCACCGACGTCACGGCACCGCACCCGCGGACCGGCATCCCGACCCAGGACCGGGACGCCCGTGCCCTCGTCGAGGCATGGACCGCCGGACACACCTTGATATGGGCCGAGGGCCCCGCGCCCGCACCCTGGGACTTCCCGCCGCCCGCCTTCGACACGGCGGACTACGACTTCCCGCGAACATCGGCGGCAGCCCGGACCGCCGTGCCCGACTCCGCGCAGCCGGCCGTACCGCGGCGGCTGCCCGCCGACCAGTGGCTGCACCAGCCGCTCTGGACACGTCTGCGCCGCGCCCGCACCGGCGCCCACGAACCGCGGCGCACCGCCGTCGTAGTCACCGCACCGGACACGGACGGCGCAGCGTGGCGGTTCCTGGAGCGGCACTACGCCCGTGTGGTGACCGTCCGCGCCGGGGACACCTTCACCCGCCTCGACGACAACCACTACGAGGCCGATCCCACCGACTCCGGGCAGCTCACCGCCCTGCTGGAGCAGGTCACCCGACGTACCGGACCAGGGGTCGACTGGCTGCACGCGCTACCACTCGCCCTCGACGGCAGCCTCGACGAACACACCCTGGAGGCGGCCCAGTGGGCCTGCCTCGACACCGTCGCGGCACTCGCCCGCGCCCTCGCCGACGTCCCGGACACCGAACGGCCCCGCGCCTGGTTGCTGTCCCACGGAGCGCAGCCGGTCACCGGCCCCGTCCGCACCCCCGAGGCGGGCCTGCTCGCCGCCGCCCTCGAAGTGCCCCGGCAGGAACTGGGCGTGACCCTGCGCTGGACCGACCTGCCAGGACCCCGCCCGGCCGACTGGGCGCGACACCTGCCCGACCTGCTCCTGGACGACACGATCGCCGGACCGGCGACCGGCCTGCGCGACGGCTTCTGGTGGCAGCGCACCCTCCAGCCGGTCCACGCCCCCGAGTCCCCAACGGCCGTCGTCCGCACGGCAGTTCCCGGCACCCACCTGGTGCTCGGAGGCACCGGCGGCATCGGCACCACCCTGGCCGCACGCCTCCTGGAGCACCCCGGCAACCACGTGGTCCTCGTCGCCCGAGGGACCGAGACACCGCCCGCGCTACGACCGTACGAGGACCGCGTCACGCTGGTCCCGGCCGATCTCGCCACGGACGACCTGAGCACGGTCGAGGACCGCCTCGCCCCGCACCTCGACGGCCTCGCCGGCATCGTCCACGCCGCCGGCACGGCCGCCGGCGGACTCCTCGCCCGCCGCGAACCCACCACCGCCCGCGGTGCCACGGCCGCCAAACTGCGCGGCGCCCTGCTCGTCGAGCGGCTCATCGCCGAGTACGACCCCGACTACGCGGCCTACTGCTCGTCAATGGCAGCCCAGTTCGGGGGAGTTGGGCAGTTCGACTACGCGGCGGCCAACGCCTGCCTGGACGCCTACGCCCACCACACGCCCCCCGGCGGCGACGCCACCGTCCGTATGAGCATCGGCTGGGACGCCTGGCGGGACGTCGGCATGGCACAGCACGCCCTCACCACCGACCCCCGCCACCAGGAACACCTGAAGGCGGCACTCACCCCCGAGGACGGCGCGGCCGTCTTCGAGCGGGCCCTGCACCTGCAGTTGCCGCACCTGATGGTCAACACCACCCCCTTGCCGGAAGCCCGCTTCTTCTACGAGCCGCTCCCCGACGCCCGCCCCTTGCCCTCCGCGCAACCCGTACCCGGCGACCCCGCGGCCGGACTCACCGAGATCGTGCTCGACCTCCTCGGCGTGGGCACCGTCGACCCGGAGGCGGCGCTGTACGACCTGGGCGCCGACTCGCTCACCCTGCTGGAACTCATCGACGAGGTGAAACGCCGCTACGGCACCGACATCGACCTGTCCCGGCTCAGCCACCGGGTGAGCCTCGCCGAGATCCTCGGCCACCTCGACACCGGCACGCGCGCATCCGTCGCGGTGGACGTCGAGGTGTGGCAACGCGGACCGGGCCCCGATGTGCTGTGCCTGGTCCATCCGGTGGGCGGCGACATCCAGGCCTACCGGCCGCTGGTGGCGGCCCTGCCCGACGAACTGACGGTCTGTTTGATCGCCGACCCGAAGCTGCGCGACCCGGCGCAGCCCGCCCGCTCGATCGCCGACCGTGCCGCGCACTACCTGGAAGCCGTCCGCAACGCGTTCCCGGACCCCAACTCCCGGCTGAGTCTGGCCGGTTGGTCGTTCGGCGCCTGGACCGCCCTGTCCATGGCGGCACTCGCCGAGACGGACGGCCGACCCGTCGAAGCCGTCCACCTCCTCGACCCGCCACCACCCGGCGCCGGACAACGACTCGCCGCCTACGACGAACGGCAGGTGGACGCCGTGTTCGCCCGCGAGCTGAGCGGCAACGGCAACGGCAAAGGCAATGGCGGTGGACGGCTGACGGAGTCCGGCCGCGCCTACGCGGAACGCCTCGCGCACTGCTGCCGGACCAACCTCGCGGCCATGGCCGAGCACCGGCTGCCGCGGTTGGACCGGACGCCCGCCGAGGTATGGCTCGCCGAACGCCCCGTAGAGGAAGGCATGTTGGCCCCGGAACCGACCGCCCCCGACGCGTGGGACGCCCATCTGCCCCGGCCCTTCCGCCTCCACCACGTCGACGCCACCCACTACGAACTCGTCGCGGAACCCCACGTACAGGCGATAGCCGCGGCTCTCGCGGCGGCCCAGCCGGAGACGCATGCCGCCGCCCTGCCCCACCCCGTCGGACGATCCTGAGGAGGTCACCGTGCAGCACCCCTACACCCACCTGCCCGAGCGGTCCTTCTGGCGCACCGCGGTCGCCGAACCCGACGCGCTCGACATCACCGACCTGTGGACGCCGAAGTTCACGATCGGCCAGGACGCCCCGGTCGTCACCGCCGGATCCTGCTTCGCCGCCCACATCGGACGAGCCCTCCTGGAGGAGGGCATGCACTGGTACGACGCCGAACTCCCGCCACCGGGCCTCACCCGCGCGGAACGGTCGGCACGCGGCTACCGCCGCTTCTCCTTCCGGACCGGGAACATCTACACCGCCGCCGCCCTGCGCCAATGGGTCGCCTGGGCGCTCGACGAGGAAAAACCGCCCGAGGAGGTCTGGGAGGAGAACGGAACCTTCCACGACCCCTACCGGCCCACCATCGAACCGGACGGCTTCACTTCCCCCGACGACGTGCTGCGCTCCCGCGACATCACCCTCGCCGCCGTCCGCACCGCCCTCACCGAGGCCGACGTCCTCGTCTTCACCCTCGGCCTGACCGAGGCCTGGCACGACACCCTGACCGGCACGGTGCTGCCGATGTGCCCCGGGACCGTGCGCGGCACCTTCGACCCCGCCCGGCACGTCCTGCGCAACCACGCGGTGGCCCAGGTGCACAGCGACCTGACGTCCGTGCTCGCCCTGGCCCGCGGGATCAACTCCCGGCTGCGCATGGTCCTCACCGTCTCCCCAGTGCCGCTGACGGCCACCGCCACCGGCCGCCACGCCCTCGTCGCCACCACCCACTCCAAGTCCGTACTGCGCGCGGCGGCCGGACAACTCGCGGACGAGAGGGACGACGTCGACTACTTCCCGTCGTACGAGATCATCAGCGGCTTCCCCTACCGGGCGGCCTTCTACGAACCCAACCTCCGCACGGTCACCCCCGACGGGGTGGCCTTCGTGATGCGGCACTTCTTCCAGGCCCTCCAGGGCCGGACCGCGCCCATCACCCCCACTGCCGTCGACGGCGGAGAGGACCACTGGTGTGACGACGCAGTGCTCGACTACTACAACCCCCGCCCGCTTCCTTCTGCTGGGTGACTCGCACGCCGGTTGTGTCGGCCGCGCCGCCCAGGCCGCCGAACTGCCCTTCGTGGGCGGCCCGTTGGGCTCCGGGCGCGACTTCCTGGGCCCCTTCTTCGACACCGACACCAGCGACCTCACCTTCCGGCAGGCCGACACGCAGCGGCTGTACCGCGAGCACCTCGACACCCTCGACGTGAGCGCACTCGCCGGACTGCCGGTACCGCTGGTGTGCACCTTCGGGCTCAGCGCCCACACGGTGGCCACCCGACAGAACTGGGACCTCTACCGCGACCGGCACGGCACCGTCCCGGACACCTTCCTGCGCAGCCGCCTCTTTGCCGACCTGGTCCGCGCGACCGTCCGAGGCGCGCTCGCCTTCTACGACCACGTCGCCGCGCTCGGCCTACGGGTACTGGCGCCCATGCCGCCCCAGCGGGTCCCCGGCATGTCCGACCCGAACGTCTTCTTCGCCGCGCAGCACGTCCTCGTCGACGAACTCACCGCCCGTGGCATCGAGTTGGTGGACCTCCGGACCCGCGTCACCGACGGCACCGGCCTGCAACGCCCCGCCTTCTGCCAGGCGGACGACACGATCCACGGCAACCTCGCCTTCGGGCGTCTCGTCGTGTCCGAACTCCTCGACCGAGGCCTGTAAGCCCGCCCCCATAAGCCCGCCCCCGTTCCCGCCCACCCCACTCATCTCACGGAGGTCCCTCATGGAGGACTACGCACTCAAGGCCGTCGAGCGGCTCACCACCCGCCCCGCCGAGCCCTACGACACCCTGTCCGTCGCCCCCATCACCCCCCTGCTGGGCGCCGAGGTCACCGGCCTCGACCTGTCCCAGGAACTGACACCCCAGCAGGAGAAGGAACTCAAGCACGCGTTCCACACCCACCACGTCCTCGTCTTCCGCGACCAGGACATCACCCCCGAGGAACACAAGCGGTTCGCGGGCATCTTCGGCGAACTGCACCCCGTCGCCCTCGCGCCCGAGGGATCCGACCCGTACATCCTGGAGATCAAGGCGACCAAGGAGTCCAAGGCCGTGGCCGGCAACGGCTGGCACTCCGACGGCACCGCCGACGCCGAACCCTCCCTCGGTTCGCTGCTGTACATCACCACCATCCCCGAGGGCGGCAGCGGCGGCGACACCGTCTTCGCCAACATGCACCTCGCCTACGAGCTGCTCTCACCGGCGCTGCGGAGCTTCCTCGAAAGTCTCACTGCCCTCCACGACGGAGCCCTGCCCTGGGTCGCCGCCGGACAGACCCCGCCGCCCGAGTACGAGGTGCCGCGCACCGAACAGCCGGTCGTCGTCCGGCACCCGGAGACCGACCGCAAGCTGCTGTTCGTCAACGCCCCCTACACCTCGCACATCACGCAGCTGTCCCGCACCGAGAGCGACGCACTGCTCGACATGCTGTACGCGCACATCGCTCGCACCCCGCTGCTGCACTGCCGGGTCCGCTGGCAGGAGCGCACCCTCGTCCTCTGGGACAACCGCAGCGTCCAACACCACGCCGTCTGGGACTACTTCCCCCACACCCGGGAGGGCCGTCGAGTCGCCGTCAACGGCACCCGCCTGCAGGCCTGACCCGGTTCCCCGACGGAAGCGACGGTGCCCCATGCCCACGACCGCTGCCCCTGAGACGTTTCTCGCCGCGCTACGGAATCCCGCGCCCGAACCTCCAGCGGCGGCCCTGGCCGGAGCGCCGCCGGCCACCTGGTTGTGGCGCGTCGCCACGGCCCTCCACGAGCAGTTGCCGACGGACACCCGGGAGGACTGGGCTACCCGCCTCTACGCCCTGCTCGGCGAAGGGCCGGAGAGGAGCACCCTGTACGCCGTCCACGCCTGGCACTCCGACACGATCCTGCCGCTCCTCGCCGAGGCGGCGCACGACGGGGACTCCACCGCGTTCGCCGTGCTGGCAGACCTGCACCGTGCAGCGGCACGGGGCAGGAGGGCGGATCAGGACACCTGGAGGTCGACGCTCACCCCGGTGCTCCTGCGCCTCTACGACGTCGCGTACGACCGGACGAGCGCGTACGCCGAAGCCCACACGGGCGCCCGCGACTACGCGCTGGCCAACGGCTTCTCCGCGACCGAGGCCGATGGATACGGCCACGAGTACGCACGGCTGAGCAGCGACGCGAACGCGCGGTCCAGCGCCGAGGCCCACGCGAAGGCACTCGGCCCGGCGCTGGCACACGCGTACGCGACCGAGGGGTGCGAGGCGTACGCCGACACGTATCCCGAAGCCCAGCTCAGGGCCGTCATCCGGGCCACGACAGCACGAGGCGACTCGCTCCCGCTCCCTGCCACGCGCCTGGCGGAGGGGCTTCTCTCGGCGCTGGAGCGCGGGCCGAAGCCCTGACTTCCGGCGAGGAGCAGGGTCTCCACCGGGCCGGTGTTGCTCTTGAGGTCCACCGACTACACGGACAGGTTGTGCAGGACGTCCGTCACCCGAGTGGGGTCCGAGGGACCGAGGTGTCCGGCATCGGGGACGTTGTGGACGCTGAAACGGTTGTCCGGGGTGAGAGCGTCGGCCTCCGCGATCATGCGGTCCTGGAGTTCCGTGGCCACGGTCCTGTCCTTCCCGAACCGCAGGTAGGTACGGGGAATCCGCCCCCACGTGTCGGCGCGGCCGACGGCCCGGCCGTCGTACGCGGTCATCGACTCGTCCGTCTGCATGCCCTCCAGTACCCGCAGGAACGCGACGTCCGAGTAGTCCGCGCAGATCATCTCCTTGAACACCGCGAGGTCCCGGCCGTCCGAAGTACGCCAGTTGAGGCGCAGTACACCCAACGCCCCGGGGTCTCCGATGAGTTGATCGATCGGAGTGATGGAGTGCTGCCCTTCGGGCGAGGCGGCGCAGGCGTTCAAAGACGGCATACTGCGGCTCGGGCAGAAGGCGGCCATGTAGCAGATACGCGCGAGGAGTTTGGGCACGGCGTTGCCGACCCTGCTGACCGAGACGCCTCCCATGCTGTGCCCGACCAGCACCACGGGACCACCGAGACGGGCTGCGCGGCGTACGACGCCGGTGACGCGCCGTTCGTAGTCGTCGAGGGTGAGCGCTGCCACGGGCGAGGGTTCCGTGGCGAGTGCACGCAGGTCCTGCGTCTGGTACGCCTTCGGCACGAACCGGTCGGTGCCGTGCAGCGGTTGGTCCACCGCGACGACACGGTGACCGCGGAGCGCCAACTCCCGGCCGATCGCCGTCCAGAACGCACCGGCGCTGTGCGTACCGTGGACCAGGACGTACGTGCGCACACCGCTCCGGGGCCGTCCCCGCCTCCCGGCATCGGATGCCATGGCGGCCGGAGCGCCGATGCCCGCGGCGAGCGCGGCACCGCCGACCCCCGCAGCGCATGCCGCCGCGACGGCCGCAGGGAGGGCCGGGTCGTGCCCGAAGTGTCCGCGTTCTCCGCGGCGTTCATGCCACTGATGTTCTTGTCGTCAGCCATGCCCATGACGCTACGAAGGCGCTCGACGCCTCACCATGGCCCTACGCACCCGGCGGACGGTGTACCTACGAACACCCCGGCCGGACGGCTCCGTCGACGAGCGCGGTCGCGGTGTCCGCGCAGCCCCACGCCAAGGTGACTCCTGCGCCGCCGTGGCCGTAGTTGTGCACCAGCCGCCGCACCCGGCCGTGCGGGTGCGGATCGGCCTCCAACCGGGCACCGCCGCTCCGACGGGGTCGCAGGCCCACCCGGTGGCCGACGACCGGGGCGCCCGCGAGTTCCGGCACCAGTTCGGTGCAGCGGCGCAGGATCGCGGCGGCGGTGGCCGGTGACGGCGTGGTGTCCCACTCGCCGATCTCGAACGTGCCGCCGAGGACGATGTCCGTGCTGCGCGGGTGGACGTACGTGTAGCCGTCGGCGTTGTCCGCGTCACGCACGGACAGGTGCAGCCCGGGGTTGGCGACGAGGACCAACTGCCCCCGCACCGGCCGCACGTCGGTGTCGCCGCACAGGGCGCGGGCACCCAGGCCGGAGGCGTTCACTACTACGGGAGCCCATATGCCCGCCTGCTCCAGGGCGTCGATACGTCGCCGGATCAGCGCGCCGCCGTTCTCGGTGAAGGTCTGCTGCAGCCAGGGGAGGTAGCGGGACATCTCCACGGAGGGAACGGTGAACGCCCAGCCAGTGGTGTAGGGGGCCCGCAGCTCTTCCCTTCGCAGGGCGCGGAGGTCGGGGATGGGGGCGGCCCACCAGGGCACGCCGTGGGTCTCGCTCCGAAACAGCATTCGGGTGGGGCGCATGACCACGCCGGGTACACCGGTCGCCGCCTGCCGGGCCAGCTCCTCGTAGGTCCGGGTGGCCCAGGTCAGTACGTGCGCCTCGAACCGTGTGTGGGTCGGGTACCAGACGGCCGCCGCGACCGAGGACGTGGTCTCGGCCGACGGTTCCGCCGTGATGACGGCGACACGTGCCCCCGACTGCTGCAGACGTATCGCGGTGGTGAGCCCGATGACTCCGCCACCGATGACCGCCGCGTCGAACATGTAGCCCATGCCTGCCCCCTTGATCGCCGAACCGCGTATGTCCCACTGTCGGAGGGGAGTTGGCGCACTGTCCAAGACCAGTCATGGCCAACACCATAAGAGCTACTTATAGTTGGTGGATGGACCTGCGGCGGCTGCGGTACTTCCTGGTCCTGGCGGAGGAACTGAACTTCACGCGGGCCGCGCACCGGCTGCACATCGCACAACCCGCGCTGAGTCAGCAGATCAAGGCACTTGAACGGGACATCGGCGCCCAGCTCCTCGAACGCGGCAGCCGAAGCTGCCGGTTGACCGCCGTGGGCGAGGTCGTGGCCCGCGAGGCCGGCGAACTGCTGACCCACGCGGCCGCGTCGCAGGAACGGATCCGCGCGGCCGTCGGCGGACGGCGGGGCCAACTGCGCCTGGCCCTCACGCGATCCGCCCGCGGAGGCCCAGTCGACGCGCTCATCGCCGCGTTCCGCACACACCATCCGGACGTGGAACTCGTCGTACAGACAGGGTGGACGGCGCACAACGTCACCGAGCTGATCGCCGGGAGGCTGGACGCCGCCTTCGTACGCCCACCGCTGGACAGCGCGGACCTGGAGTGCCGGCACATCGCCCGCGAGGAACTCCTGGTGGCCGTCCCCGCGGCCCACCCTCTCGCCCGCGAACGCAGGATCGCTCGCCGGAGCATTGCCGACGAACCGGTGATCCTGTGGCCCCGGGAGAACGCCCCCGGAATGCACGACGCGATCACCCGCCAACTGTGGCCCGACGGCGGCCCGCGCATCGTGCGGGAGGAACCCGACGACGAGCAACTCCTCCTCAGCGTGGCCGCCGGCACCGGCATCGCACCGGTGCCCGCCGGACGCGCCCATGCGCTGCGCATACCCGGCGTGCGGCTCAAACGCGTCACCGCACCCACGCCCACCGTGGAACTCGCCCTGGCCCACCAGCCGCACCGCACCGCGCCGGCCCTGCGCGAGCTGCTGCGCCTCGTGGACGCACTGCCCGATCGGTCGGCCGACGGAGCGTGAGGCTGTTCATCCCGGACGCGGCCACGGCAAGGCCCACCGCCGACGGCCCGGACGTCGGGCATGCGCACGGTCGGTCGGCGCTCGCACCGCGACGCGTCGGCGATCAGTCCGTCGGCGGCCCGTGCAGGACCTCCAACGCGGTCACGGCCACATGCAGCTGGGTGCGCTCGGCGCCGGCTTCCAGATCGGCGCCCAGGAGCCGCTCGATGGTGTGCAGACGCTGGTAGAAGGCCTGCCTGGAGAGCCCCACGCGCTTGGCCGCGATCGACTTGTTGCCTGCGGCGTCGAGGTACTCGCGCAGGGTGGTGAGCAGGTCGCTGCCGTGCCGCGCGTCGTGCTGGACAAGGCGCCCGAGCCGTTGTTCCACGTACTTCTGGACCCGGACGTCGTCGCGCAGGGAGTAGAGCAGTTCCGGCAGGCCCACGTCGGAGGCGACATGGAAGGGGCGCCCGCGGGAGGCGGGGCCGATGGCGTCGGCGACCTGCTCGGCCTCGCGGAACGACCGCGTGACCTGGCCGAGTTCGGTGACACCCGGCCCGACGGCGACGACGGTGTCCTCCCCGAACGTGGCCCGCAGGTCACGCGCGATGCGTTCCACGACGGGCTGCCACGCGCTCGCGCGGGCCAGCGCCAAGAGCAGCCCGGTACGACGCGCGGACAGATCCCCCACCAGCGCCTTCACACCGGACGTGAGGAGCCCTTCGGCGAGGTGGGCGCTCACCGTGGTGTCGCCGGCCCGCGCCCCCGAGTGGTCGACGACGACCGGGAGGAGGCGGTGGCCGGTCGTGGGGAGTCCCAGCGCCTCGGCCCGCAGCCGGGCCTCGGTGCGGCTGCGATAACGCCAGTGCAGCAGATCGAGCAGGACGGAGCTATGCGCACGCCGGTCCCATTCCGGGGAACCGGTGAGCCGGGCCAGGGTGAGCGCGGTTGCTGCCTGCTCCAGGATCATCGTGTGCTCCGGACCGAAGGGCGGCCCGGCCGCGAGAGGCAGCATGATCAGCCGCCCCCACCGACTGCTCCGCTCCTCGACCGGGGCCACGAGCCACCCCTCGGGCCCGCTGACCGCCGCCCGGTCCGGTGTCTCCGCGGCACGTGAGCGGCGCGGCCAGGCGTCCAGGACCTGCCCGTCCGCGCGACCGGCGACGGCCCAACCCACGGCATGATGGATCAGGTTCTCCAGCACGACCGGACACCCCGCGAGATCCGCGGCGGTCTGCACGAACTCCTCCGGTTCGGCACCGCGCAGAGTGAGCGACGTGAACAACTCGTGCACGTGCTGCGCGCGCCGCAGCAACTCGCCCTGCGCGTCCAGGATCAGAGCGTGCACGGTCTGCGTCACTTCGATGAACCGCACCCCGCGCGCCAACACGATCAACGGCAGATCACGCTCCCGGCACGCGGCGACGAGATCCGGGGGCGCCTGCTGATACCGGCGTCCCAGTTCCACGACCAGCCCCGCCACCCCCACGTCCGCCAACTGGTCGACATAACCGCGCAGTTGGGTCGGATCCGACGGATGGGGCATGCCCGTGGTGAGGACCAGCTCGCCGCCCTCCAGGAACGAGGCGGGGTCGAGCAGTTCGGTGACGTGGACCCACCGGACCGTGCGCCCCAACTGCCCTTCACCGGCGGCCACTCGGGGCAGTCCGGCGGCGATGACGGGAAGTCGCAGTACGTCGGCGACCGTGAGGAACGGCATGGACGCGGGCTCCTCCGGCGGTGCGGCGGTGTGGTTCCGGAACACTCTGGGGGGTGGGGCGCGTTCAGCGCAAGGGCGAACGGCGCTGCTCAGACCCCGTTCACATCAGCCCCCGAAAGGGGCGCGGGGAACGGCGCGAGCAACCACATCGAACCGTCACCCGCCAACACACCAGTAGCCCCACGGTGAAAAGGCGAACGCACCCGGCGCCCGCCTCAGGGCCGCCGAGCGACAAGATCCGCAACCGTGGCGATCGGCGACGTCCGTGCCCGCCCACCCGCCTCATGCAGATCCGCCAGCCGATAAGCCACGTAGAGCCCCCGCACACCGAGCCACCGCAACGGCTCCGGCTCCCACGTACCGGGCCCATGCCCGGTCCACGGCAACCGGGTCAGCCGGGACTCACGCTTCAGCACCAGATCGGTGAGCGTCCGGGCGGCAAGGTTCGTCGAGGTCACTCCATGCCCCACATACCCCCCGGCCCAGCCGAGCCCGGTCACCGGGTCGAGCCCCACCGTCGCCGACCAGTCCCGAGGCACCGCAAGTACCCCACACCACGCATGGTCGACACGGGCGCCCGCGGTCTGCGGCAGCACCTTGTACAGCGTTTCGGTCAGCTCGCCGATCGTCCGGTCGGCCACCCGCCCGTCGGAGTCGGTCCGCGACCCGAACCGATACGGCACCCCACGCCCACCGATCGCGATCCGGTCGTCCGGCGTGCGCTGGGCGTACAGATGACCGTGCGCGGTGTCGCCGAGGGTCTCCCGCCCGGACCAGCCGATCTCCTCCCACACCCCCTCCGCCAGCGGCTCGGTGACGATCATCGAGCTGTTCATGGGCAGCCAGGCCCGCCGCAGCCCCTTCAGCGATGCGGTGAACCCCTCGGTGGCGCGCAGGACGACCGGCGCGGACACGGTGCCGTGCGCGGTGACCGCCCGCCCGGGCTCGACGACGGTGACAGGGGACTGCTCGTAGAGAGTCACACCGAGTCGTACGACCACGTCGGCGAGCCCACGTACCAGGGCAGCGGGCTGCAGACGGGCGCAGTGCGGTGTCCAGGCCGCCGCGGTCATCCCCTCGATGCGGATACGGTCCGAGGCCTCCTCCGGCGTGAGCAGCACGGAGTCCGTGACACCCCACTCGTGGTCGGCCTCGGTCTTGTGCCGCAGCCGGTCGGCCTGGGCCGGTGTCCGGGCCACCCGCAGGGTGCCGCCTTTGACGATGTCGGCGTCGATATCCTCCCGTTCCGCGACGCCGATGATCTCGTCGACGGCCTCGTTCATCGCGCGCTGGTAGTCGAGCACCGCCTCCCGCCCGTACTGCTTGGCGAGCCGGTCACGCGCCCCGGGCACCAGCCCCGACGCCCACCCACCGTTGCGTCCGGACGCGCCGAAACCGGCGAACTCGGCCTCCAGAATGGTGATCCGCAGCGTCGGGTCGGCCAGTTTCAGGTAGTACGCGGTCCACAACCCGGTGAGACCCGCGCCCACGATGCACACATCGGCATCGCGGTCACCGGGCAACGCCGGTCGTGGAGTGGGGAGTTCACTGAACCAGTGGGAGATCCGGCCGTTGACCGGACCGGGCCGGCCGAGCGTGGTCGCGCTCACGGGGGTGTTCCTTTCGAAGCGGCGGGCGTGCGGGTGCCGGGAGGGTCAGACGCCGAGCAGGCCGGGCAGCTCGGACAGGTCCTTGATCTCCTCGTACGGCTGGAAGGCGGCCGAGCCCGGGAAGCCGTACCGGTTCACCCAGATCCGCCGCATGCCCGGGTACCGCTTGGTCGGCATGATGTCGTACTCCCAGCCCTGGGCCGTGTGGACGATGTCCTCCGGGCCGCGCCCTGTCGCCTTCATCAGGTACTCGAAGGCCTGCGGCAGCGGCTTGTACGCCCCGGCCTGCTCGGCGGTCAGCACGTAGTCCCACTCGACGCCCAGCTCGTCGACGGCGTACGAGATGAGGTCGTCCTCGCTGTTGGAGAGGATGGCGATGTCGTACTCGCTCTTCAACCGGCGCAGTGCGTCCGGGACTTCACGGAACGGCTTGAACTTCTTGATGGCCTC
>Ga0307507_10004800_pt1 | contig 23314 bp, 28 predicted proteins | sample 7_EM_MG_FD_207223 | JGI IMG/M metagenome (GOLD analysis project Ga0307507, IMG submission 207223) | Populus trichocarpa ectomycorrhiza microbial communities from riparian zone in the Pacific Northwest, United States - 7_EM | ecosystem: Host-associated > Plants > Roots > Unclassified | place...
AGCGGGTGTCGACGGTCAAATTGTAGCGAGGGTATTTACCTGTCAGAGTTGTATCGCTAAGGAAAGTTGTCGCGTGGTGAAAAAAAGTGTATCGTTGCGGCCGCGACGTCAACTCTGCATTCCACTACTATACACCGTGATCGATTCCAGATTCCACAACGAAACTAGCTTGGTCAACAAGAGTGGTTGTATAAACTCTCCTCCCTCTCATTTCCATTCTTACTCAACAACTGCCTAGATCGCAATGAATTTGGAGACGGAAAAGGACTCTGAAGCCCCGAAGACGTCCTTACTGGATGGTCAGAAGGTAACTCTGGCCAACGAACTACCGCCCGAACTCCTCGTGCACATCTTCGAAATGGCACAGAACATATTCTTTCCACTGGACCAACATTTGTTTTGGCGCTTTCCTTTCGTCCTTGGGAAAGTGTCGCGGTATTGGCGCCAAGTCGCCTACGGGGCACCTACGCTGTGGTCGAACGTGGATATCTCGCCTCGCCGAGATTTGGGCGGTTTACAGGTCTACCTTGGCAGATCTAAGGAATCCCCCATCGATCTGCACTTGACATATTCTACCCCGGCCCCCCTAAGCCAGGCGGGCGTTAGCACGTTCATAGGTATCTTACAACCCCATTACCGACGTTGCCGTTCTATCAGAGTCACGTCTGAAAACTCTCACAAATTCACCATGGAGATTTCGAGCATCCTTGGCTCGATGTGCAAAGGCCATTATCCAGTGCTACAGCACATGTGTGTGGACGGCTTTGATATAAGTATGGATGTACAACCGTTCGCAATTGTAGCTGACGCCGTTAACCTGACGAGCGTACGCTCAAGAGGTCTGGGTTTGAGCCATTGCCGCCCTCCTCATACTGCTGTGACCCAGCTTCATCTGGCGGTCTCGAAGCACCCAATTCTCTACGCTGACTTCTCCAAAATGCTACGGGCCTGTTGGTCCTTGGTCACATTATGTGTCTACGACGATTTCATTGACGAATGGCCTGATCTTCATGACACCTATGACATGCCCTTCCTCCGTTACATACGCATCTTTGGAGATATGCTAGGAGTTTCTCAACTTCTACTTTCTATATCTGCCCCGGATTTGGAGGGACTCACCATCGCTCCAATTGTTAAGAACGACCTCATCAAACTTGAGAGGGAAACTAGTAACGCTCCTCGATTTCCGGCGTTGAAATCGCTCACTGCCCTTGCACCCGCTCATGCCGGTGTTCTGGGATTGAGGGCTGTAGCCGTCGCCGATGCTTGCTTCCCAGGGATCAAGTTGCTTATTCTTCCCAATTATATTAAACTTTCTTTTGCAGAGTCTTTCAAACCGACAGACTCTCGGCCATTTTGGCCCGAGCTCGATGGTCTCGCTATCCGTGACATTGATGACGAAAGTGTATACAAGTTTGTCCAGGACCGCCAACGCTTAGGTGTGCCCTTGCGCTTGTTGTACCTGGATCCCTTGTCAATGTCAAGACTGACCCGAATGGACTGGCTAAAGGATCAATTGTCGGTGGTGGAGGCAGATCCGTGGAAGATACAATGTGAGGACAATTTTTATAGAGATGCAGAAACCCGTTTTCTTGGAGCGGCGTGAGGGCCAATAATACTTCTCGATCGATCCATACCCTTCCTTGGTCATGTTTTCTAGTTAGATATATATTTTTGGGTCCTATCGTGGAGGGGAGCGAAAGCATGGTTGCATGATGATCTATGAATATGGTGATACAAATGAGCTGAAGTGATGATGCCAGCCCCATTTCCCTAAAACCCCTCAATTTCCTCTCTCCAAAAACCCTACTCCACCCGCGCGTATCTTGCCCATGAAGCTTTCGTACCACTTGGCGATGACGCTCATCGGAACCGCAACATCCGGAGACATCCCAGATCCTCCGGTGAATCCTGAAACGTAGTTGAAAAGGTGCTTGACGATGCGCTCTGCGAGGACTGTCGGATCCCTCATCATGTCTGCACCTGGTTTGGTGAGAGCTGATGGGAGAGTCTGCATCTGTGATTGGATTTCGGAGAGAGGTTCGATTGATAGGCCAAGGGTCGCGGTGACGTCGTTTTGTTGTACACCTTGTTGTGAGAAGGCGGAGAAGGCGTTTATGGTTGAAGTACCAGACGTGAAACCTGTGCCTTTGAGGCGAAATATTGCGGAAGGTTTTTCGTTGGATAGCCTGGGGTACAACGGATTAGGTTGGATTGGTGAAGAAAAATAAAGATACTCACATTCCCAATAGTTGGAAACCTTTGCCGGGCCAGAAGAAATGCACAGTCGCGCCATAACCATCTGGGAATGGAACTACAGCATATTTTAATTGGGAAAAGTAAATAATAAAAACGGTCAAGTATCACGTACCAGTGCCAAGGAGAAATACACATATATGGTTTATTGAACTCGCTGCTTGGAGCTGAAAGTACGCATGGGTGTCATCGATCTGTTCGAGATCTGTCTGGAGGAGACGGCCGGCTACGCAGCATCCAAACATGATGGGATAATTCTGTGTTGGAAGTGAGGATGATGAAATGTGGCTTTTGAACGCATTGCATGGAATCCTGGTGAAGCCACTAGAATGCCAGGAATGGGCAACAATGCAAGGTTGTTGAACTTACCAGAAGTGGCGTGTGAAATTCGATATTCACACCCAACCGCACCGTTTTTGACTAATTCCTTGCCTTCATGTCGGAATTCGAAGACGACATCGATGACCAGCTTCTTGAGCTCGCTGGAGCGACCGAGAAGAAGCGGAAAAGACACAGCGGAGCCCATTCAAAGTCCTCATCAAAAAAACGCAAAGCGGAGTATGTACATTCCAACCTGTTGTTCACAAATTCACGCTGCCTCGTTCTAGCCCTATGGACTCTGAATCGGGAAAGGAACCGGAGAGTGAGGACGATGCAGCGGGATGCGTAGATCCTTACCCTCTGGAGGGACAATACAAGGACGAGGCCGATAGACAAAGGTAAATTAACCGCTCCCCCGCAACCCACGACCCAGCCCCTTTATAAGCTGAGCGTCGCCTGTTTGGCTGATCCATGCCTCCCTTACGCTCTCCCCTCAGACTCCTCGAGATGCCAGAGACAGCGCGCGAGGAGATCCTGGCTGAACGCAGCGAAAAGAAGCAGCGGCTCAACGAACAACAGAAGTTGGCCGACCTGCTAAATCAACGGAGTGCCATCGGCACTGACAGCGTCGCAAAGGCAGCGAAACGTTCGTGGACCCTCTTAGCTCTACCGTACCTCTTACTGATAATTGTCTCTCAGGTCAACATACTGTGCGTGGCGCAACCAAAGAGAAGACACGCAAACTTGACGAGCTCAAGGCTCGACGCAAGGCTAAAGATGAGAAGAAGCGAGTGGGTGCATTTTTTAATGATCCATGTCCTGGATTGACTCGTGATGGTCGTAGAATACATCCCCGAAGCGGGATCGTTCTTCATCTCCCATGGATATGGAGATCTCAGACGAAGAGTCTGAAGATGGCCAGATCACAAAGCAAGATCAAGAAGAGGAAAAAGAACGAAGGTTGCTCGGCAAGACTGCTGAGCCTGACAACACGCCATCGACCTTGCAACATTTTGAGAGCTGTAGACTGTCAAGAGATACATTGGCAAAATACTGTATGGCGCCATGGTTCCAGGATTACGTCCGTGGTGCGTAATATTACGACTTGTGGGTACAATAGCTGATTTCTTATTGTAGGAGCCTGGGTCCGATATCTCATCGGACAAGAGGCTGGTCAGCCAGTGTATCGCATGTGCGAGATAGCTGGTGCGCCTAACTTTCCCTTCGATGGTGTTATCGCTTGTTAAACTTTGGAAAGACCTCTCTGCGGAGACTGTCAAGCCTTATAAGGTTAATGACAAGCTGGTCAACCAGAGTTTCAACCTCAAACACGGGAAGTCAATAAAATCGTTCAACATGGACAAGGTTTCAAATGGCCCCTTCATTGAGGCGAGATTCTTTTTTGTTTATGGCCCGTGCTGCCTGTGACCTTCTTCTGCAGAAGGAGTTCGATCGACTGGTGAAAGTCTATACAGCAGAGGATGTGAAGCTGCCGACAAAGTTGCATTTAGAGCAGAAAGTTGCTCAATTGCAAAAGCTCGTTTCGCAACCTGTTACAGAGGTTTGTTGGAGCGATGCCTCCCCGTGCTCACCATGTCTTATATTCCACCCCAGAGTGACATCAGTGCAATGCTGCAACGCAGGAACCAGGTGCAAAACATTAAGCCCACGGGAATGTCTACACTTGAGCGATCCCGCTTGACGCAAGCGAGGACACTGGCGATGCGACGACACGACTATGACGAAGTGAAGGACATTGACACCCAACTTGCAGCTGCTGAGAGTCTCCCCGGTCCAGCACGAGTGGAGGCTGTGGACGTTTTAGCCAAGGTCAACGAGAGGAATCGCAAAGCCAACCAGGAAGCCGTGCGAAGAGCTGAGATGGCGGAATCTGAGCGAAAACGACGGGAACGGAAGCTCGTCGCTGCTGGAGGTACAATAACGCCACAGGACCCGAGCGCTCGGCTGAAGACAGTGCCGAGGCTGTTTAACGCTGCTACTCCGACATCAAGGTTTGTGCCGTCTCTTTTTTCTTCGTTCTGTTATGTGGTCGTGTCCTGTTCTCTGTCAGAGTTTTTCATGTTGCTTTTCCCCTCTTAGGCCGGGAACTCCTCTGGCGAATGGCACGACGGGCACGGTTACGCCACAACCTCCATCAGGACTTGTGGCGAAGACAACAGTACCCACCAAAAGCTTTGAGGCATCCATGCTGGATTCGATTGAGATTGACCTGGGGGACTTTTAAATTAGACGCTGTATACCATGGAAATATAATATTTTTTTTTCCTCTGGAGATAAGATAAGATAATGATGCAGCCGTGTCCTAATTTGACCAAACCTAATCTGTGTTTCTCGCGCACGCACCACCTCGGTTCTCGATACGCTTTGTTGTCCTTAAAACACTGTCCACCATCCGCCCCAGAGCCATCGCCGTCGCCGTAGTTGGACACAGCGATGCCGCGCTCCACCCTCTCCCTTGATTCTCTCAGCTCACCATCCCCATCCCCCCCACCCACGGAGCCAACACTCAAAGCCCCACGCAAACCTGCTATCCCACTTGACCAGCCCACCACTGGCCTCGACAGCGACTCGGAGTTGTCGGAGCTTACGGATGAAGAACAGGACGCTACCGAGAAGCGAACCACGACAACCACTGCCATGCCAGACCGGGAAGACGACGAGGGTGCTGGCATCACCGGGGGTTCACGTTCCAAGTCGACGAGTCTCCGCCAGGGGAGACCTCAGCGTCCCTCGAATCGACGAGGAGGTCGAAAGAAACGTAGCAGCATTGTCCCCGCCCCGATGTGGGGCTGGGCAGAAAACAAGACTGCTACTATTGCGCAAGAGGAAGAGGAGGAAGATATCGCTGACCCTCCGCGTGCCATGGAGGAAGAGGAAGACGAAGAAATGCGCCAAGAGGAAGAAGAAGAGTGTGAAGGTGAGGAGGACGACGACGATGAGGATGAAGACAGTGAGCATGGCCCTCGTCGTCGTATGGGACCGTATATGATCTCTAGGATGCCTGGTATCAGGCGTAACCACATTTTACCCCAGCTCCGTCGGCAGCCCTCTTCTCACGATGATGACGACGACGAGGGCGAGGATATAGCGGATGATCCACCCGCTGTCAACGGTACGGCTGCTGTTGATGAAGAGGACGACGAGGAATACGGATCTGGAGAAGATGATCCTCCGTATACCGCGAGGAGCGTTGTTTCTCGAGGTCGGCCTCCAGGGCGTTCTGCAGGTCAATTGCGTTCTGCACGCGTTGCCTTGACTTCAACCGAAAACACCAACAACACTGAAACAGGGAACGATAGCGAAGCGGAAGAAGATGACGATGAGGACAACGCTACCCCGAAGGACGACACGAAAGCTGCTGCTGATGAAGATGACGACGAAGAGGAGGTTTCCGATGTTGAACCTGTCCCAGCAGAGGATGCTGAGAGCGGGAATGAAACCGTGTCAGAGGACGAGGATGGGAAAGAGTCTACCATCGAGAGACCGACAGCCCACGTCTCATCGAGTGCTGCCTCTCCATCCAAGCTCCCGAAGCCTGTTTCCCCAACTCCAACAACCCATTCTGTCGAAGTCACATTACCTTTGCCCAAGGATATCATCCCAATCGCTGTAGCTGCAGCAGCTTCGTCTATCATGGCTGGCTCCAGCGTTCTTGAACCTGCTTCCCCCTCCCCAACCTCGTCTGCGTCTGTCTCGCGAGCATCATCGCGCTCCCCTGGCATTGCACCATCAGCCAAAGCTTTCGAGCCTGATGACGACAAGGAAACCACTTCTAAATCCATCAAAGGCAAAGGAAAACGCAAAGCACCAGCGTCTGACAAGATTCAAGACAAGGCAGAGGCTGAGAGCCATCAGTCGGCCGCTGGCAACTCGAAAACGAAAGCCAAAGACCTTCCACCACTAGACCTCGACATAGAGATGCGTGAGGGGGATCAGGACGACCTCGATCGCTCTGCGGGGGATATTGAGGTGGAAGAGCCGTCGCTTGATGATGATCTCGAAATTGAGTCGGATCTCCAACCTGCTCATAGGGCTGAGGCCCTAGATGTTTTGGCGACCATTGAACTCAAGTTTGCTTTGCTGAGAGAGCGGGTTTACGTGGAGAAGATGGAAGATTTAGCTTGGGAAGAGGCCTTGGTGAACGATGGTATGTGTTCTGCTTAATATCTCAAGACACTTTCACTTAATGGTTTTTTTTTTCATTAGGTTCGCACCCCGAACTAATACATCTTCAGAAGGAACTTAGAAAACGCAGAGATAAACGCCTCGAACTTGCGTCAAGAAAACGCACTTACGAGATCGCCAACGTTACGAAACGAAGACGCGTCGATGAGGAAGCAACTTGGAGCTGGTGGAAGGTGCGTTACGATGACTGCATTATGGCTATCATATTCTAACTGCCTTGCAGGTTGCTAGAGATGAACTTCAGACCGATATGATTTCTGAGACGAATAGGAAACGCAGGCGTTTGGAGAGAGAACGCAGAGCTGTTGAGCGACCTCAACCTGGTGTGTTTTGTCTCAATTCTGCTTTATCTCATTTATCTCATTTCAATATCTCAGTGCGCCGGATACCAAATCCACCCACGGTAACCCTCCCTCCTCCGTCTCTTCGTAAAATTGTCAAGAATTTCCCCTTCAACAATCGCCGTCATAACAAAACGGATTACCTCCACCCAGGCCCCAAACAACTCATCTACCCCGAGTTATCTACGTTGTCATCAGACGACATTGCCAACGACCTGAACTTCCTGAACCAAAATCGACGTCATCCTTACGAATCTCATCGACATTCTACTGTTAATATGGGTGTTCAGATGGCCCTGCCCTTGCATTCAATTGATTACAACCAGCATGGAGGCGAGATCCCTGGTGGGTTTGGAGGGCCGAATCGATTGCCACCACCCCCGCAACTCGTTCAGTATCAGCACCACGGTCCTTCACCTGGAGGAAATGCGCCACCTCACAGCAGCTACTCTTCCTATAATGGATCATCAGGTCGTCACCACCCTCCATCGAATCCCCAACCTAATGTCCACAGCCACTCGCACAATCATAACCCATACCCGAATGATCATGAGATGGGTGGGATTGTTAACGGGCCAGCTCATCAAGGGCATCAGCTTTTACCGCACCACCCCTACTTTGGTTCAGGAAGTGCAGGTGGACCAGCTAATGTATATCCTCCCATTTCCCAGCACAATGGTCGCCGTTCAATATCGCCTGTTAACCTGATGCTCAATGGGTCCGGGAAGCAGAATGGGAATTGGATGGGGGCTGGCATGGGGATGGGAGGGTTTCATTCAGCTCCCAAGAGTGATTGGATGGAACCCCGGAGGAACGAGCTGGACGATGAGGAGCGCGCTCTGAGGGAGCGAGATAAGCGTGAGCGGGAGCTACGAGAGCGTGACTTGCGTGATCGTGGACATAGGGAAAGAGACCATAGGGTTAGGGAGGCCCACGATATGGAGCTGGAGAGGCAACGTGATCAGTATCATATGCAGCAGCATCTTCATCGCCCACCGCCCCCGTCGTCAGGACATCCACATCTTCATCAAGGTCCTCCCCCTCCCCCGATTCCCCATCATCATCACCGTGCTCACCACCATCATGTGGTGCACCACCACCACGGACAGTCACAATCAGGGCATGCATCCTCTTCTTTGCCTCCTGGGGGTCCTATCCTGGCCTCGCATGATTATGATGACGGACGGCCTCATTCGGGTCACAGCCACCCTACAGAAGTTATCAATATTTCCTCATCCAAGTCAATACCATCTCACTTAAAAGGTGACGAACATCATCCTCCCTCCGACTACAGAGATGGAAGGAGACAGCATGTACGACGTCCTTCTGGTCCGGAAGATCGTGAGCGACCGTTGGCAACGCCGTTCGTAATGGGTTCTTCCCATGGTTCCCATCCCTCCAGTGGGCACTTGAACGGTACATCATCTCCTCGACCAAGCTGGAATCCGTCTGAAGATAATTCTTTTCGCATGTCCTCCTCATCGTCCGCTCCAGGATATCTAAGCTCTCATGACGGACCTGCCCACTCACCAGGTCACCGTTACACCAATTCAGCCGGTGCGCATCTTGGACGTGGTCCTCCTCCCGTCTCGTCTTCCTCCCTCCAAAATAGCGTTGGCTTGTCTCCACCTCGAAATAGACCTTTGCCGCCCCCCAGTCCTTCAGCTTCGTCTTCGAATTATCCCAACTCAAGCTCCCACCACTCACCTAGATACGGGCCACCTCCTTCCAACCGATCTCCTGTCAACCTCAAAATGCGCCCACCGTCACCTCTTTCCTCTAAACTTAATGCTGGTCCTCCTGTGTACAACCCCTCCCCCGTCGGACTATCTGGACCAGGACGGACCTCCACCCCCACGGGTCACCCATTAAGTGGACCCCACATTTTATCGGATTTGAAAAATGGGGGCGCACCCCCTTATCCTATAACCAGTCGGACTGCATCTCCGCTGACTCCATTCCCGCCAGCATCATCCCACCCCAATATAGCGACTGTGCTGTCAGGAAGACCACCAACGAATGGTGCTGATCGGGATCGGGAGAGAGAGAGGGATCGCGATCGTCATATTTCTCCGAGGATCGGTATGTTGCCTCCACCACCCTCGAAATTAAGTGTTCCGCAGCTGGTTGATGGTCATTGATACCGTGCAAGTGACCGACTGCCTCCGCCCGAAGACCTCAAGACGTAATTTCCTTGGCTGATGGATTTTGTTAATGAGTACTTCGACGCTTTTCTTGTGACTTTCCCATCCCTTCCACCGGCGGTTTTATTGTCCCTTCATCATCCTATTTACACCACCTGCTTCTCATTTACCTGTCTGGGTGGGTTTTATTTTTTTCGACGTCACATACTTTATTCATACGTAGCAGAACACGTTATTGTAATATGGTACATGCAATCAACATACCAAATAGGAGGAGGAAGCCACTCGACTCTGCCACTCTTTAGGTTGCGATGGCTATCAATACAACTTGAAGGACAATTATTCAATTCGATAAATTGCACACTGTCTTGAGCGCAACGTTGGTCACGGCGGTGCCTGATAGATTGGGTTGTTTTTGACGAGTAGGGTCTCGCTTGGGCCGCGGCCGCGCTAGTCGCCGCCGGTGGTGTCATTAAACCTATGTACGCCAATCAGAGCGCAAATCATCAGCATTTTTATAGATATAAAATAAATCTGTACTCCGCATCTCAATAGATCTCAACACACCCGCGCTGACCGATGATCGCTTCTGTGTACTTTCCTCCAGATGGTCTGGAGGCGCTTGGGACGGCGTCTCGACGCGCCTCGAGCGCGCTTGACGGAATAATTCAATAGGCGGCTATTTCATTGGACGCATCTCGAAGCACTCCATGGATACAGGCATGTATTCTGATACGTCGTGCGCATCACGATCTCTCTCGTGTGTAGATTCCAATTCCGATATCGAGCGCATGGATAGTGTCTCGAAATGTTCTTGGAAGCGTTACGAGACGGTGTCGTGGTTCTCGAATAACGTCACGGTGAAGTGCTTCGAGTTCGCGCAACTTTCCCTGGCATTTCATTTCAGTAGACACATGTACAAGACCTCCATCTTCCCGCCAGGTTTGAAGATAAAAGAATTTGAACAAGGTTGAAGGCTCACAAATATGTATGTGATCGGTTAACGGTCCGAGTAGGGGTCAGAATGGGTAAGTTTTTTTTTTTTGGCGCTGACGATTCCGAATGTCTTGATAAAGCTTTGGTGATCCCTTTTGGATCTCTTTATTTTTAATTCCTGACGTCACTGGGAGAGGAAGGGTAGTAACGCTTGAGGGGCGCCAAGAAAAGTTCGAGGAAATTGGTGGCGGCGGCTGGCGGGCATGAAATCAGGAAGACTAGATACCTATCGAATAACATATGTTTATATTGCCTTCAACATAGATTAGCGTCATCGGTGGACATAACGTACCTGAATATTAATGGTGACGGTATGGGGTTTCATAACTGTTCACAACAAGTGGGACATACGCACAGGGTCACAGCCTTTCAAGTTTCTAGTAATAACAACGCGCATGACGCTGGTCACCTTTAAAAAGCTGAATCCCTCTCCAAAGGCGTTCATTTTAGGATTTCGAAATTGACGCGATCAGTCATGTCAACTTCATAACGCGCTGTGTTTGAAATTGACTTGCGGCAAAGAGCGAGATATGTCAAATGAAGCAGACAATCAAAGATGATCAGAAGAATAGAAAACCATGACATCCATGTGAATGTTAGCATGTAAAGTTGTGATTAGAGGGACGATCTCAGGGCTCTCAGCGACAGTCCTTTCAAAGATAACTAGTCGGCGACGTCATGACGATAATTTTTTTTTACTGCGGATGCAGAAAATTGGCAAACGATCACTCAACGATCACTTTGACATTAAGAATTTAAAACCCGTGTGGTCGGAGACCGCGATGACAGGATCATGCCGAAACGGGGAATTGACGATCCTGACGCGCGCTTGAATTGGCTCAGTCAGGGTTCGGTCAGGGTTCAACATCTCTCCAGAGCACCTTACCAACCCTTCCTTCGTTTCCTTTTCTTTATTCCGGCCTATTCAATCTATTTTGCTCGACAAATACCCGTTGTAAGTTTCTTTTGTTTCCACCTCCCGCTCCCCCCGACTCTCATTTCAATCCTGTCCAATCCTTGCACCCATCATTGACATGACCTTTTCAACTCCTCCAACACCGTATTTCTTAACGAATTCTAGTTTTACCCCCCATCATCAGGTTCCTATAAAGACAGAAGCAGAGGCTTCTCCCGATTTGTCTCCGACACCAGCTGCTGAATCATTGCAACACTATCAGTTTAAATTTCACCCTTCGACGTTGTCGTCGCACGCTTCCCTTCCTCCATCCCGGAATCCCTCCGAGCCGCCACCCTGTCTCCCACCGACCCTTTTTCGTTTCGGGTCGTCTGGGAGTCCTTATAGTCTACCGTCTGCGCAACTGTGGCCGCCAACAAGCTCCTCCCAACATCATCTGTTACAAACCCACCAAATCCACGACGACCTCATCGGTAACACCTCGAGCCAATCAGTGGATTATATCCAGCCGGCAATGTCATATAGCGACGAGTACGACAATGTTTCCGACCTTGCCGACATTTCGTTGGAGCATTCGGGACTTGGAGCGTATGCGGGGTCGGGATCAACCTCCCAAGAGAGGACTGTCAGGCGTCGAAGTAGCAAAGGTGCGTCGCTGAATTACAATACTCGCCTCTTTCACCGATACAATGATTGCACTAGCGTGTGACCAGTGTCGCAAGTCCAAGTGTAAATGTGAGAGGTCCAACCCCAACGAACCCTGTAAGAGCTGTGTAATGCTTGGAACACGTAAGTTTCATGAGTCGGAACCTCTCCCTGGGTCGCCCCTTGACACATCTTTCTTGTGGATCAAACAAATTTTCGTTAATGTGATTCGTTTGTAGGGTGTACCTTCCTGGGACCCTCTCGGAAGCGCGGTCCGCCCAAGGGTTACATTGACGCAATCGAAGCGCGTCTCCACCAAACCGAGGCGTTGCTAGGAATTCTTCTAGCTACATCTGACCCTCGCGCTCGATCCTTGCTTCAGGACATTGCAAAGGTATGTACATAATTTTCTTGTGACGGGTTTCGTGCGTACCGGCCTACCCTGGCCGCTTTCGGGCACCCATAGAGTCAGAGGCCCGTGTTTTCGAGTTTATTGACCCCATTTTTTCTCAGGATCCCTTGGCCAAAGAAATCATTACGCGCGTCGATAATTCCCCGTACGGCGTCAAAGGTCGGAAGCGCAGTAACTCGGGGAAGGATCCTTCCAAGTCTCGGCCCAGCCATATTGCCTCCAGCCCAGAGCCATCGAGCCAGAGGCAGTTTAAAACTGATGACGGCCAGCCAGAGCTGGCCTCGATGCAGTAAGGCTACAATTCACGTTGCTGGTTGTCTTAATTGATTTATTATGCTGTACTCAGCCCCTCAAATGAATGGCAAGACAGGGTGGCTGCTATGTTGAATGAGGCACCTTCATCACGCCGGAACGCTGCTTTGGAAATTGTCACTTCTAGTCTGACGCCGACAACAGATACATCAACCTCTTTCCCGACGACCGCCAATACGTTGGGAAGCCTGTCCGTCAATTCGTACAGTCCTGCATCTGCTGCAACGCCCAGCGACGATAATCGTTCTCCTGTGAGGCGCCAGAGACGTAGAATTGGAGACGATGACTATGCACCATACACCGGGTTGAATTCCGCGTCTGTGTCGTCTGTGTCCTTGCATCAGGGTTTTCCCTCAGCGAGGCGTGTCGGACGGCCATACTTGCGTCCGGGGTCTCGCACGAATTCTCTTGATCCAGACTCGATGAACATTAGGGAGAGGCGAAGTTCCAGTGTTGATAGCCTCATCTCCCCAAGCGAAGATGACCTTGCTGGAGCGATTGGCCAGCTAAGCTTGAATGAGGACGAGCAGCTAAGATATCACGGTAAGGTGAGCGGTTTGCACCTCCTGGGCAATCAAGAGAGGATGGACAGGAGAAACGAAGGTGGAATTTGGTTTGTTCGTTTTCGTGTTGTCTCGGATGGATTGCTTATTGTAATATATAGGCGGTTTCCCAAAGCTCGAATTTGGCCCCCACTTCCATCGGCCTCAAGGGCTAACCATGGTGAAGGTGAATTCGCTTCAGAATTACCTAGTTGTGAGGTGAAAGAGCATCTACTGGAACTCTATTTCAACTACGTACACCCATCATTTCCAATCATTCACAAGCGTACATTTTTTGACGCATACCGAGCTAGGTAAGCTAACTTTGCCTCATGCGCGTAAACACACCGCTAATTCGTCTCATAGTGATCATCCAGTTAACTCGCCTGGAAACGAAGCGGGGCTGTCCCCATTTAACCGCCAACGCCGACCTGTCCCCACTCTTCTTCTCTTCACAATGTTCGCACTTGCCGCTCGCTATGACGAGACTTCCACGCCACTACCATCGGACTCAACTCTGATGTGGGAGGCGGGGGATGACTACTTAGACCGAGCCAAAATCATCCTGGATGGCAATTACACCAGTTCACGAGCATCGACATGTCAAGCTCTCTTGCTCATGGGGTATCGGGAGATTGGAATAGGCGCGATGGCCCAGGCATGGATTTACATCGGAATGGCCATACGTATGGCGCAAGACCTTGGAATGCATCGGAGTGCCGATGGATGGACAAGAGCGGACCTCGGTGGCCGGCTATTCAATGAGTGGGAGCTCGACGAACGAAGGCGGCTATGGTATGGGTGTGTCGTCATGGACAAATATGTTTCGGCTTACATTGGTATGGTGTTTTCAACTCTGGATGACTCGAGAAGCTGACGCGATATTAATTAGGTCGACCTTTAATGATTTTTGAGAGGGACTTCGACACGACGACGCCGAGCGAGAGCGACGTTAGTCAGTTTAGCCGGCACTCTGGGTCTTTCTAACGCCACTGTTTACTTAGCCGGAAGAAGTGGAACAGCTGTCACTCCGCCCTGGTCGAGCCAGTCACTGTATCTCATGTTTTAACTCATCTTCGTCTTTATGTACGTCATTTTTTATATATCCTTTTGACCTTTTTACTGATTGTCTTACTTTGTAGCGGCGATCCTCGGCAGGGTTACTCACGGGGTTTATGCCGTACGCCCCGTGTCAAGCCGCCATTCAGAATCAGTTCTTCTGGACGGTCTACTGAACAAGTGGTACCTTGATCTCCCAGAGCAATTGCGCTATGACCCAGGAAAAAAGCAGGAGCAGATTCCCCTCCCTCATATCCTGACTTTGCATATGCAGTACTGGTGCACTGTCATTCTACTTCATCGTCCTTTGTGAGTTCTATACAAAATCATCTGCGAGAAGCATTTTTTCTCAACAGTCCGTTAGCATTCGCCACGTGTACGATGCTAAGAACAGACAGTAAGCATTATTGAGATTTGGTCTCGACTTTGTCTCATTTTTTCCTTCCAGCCCAGAGGAATCGGAAGACGCTGAGGCGTATGCTGCTGCGGCCAAGAGTTATGAACTTTGTGCTGGGGCTGCGAATCATATTGCGGTTATCGGTATGTTTTATATCATTAGTGATTCCAACTACCTAACCATCTCGGTATAGTGGCCGCGTATGTAAATGAATATCCTTTGAACCGTTGTTCCGTCTTCCTTTGTTACTATGTTTTCACCGCGAGCATCATGCACGTCACCGTCCGTGAGTCGAAGGTATCAGGTTCGAGTGCCTCTACTAATGTATTGCCTAGTTACTTCCCATCCTTCCGATCCTCAGTCTCGTATGGGCCTTATGAAATGCATGGAAGCGCTCGGAAAAATGAAGATTGTTTGGCCAAGTGCTGGTCGAGCTCTCGAATTGTTACGAGGCGCCAAGTTTATCAGAGAAGACCCCGAGCTCCCCTTAGTCTTTGCCACCTCTGATCGACAGAAGCGGTCAGCGGAACATTTAGACGACTGTTTTGACCGAAAACATTCATCTAGTAGCGACCATGTCAGTTATCAACATCCTACCACCCGTTCACACCTTCCCGCGCAGTACGTAGACAACGCGTATTCGAACAGCGGCTACATTGCGCCAAACCCTGTTTCCCAGACGTCAAACTTCCAATGGCAAGGAGAAACTCTTAGTTCCTTCAATGGGTCGTTATCAACATCAGCCCTGCCCCAGCTCTACAGCACAGGTCTGGTTGATGATCGCATTCCTACTACCTACAACAACCACCGTGACAACACCCATGTGGAGCACCCTCCCCAAAGTCAGGCGCATCGATACCCCCAGTACTGGAATGACTACTCAACTTTCTCCCAACTTGATGCTTCTGCGTACGCTGAGCCAGCACCGATAACCCATCAAACGGCGCCAGTGAATGCTGAGATTTATATTCCGGAACAATATAACGTTTATAGTATGTGACTTCTCCCATGTTCTTGTAAATTTCATCGCTTATTTGCGTCCCCCATTGCCCAGATAACCAACCTTTTCCGAACCAGTAATCTCTTTTAGCCCTTGGTACCCCTGTCGCGTCCATAAGTTATCTAACCATTTATTCTACCCCAAAATTTCTTCTGGTCATTACCCTAGTTGCTACTCGTTGTATCGCATAGCTCTCTTTCAAGTTGCTACTTTTCACGTCGCATATCACAGGACCTTTCTATGAGCATATTTTTTTTCCTATCCAGTTTTCTCTACTGTAGCGATAACAAATGCTTGATCAATTGTACATCTATATGCCTCAAGATCCTTTCGGAGGTTACTCCTTCCACCAATTTTCTCAGGATTAGGCGTCGTTGTGAGGTCTGGTGACCACATAAGGTCCACAAACTGTCCAAACGTGTTGCAGCGTGTTGCCAAGATGTATTTTGAAATAGCATGAGAAAATTGTCGTTAATTGGGATAAAGGAATCGTGCCCCCTCGTGGCCTGTGTTCGGCGATCTCTTCTACCGTGATGATAGACTGATATAAGAAGATGCCGAGAGCAATCGAAGAAAATCGAAGACAAAGACGGGTCGTCAAAACTGTGAAGAACCCTCGTAAACGCGGAACATGGTTCGATGATGCAAGGGGTATGTATATTCTTGGTGGAACAAGAAAAGAGTACTTCCCAGGCTGTTACATACGTCTTTGGCGACCGTTGGACTCCTTGCCAGGATCTCTCGACGAGGATCAGCGGCGACGAGGTAGTCATTCCTCCTACGTAACAGCTGGTCTGACCTAGCTATCGCGTGAAATTCGGCGATGCTTTGAGATGAAAGAATCAACGAGTATCGTTAAACAAAGTCCAAGAAGTTTCATCCCTGCAGGTAGGGATTTCCCCAGTCCAAGAATTCCATTAAGGCTGGTCTGGAACAAAGCTAGCCATAAGGGTCATCGGGGTTGTCGCTGACTCATCCAAGCTCCGCATGTACACAAACCTGATACTCTAGGTCTTGCAGGAAGCATCGTTTCAGATAGCAGATGACGATAGGGGTCGATGAAGTGCAATTGAACTTTTTTGTATGTATCGCGTTTTGGCACGTGACGTTAGAATTGTTTGTGTATGCTATGCAGCAACTTTCGATTTCGAATTCAAGGCTGCTAAGCTGAGCCCTCTGAGGCCAAGCTCTGTGAAGCCGTCACATCTTCGACTTTAATTTGAAAGTTCGTGAGTTGATATTTAGATAGGCTGAGGCTGTAGGTACAGAATTATTGAGAAACCGGGACCATAGGACAAAAAAAAACATTCAAAAAAACATCGGAACTCGGAAAAACATACCTTATATAGTAGGGGGGGGGTCCGAAAAAAAAAATAGTGTTGGTACATTTTCCACGTTCCGCGCGCCACCCTTGCTTGGATAGACTTGAGCACTTACGCAAAGCCCTTGCATATTGACTCATTTCGAGGTAAGGTGCAAGAGACAATGATATAAAATGTTTATTAACTCATGTACCAGCTTTTTTTCTTACTCCTTGCATACAGGCCGCGGCCTAAGCCCGAGCTTTGGCTGGCTTGGGCCCAGAGCTTGGGCTCGAGAAATCTCAAGCCCGAGCTCTGGAAAGCAGTCTTCCAGGCCAAGCCGGGCCGTTGGCATATGCAGCTGACCTTCCGTCATTTCTATATAACGATGTCATTGAGGCGCAATTCAATGTGAAACAAGCGTCGACGACGCCCCATTCTCCTCCTTAGCATCCATCACGTACTGTTATGTCAAATATTCATAATCTTAGGGAGAAGCTGGAGACCAGCCAACCCAAGCAAGAGTCACAGGAGGACCCGTCCATTCCTGGTGCATTTCCGACTGGGAGAGTACCTTTACCGCCTGGTTTGTATTTTTCGGCTCTTTAGCTATGTCGATGCTGACCCCGGTTGGCAGCGCGGACGGACACAGAGATAATTGGCCCACCTGTCATTTCGAAAGATTATGGAGCCCCCGAGGAGGACAAGTCCAAGTCTGAGGGTTCGTAGTTTGATATCCAATTTTATTCATACTTACGATTAATATAGCGTCTTCGCCAACAATGTCCCACCCATTCTTCTTCACCAGCCATTGCAGCCATCCCTTTGTGAGCAGGACCACCAGAAGGCATACTCTAAGCCTTGACGTACCCCCGCCGGGACGTCGTCTTTCCATGTCATACGGTGATCCTGGAACTTCACCAACCAGGCCTACCCGCGAAACCATATCTTCATCACCTCCAAAGCCAACTCGTCCGCTGCCCGAACAACCGCCTTCTCAGGTGCATCCTCTGCCATCCCTTCAAGAGCAACAGCCCAAGCATGTTACCCTTCTGGGACAGTCTCCTCAAGCCCAACAGGTGCAACCGTCTCCTCACTTGCAAGAACAGCTTCAACCTCAACATACACAAAGTCAGCCGACTATTCCTGGCCGTCAACATCATGGTCACATTCCCGACCATGAGCTCTGGCCTGGAACACATCATGTCGATATGCCGTCAACGGAGGTACCATCTGGCTCTTTGGGGGGAGTAGGCGTTGGATCTCTTCCAGGACAAAACACCGAAGAGGCTGTCGCGCTTTTGCCCGAGGAGCGCAAACCTGAAACCACTGGGGAAGAAAAAATTACTCATCACGGGCACCGACACCATCATACTCATCATATTCCAGATCATGAACTCTGGCCCGGTGCTCACCATATCGACATGCCATCATCAGAAGTGCCTTCTGGCTCTCTCGGTGGCGTGGGTGTCGGTTCTCTTCCTGGGGATAAGAATGAAGAAGGTGTAGCGCTTTTACCAGAGGAACGTCAACCTAAGGGAGAATCTCAGAAAGCGCACACCACTCATGGCTCCGGGCACCACCGTCACGGACATCACATTCCTGACCACGAACTTTGGCCTGGAACGAGTCACAATGTCGATATGCCCTCCACTGAGGTTCCATCTGGCTCTCTAGGCGGTGTGGGTGTCGGTTCTTTGCCAGGTAAAAGCACCGAAGAAGGTGTGGGGCTCTTGCCAGACGAACGTGAGCCGGATCACATCCACTCCCATTGTAGAGCACACGGGCACGGACATCGGCACGCTCATATTCCCGATCATGAACTCTGGCCGGGTATGAGCCATCATGTTGATATGCCATCTACTGAGCGACCTTCTGGGCCCTTGGGAGGTGTTGGTGTTGGTTCTTTGCCTGGGAATATGAGCGAAGAAGGTGTAGCGTTGTTACCAGACGAACGCGACGAAGGCAAGAAACATTTCGAGCATGGAGGCCATGGCCATCATGGACATGGACATATCCCTGACCATGAGTTGTGGCCAGGTAAGGTTCATCACGTCGACCTTCCGACAAAGGAGTTTCCTTCTGGATCTATTGGCGGTGTTGGGGTGGGCTCTTTACCTGGGTGGAATACCGAAGCTGGTGTAGCGCGAACGCCTGAAGAACGTAAGCTTGAGCACCTTCACCATGGACACATTCATCACCATGCGCATCAACACATCCCGGATCATGAATTATGGCCTGGCACACATCACGTCGACATGCCGTCGACCGAACATCCGTCGGGATCGTTAGGAGGGGTTGGAGTGGGATCGTTACCTGGGCGAAATACTGAAGAAGGCGTAGCTATAACCCCGGAAGAGAGGAAAATCGAGCATATCGAACCTCATGGACACGGACATCGCCACGTCCATACACACCATCGCATTCCAGACCACAAATTGTGGCCAGGTGGTCGCCACATCGATTTGCCCAGTACGGAGCGTCCCTCTGGTAGTATAGGGGGCGTTGGTGTGGGCTCCTTACCTGGGTCAAACACGGAGGCGGGCGTTGCGAAGACACCTGAGGAACGAAAACTCGAACAAGCCATGCACCCTCAGGGTACAGGTATTGGACACCATCATCATCGCCATGCCCATATTCCCGACCATGAGCTCTGGCCAGGTGCAAACCGGCATGTCGATATGCCAAGCACCGAACATCCCTCTGGGTCTTTGGGAGGTGTTGGCATTGGTTCTCTTCCAGGGAACAATAATGAAGCCGGTGTGGCTATTCTTCCTGACGAACGTAAGGCGGAGCACTTGGGCACCTCACAACACCATTTGCACATACATCACCATGGACACTCTGCTGGGCATCGTATTCCTGATCATGAGTTATGGCCTGGCACGAACCATCATGTCGACATGCCTTCCACGGAGAAACCTTCGGGATCTCTCGGTGGAGTTGGGGTTGGCTCATTGCCCGGACCTATGGGAGAGGTTGGCGTCGCCATCCTCCCAGATGAACGTCGCATGATGCCGGGCAAGCATCACAAGAATCATATTCCAGACCATGCGCTGTGGCCAGGTAAGAGCACTCACGTTGATATGCCAAGCAAAGAAAAGCCTTCTGGGCCATTGGGGGGCGTCGGTGTTGGGTCCTTGCCCGGGGATATAACTGAAGAAGGCGTTGCACTTTTGCCTGATGAGAGGGTAGGGGGAGACGTCACTATTGCCCTTGGAGGTGAATTTACGTTTTTTCCCCTTCAAACAATGACTAACACAAAATTTACTTTAGATGTCAAGATTGTCGCGGCTACTCTTGAAGCCAGAGCCTCCACATCGGCATCTACGATTCGCGAGAAAGGCCCTCAACGCCCTGGGCTCCGTGAGGAACCTCTGACGATCAACCCTGACGAAAAGGCCGAGTTAGCCAGGGAGAAGGAGGAAGAGCAGAGGGAGGCGCAAAGGAAAGGCGAAGAACGAATGAAGATGATGGAAGAGACTGTGCACAGGGTCGAAGAGGCGGCGTCCAATGTCTTCCATGAAGCGGCCACGGTTATGCATGAGGTAGAAGAGGTGGTAGAAGAGGTGGCGGAAGAAATTTACCACGGCGCAGAAAGGGTCTTGCATGACGCCGGAGAGAAGGCTAAAGCATACGTTCCTGCGGCCGTTGGTGCATATCTGCGTAAGTCATGTACCCAAATATCTGTGGCGCTTGCTTAAATTTGGATCCATGTAGCTGGTCGAGACCGAGATAAGCCTGTAACGGGGACAGGTGATGAACCTGTGGAAGAGATTACAATCGCGGGAACGACTATTCCTCTCTACCCTCGCGAGGAGTGGCATCTCAAGCCAACCTTACATTACAATGAGAGCGGACAACGGGTGGTGCTGAATGAACAGGGAGAAGAAGAGATCATAGAGGACGAAGAGTCAGAGGAGGAGGGCTGGGATGGGTATGGTGGTATGTCGTCGAAAGAAGGTAGGGGTAAGGTGGAGAGAGGGATGGGATCGGAGCAGAGGGTTGAGACCGTAGGTGGCAGTCCCGGCGTTGAGGTCGGGTATGGCGGTGTGGAGTTCAGGAGGGAAGCAGGCGACCAGGGCGTGTTACCTGGGTATCCGACGCCTGAGGGAATGAGAACCCTTATTTCCGATCGCATGAGGGATGACAAGCTGAGGGCCATACAAGGTACCTTCCTCTTATCGATTTCGTGGAAGCGACTGACCATATTATGTAGGATTTTCCACGTCGGCTTCTCCGTCTCTCATGAGTGAGTCCGGTGCAAGCACTCGCGCAGTTCGTGGCTCCGTTTCTGACCTGGGATCTGGGAGAACTACACCAGCCGCTGAGCCGGAAGCGGCTGCGATTGGCGTCTATTCAGTCGCTGTTGAGATCCCCGATGAGGACATTGCTTCCATGGAACCTTTACTGGGGGCGGAGAAGGCGGCAGAGGCAAAGGAAAAAGAGAAAGAAAAGGTACAGCAGATGAAGAAGTCTGGTATTCTTGGGACTCCCGTGACTGAAGATGAGGTACGATTTTTCTTCTCTTTGCTTTCGCTATTGACGGCCTTTTTTAGATCGGGAGAAGAGCCATCAACTGAACCCTTGTCATCGTCTCAAGTCCCCTTCAAAAAAAAAAAAAAAAAAGGTTATGTTTTTGCATCTTCCCGCGCAGTTGTATCGAATCGCCAGTTTCTCTGTCTCGCTTACAGTCAATGTAGTTGTATTATCTTGAGAAATGTATTTGTACTTAACTGTCTTCTAATACCGATGTAGTTCGTTGTCCCATCATAATGTGGGAGGGATGAGGAAAGATTGAACAGGGTCGCTAACATCGCTTCGGAATTTGAACACCACTGATATGGTCTTTTCCAGCGGCCTCAACTTGACCTCAACTCATTCTTCGCAACTTTTGTCATTTCGTTTCATCTGCTCTGGACTAGTAGAAATTTACCCCATAATTGCTTGTTTACTGGATCTCAAGCTATGCACGACCCACAGCCTATCGATTTTGCTCCTACTCTAGAGGCCATCATTTCGTTGTTGCCTCCCAACCTCCAAAGGCCCAACTTGGGGATCATATGTGGATCAGGCTTGAGTGGGCTTGCAGAAGACTTCCGTCAAGTGGTAATAGTGCCATATGAGAAGATTCCAGGCTTTGGGCATAGCTCAGGTCCATCGAGCAGGTTATCATTATCCTATGCTGATATTGAATGAGCAGTTCCTGGACACAAGAGTGCACTTGCCTTTGGTTTGCTCGATCCCGGATGCGTGCCGGTGGTTGCCATGCTTGGGAGGGTGAGTTTATTTCGCCAATGAGGTGCAGTTGTCGAGTTTAGGATCAGCTGAATTATCGTAGTTCCATCCTTATGAAGGTCACTCAATGTCTACTGTCATCTTTCCAGTACGCGTCATGGCCAAACTTGGAGTCAAGGACCTGATAAGTACGCGAAATCCTAATTCAATAGCAAGGACTTGAAAGATTTTTGACCTGGCAGTTACGAATGCCGCTGGATCGCTAAATCCAAATATACCAGTTGGAACGAGAAAGTCCTTCCGTTGACCTTTTAATCCATTGAATAGCTCATTGTTCATACAGTCGTCGTCATACAGGATCATATTGCCCTCCCGAATCTTACTGGGATGAACCCTCTGCTCGGACCGCAGATTTCCTTGGATGTCCCTCGTTTTCTACCTCTCTCTAACGCTTATTCGCCATCCCTTCGCCGCCTTGCTTTTCTTGCGGCGCATCAGCTGTCTCTGGATCGTAGCGCGCTTGCAGAAGGCACATACGCCTGGGTCAGTGGACCCACATACGAAACCCCTGCGGAGGGCAGGCTGCTTCGCAACGCCGGTGCAGACGTTGTTGGTATGAGTACCATCCCGGAGGTTCTCGCTGCGCGAGAGGCAGGTCTAAATGTTATGGTCTTGAGCTTGGTTACCAACTTTGTTGTGATACCCAACGAGTACCGAAGTTTACGGGAGGAGGTTGAAGCTGAGGTTGGTTCTGCGTCTTTAAGTCGGCCGTCTTTTTCCTGAGAAACTCTTCACATAGCTATCCGGGAAGCCCATTGAACTACCTGTTGTGCAGACTGTTTCTCACGAGGAGGTACTACTCATCGGCAAGGAGAAAGCTAGTGTCATGATGAGGTTGGTCGAGAAAGTCGTGGAACTCCTGCCTGTCGGTTAAAGATAGGACTTGCTCCTTTTTTCTGACAACGGCCTGCGTTTGTGATGCATACTTACTGCACACAACGTGGTCTGGACGTTTGTAAATTGATGCCAAGTGGGTGCGAAGGTCCCCGTAAACAGCAATTGTAACAAGTAAACGTACAGCCTTGAAACTCTTTTCACCCATTCTCTTTACCTTTAGATCTGATTAAGGGTACCTCGACTTGATTTAACTTGAATTAGAACTGAAGGCTATAGCGTTGTTGTAACTTGCAATTGTCCCTGCAGGCTGCCAAGTCCCAGAGATTGTTTA
>Ga0307507_10004801_pt1 | contig 23314 bp, 6 predicted proteins | sample 7_EM_MG_FD_207223 | JGI IMG/M metagenome (GOLD analysis project Ga0307507, IMG submission 207223) | Populus trichocarpa ectomycorrhiza microbial communities from riparian zone in the Pacific Northwest, United States - 7_EM | ecosystem: Host-associated > Plants > Roots > Unclassified | place...
GCCGCAAGTTGCCATCACGTGACCAGATGATTGTATATAGCTTCAAGCGGTGCTTCCGTTCTTCCCCTTTCCTTTCTCTAGCTTTGGATCCTCGTTTATAGACAATCCAATTGTACAGGCTTGCGCGACCCTCTTGCCGTGCTCATGCCTCAATTAACCGAGTTGCTAACATTATCCAAAGCTCGTCACCACTCTTCTTTCCTAAGAAGGAACTCAAAAAATATCTACAAGGCCATGAATAGGACAAGGACACAGAATAGGACCCTAAGGACATCACCAGGACCATAAGGACAGGACAGACCCCTAAGAACCAAAAGAACACAAACAGAACACAAAACCTAAGAATAGGACACGTACGGACCAGAACCCCTAGGAAATAAATAAACACCAGAAATTACCTAATACCCCTACCACCATGCTAAGAAATACAGCAGCTGGCAAAGCCGCTGCAGGATCCGCAAATACCTCCAATAGTAAAACAGTTGCCGTCTTAACCCCCCAGGAAGAGCTCGCAGTAGCTAATGCTAAAATTAAACGGCTTTAAGAGCTGCTTAAAACTAGAGACACCCCTACACCTAGTAAGGAGTTATTAGACACCTAGAGACTTGCTATAGTCCTTAAGGCCCTAGCCTAACGTACTGCATTAGCATTATCGCGGTCCGCGAAGGTCGCGGACCCCCTATTACTTATAAACGGAACTTGTTAGATAATCTGTATTCTCTAAAGGCGTAGGTCACGTGCACGAGTCACGTGCACGAAGACACGTCACTAAAGACACGTCAGATTAAGGTCAAAAAGACACAATACAAGATCATTAATCAATTAACCTATTTCATCAATAAACTCATCTATTTGAACTTTATAACAGTTATAAGCCTGGTCTACCGACTTAAGAAGCTAGTCAGCTATTATTTAATTATTTAAAGAAATTCTACCTCATTATCAGACTCTAACACCTTATTGTTAAGACGCAGACTCTAATAGAAATCCTACCTCAATCGTCACAGGACGAGATTCTACGAGATTCCACAAGTTTCTACGAAATTCTACCTTATCATTAAAAGGACGATTCTAATAACAAGGACGATCCTAATAATAAGGACAATCCTAACAATAAAATACCATCTCAATTCCTCCTTTGCCTATTAGTTAAAATGACTCCACTAATATCAAGTTTGTTAATAACGATCATCCTTAATAAGCCAGAAGACTGGGAATAATGGCTATAGCAACTATAAGCCCTTATAGACAAATGAATTTGGGCCCACGTTAACCCAAACAATACAGCACCTTAACGAGCTCTACTATAAGAACTAGCCTATCCAGAAGTTACTAATTTTAATAAGAATGCAACCTTATATATATAGCTCTCGACGAATTAACAGAAAGCGTATAAGAACAGTAGATAATACTATAACTAGGACATAAAGTACTTCCTAAAACAGGAAGAGCATCTATAATAGATACGCACCTAGATTACATCCATAGTATTAATTTAGAAGAAGCTACTACTTAACCCTTCCCTCACAGTTAAAGAATGGCTGATTTGTTTAAAAGAAGACACTAAGCCCTTAAAGAACTTTATAATAAGGAAGGTATAGCTGTAGTATACAAAGTCACTTAAGGGGCTTAAGCAGACAAAGGTCACCCAGTGGCTTAACCAATAGGAGTATGCGATAAAGATGGCAGAGAAGCATAATCTTTTATAGATAACTAATGGGATCTGGCTAATAGACCTTGCAAATGTAATACAACCTATAAGCAAAACCTATTTTGTTCTATACACAAAGCAGGCAAATAATACTAAAAAGGCTCCCTTATCAGAATACCATAAAGTAGTAATGGAGCTATAAGAAGCATTCCAAAACCTTTCTAAAGCCGTACCTACGACAGCAAGAGGAAGTGCATTTAATATAGACTTCGCAGGAGAGCCTAAAGAGGGTATCTCTATTACTGCTAAAGTTTAAAAAGGAAAAGAGAACAACTTATCTCGCAGCTAAAAAAGGGCAGGTACAAATTTGACTAAAGAGACATCTTTTAAAAGGTTAAAGAACCTTAAATGCCTGGTATATAATATAAGGGGATATACCCTTCCTAACTGTTAGTATCTATTTAAGAGCAAAAGGCCTAAGGGATTTAAAGCCGTAGGTATATATATAAAAAGGGTGCTTATAAAGGTAGAGCAAGACAAGGATCTAGCTGCCCAAGTAGAACGACTTAAGCTTAAGGAATTAAAGGTCAATAAAGCTTAACAACAACAGGAGACAGTTAAGATTAAGGGAGAAGCCAATGCAATATTCCTAGAATTGTATTACACCGGTCAACTCCATCTATTAAAGCTATTAACTATTCTTAACTTAGGAACCACTCTCCACATCTTTAATAACCTCTCTCGTTTTTACAATTTTAGGAAAGCTCTAAGATATAAATATATCATCGCCGGCAGCTCAGAAGTGCCTATATTAGGTTACGGCGATGTCACTATCCAGGTCATAAAACTAGACAAGAGTAAGGGAATCCTATATCTTAAGGACGTTGCCTTTTATATAGACTTTAATATAAATCTAGTGTTGTTCCGTCTACTTTAAAAATAAGGGTTCTACTAGGACAACAAAGGAGACAATAATCTGCTAGTTTGGAAGGATGACACAATTCTATATTAAATGGAAGAACGTTATAGACAACAAACTATTGAATATATCCGACCAGGAAGTCTATTAGTATTTAATATAAGCCAACTGCTACGCCGCTAACAGAAGTGTAGAGCATTGTCAAGAGACGCTTATCTAGATTTAAAAGGTAATGCGTATCTATAGTATCTGCATCTAGGTTATCTAGGACCTATAAGCCTTCATTATCTAGGTCTTAACGCCCTAGAAGTTAAGCTTCAAGGCCCTAAGACGACGGAATGTTAATACTGCAGTCTCGCTAAAATTAAGCGTTAGGTCTTAAGAAGGTTCTTAAAACAGAAAATTAATAAACCCTATCTTAACCTCTATATTAACTGGACTAACCTTAAGGAAGCGCATGCCGGATTTATACAAGTTATACTTATCTATAATACCTTCTTAGGAAGATCCTTCCCGTATTTTATAACAACGCATAGCAAAGAGAAGGAGATACTATAAGTGCTTAAAGATTTCATCTAATGGATTTGTCTAAGGCATAACCTTAAGGTTAACACCATCAGATTAGACAATAAGCTAGGGAAAAGGAGAACCCTTAAATGGCTACAGACCTAAGGGATTATATTTAAGCCTTTGGCGCCATATACTTAAGCTCAGAACGGTACCGCCGAACGCTCAGGGGGTATAATTATTGAGAGAGCACGAGTAATAAGAATTGCTGCTAATCTACCACACAACCTATAGAATGAGATAGTTAACTATACAGTCTACCTTCGAGATTGAACGCCACGGGAAAGCAATAATTGGAAATCGCTATATAAGAGGTTCTATACCTTCCTAGCCAATAGGTTAAGAAAGCCGCAACTAGCGCACCTAAAAGCCTACGGCTATAGGGCGTACGCGATGACGTCAAATGCCTAACTAAAGAAGAAAAGGCTAAGCAAGCTAGATCTACAAGCCTATATCGGCTACCTTATTAGCTATAACTCTACCAATATCTACAGGATCTGGATCCTATACAAAGGTATCATCATCTCTACTAGGGACGTTATCTTTGATAAAAAGATGTTCTTTAACAGCAAGCGAACGGACATCTTAAAGGACCTACACGCTGAATTAGACACGCTAATTAAGAAGATTTAACTCCCTAATACCCTAACCAAGAATAAGGTCCTTCTGGAAGACGATAAAGAAGTATTTAAACCGTCAATTTAAGAGGAAGACGACGACGTTAATAAGCCAGTTTAAACCTTTAATAAGTTAGCAGATCTTAAGCTTGCAAGAGCTCTCAAAGATATATATTATACGCCACCTCTAATAGAAGAAGATAAAGAATCTCTATATGCCTTTCACGTTAAGTATTCTACAAAGTTAGATACTAATCAGGACACTATCAACCAAATAGGAGATAGGTTTTATACTTAGGGGGTATTCAACAACTCAGTTAAAGACTCGTTTAAGAAAGCCGGCAATAATAGGTTTAAAGACTTTGTCACCAAAAGGATTACCTTAGCCTATTAAGGCGCCTTTATAGCAGGAAGGAAGTTCAACCTTAATAGTTGACTTAACAATAGTAAGCTGAAATCAGGCAAAACACATAATATTAGATTATATAGGAAGAACTTACCTCCGCCACCTTAGTTAATTAAGGACCTTAATATATACCCTCTTTAAGATTAGTTCTAAGAGGCTTAATAAGCTTACCTCTAATCCTATTATTAAATAAGGTCGTTTTAAGAAACAGATAAGAAGTATATAAAGGGATAGTAGGTCCTTAGCTTAATATAGGTGTTCATCTACAAGACGGACAAGCACGGATTTCTCCAGAAATGCAAGGCACGCTTAGTAGTATATGGAAATTAACAGGCCCTAGGAGACCTACCTATGAGAGCTACTATATTAGCTAGTACAACCTTCTGAACCCTTATAGCAATTACCGCAAAATTCGACCTAGAGACGATATAGATAGATGCAGTTAATGCGTTTATCCATTGCAATCTTAATAAGGTTGTCTATATAAAGCTACCGCCAGGGTTTAACAAAGGAAAGATAGACAAAGTACTGCGTTTAAGAAAAGCCTTATATAGACTACAATAATCACCACTATTATAGTAGAAGAATCTCACGAGCTCGTTAAATGAATTGGGCTTTAAAGAGGTACCTTAGGAGCCGTGCATTATGCTAAAAGGTGGAATAGTTGTCTTCTTCTATATCAATAATATTGTCTTCTGCTATAGAAAGACAGATAAAAAGAAGGCTTAAAAAGCGATTAAGGAGCTAAGCAAGGAATACCAGATAAGTACCCTTAGCGAGCTAAAATAGTTCCTAGGAATCCATGTAATACGTAATTATAGCTAGAGGCTCCTGTGGCTATCCTAGAAAGCCTATATTAAGAAGATAGCTAACCAGTATAAGATAGATCTTAGAGGGCGTCTTCTAGACACTCCTATGGCAGAATCAAAACTCCTCCCTACTAATCACCGTATAATCCGTCCAACGCGTCCATCCCCCGATATAGACCTATTAGTCCGTCCTATATCCCTACCAGCTTCTACAATGCTATATTAGAGAAAACTGGGTTTAGTACTCTATGCAGCCACTATAACACGTCCAGATATTGCTTTTGCAGTATTATAGCTAGCAAGGTTTAACCAGGACCCAGGCCAAGAGCATTATTAAGCGGCAGACAGAGTTATCCAGTACCTATATAGTACGAGAAGCAGAGCAATCTGCTATAGAGGAGATAAAAAAGGAACAAACGGTAGAGGGAGAGACAAAGGAATACGCAACAAAGGACAAGACGACGGAAGAGACGGTAGAGGTAAAGCGCAATTATTTATCTATACCAGCGATGCATTATTCGCGGACAACTCCGTCAACAGAAAGAGCTTATAAGGATATATTATAAAGCTATTTAGGGGGCTAATCGCCTGGAGAGCAAACAAGTAGGGTATAGTAACAACGTTAAGTATAGAAGCCGAGTTGTTAGCCCTATTACAGACAGTAAAGAAAGCTATTTTTATTAGTAGGCTATTTAAAGCAATAACGTTACGCCTAAACAAGCCCTTAATTATTAAATATAACAATACATAAATACTTTAACTAATTATAGAAGACACGGTAAAGCTAATTATAAAGCTCCGACACGTTAACATCTATTAATACTAGCTACGTTAGGAATACGCAATAAGATAAGTACGATTTCAATAAACAGCGACAAAGGAGATAATCGCTAATGGACTTATAAAGGCCCTGCCCAAGCAGAGGTTTCAAAGCTTCGTTAATATAATTGGGATAGTGGATATTAAGGAGCAGCTAGATAAGAAGAAGCAACTAGAGGACCTAAGGGACAGTATTAAAGCAAGATAGAAGGATTTAGATAAGATTACGGTTCAATTAACTCATTAACAGACACAAGAAGGTGGCTAGCTTTAACCTCAAAGAGCTCAAAGCTAAGGGGGTATATTAGATAATCTATATTCTCTAAAGGCGTGGGTCACGTGCACGAGTCACGTGCACGAAGACACGTCACTAAAGACACGTCAGATTAAGGTCAAAAAGACACAATACAAGATCATCAATCAATCAACCCATTTTATCAATGAACTCATCTATTTGAACTTCGTGACAGAACTGACCCTATATTTAACAATTGGAAGATTTAACTGCAAAATAAGCTCGAAGTTAATGCAGACTACTTCCCTACTACCTAAGCTAAAATGGCCTATGTCTTTGGCTGTACTAGTAGGGACGCACAGATGTATCTATGTCCGCAATATACCCAGGACTTAGTAGACCCCTTCCTCTCTAGAGAAGAGATAATTGACCACCTGTCTTCCATTTATAAGGACCCCTATAAGATATAGAACGCCCGCCTTGACTATAAAGCCCTTAATATAAAAACGACAGAGACCTTCTTGGTCTTCTAGACCCGCTTTCTATACCTAGCCAGACAGGCTTGAATCCCCTAGGAAGATTTAATATTAGACCTCTTTAATAAGCTTACCCTAGACCTACAGCGCGCCGTGCTCCCGGTTTATACTACTGTATAGACGCTAAAGGAGCTTACGGACCAGTGCCTAGCTATTGGCTAGGGCCTCCGCCGAATCAAGGTACGTGCCGAGCGGTATAAGACTAGAAGCTCTGCCAACTAGAACACAAGTACTATAAGAACGGGCTATAGCGCCCTAGCAAGATCTGCAACCCCTATAGTACTAACTGTACCGCCTGCTGTTAACCTAGCAGCTAGCCATGCAGCTAGCCCCATAGTGGGTCCGGCGAATACTTGACCTACGTATAACAACCCCCGTAGACAGGCCCTTAGTAATTAAGGAGCCTACTTCTTATACGGCCAGAAAGACTACTTTGTAAAAGACTGCCTAATAGCGGCAAAGACAAACGAGGTCCTGTTAATTTAGGAGGATGGTATAGAGTTAGAAAAAGAGGAACCCTAGAGCAAGACTCCTCTCTAGGGTTAAAAGGAATTGACATATTATATGTTAATCTGGGTTAGCTAGTTAGTGGAAGAAGCTGCACTATCCCTTATACTTTATTCTGTAATAAATATCAAGTTTTAACCTCTGCTTTAGCTAACTCTAGAGCAAATGCCTTTGCCTTAATAGATATATAGTGTGCTGTAAAGCTGGCTAACTTTTTAAATGCACCCCTTAAAGAACTGCCCAAACTAATTCCTATTCGCGGGTATAACGGACGGATAGGACCGCCTATTACAACTATCTTGCGGATTCACCTCCGTGTAGACAGACGAAGGTAGTATAACGTCCCCTTTCTTATTACGGACCTAGGAAGCCACGATATAATCTTAAAAAAAAAATGGCTAGCCTATCTAGGCTTATAGCTTAACATATAGAGTAGATGGCTTATCTGGCCCAAAACCCTACCCCTAACACCTTCTTTTATAAAGGAAATCAGCATTACAATGGAAAATCTTATACGGCCATAGATAAACACTGTTTACTAGGCTGATGCTATGCGTAGAGACCAGGCTTTTAAAAAGGACGTATAACTTAACCCGTAATGGATCCGCATACTACGCCGCCCCTAGACTACCTATGTTATGCCACCTGCACCAGAGATTAAAAAAGTTAATAAAAAGCTAGTAGAGCTCCCCGCAGGGAACTTAGGCCCTATATAGCCACAAAAAATAGCAAGGAGTATTGGACGCTATACTAAACGTATAGACCAGAGGGACAACTTGCGAAAGATAGAATAGGAGCTAAGAAAGATTATAAACCCTAAACCGTAAAATACGGCCTAATAATAGTCCGTAAAGAAACCTATAGACCTCCCACTAGTTGACATCTGCTGTATTAGCGCCGTAGGATTCTATTAGAACTTGGTCTAACCTAATACCGTTACCTTTACTACTAGCTTATATGAAATTGATCAAATAATTAAGGAAAAGGAAAATGAGCTTAGCGAATAGGAAGGCGAGCTTATAGACAAGAAGCTAGTGGAACAGAAACTACCCTATTAACACTGGAAATTTAAGGACGTGTTCTCTAAGGCAGTGTCCAATATACTTCCGCCTTACCGACCGTACAACTACAAGATTGAGATTGAGCTAGATAAGGAAGATATACTTAGCTATAGCCCCCTTCGTTAGCAGTCCACTGCCAAATTATAGGCTATAAAGCAGTACCTTATTGATAACCTGAATAAGGGCTTTATTAAACCTAGTTAAGCCCCTTTTAACTCGCCTATTCTCTTTGCTAAAAAGCTAAATAGAGGACTTTGTTTCTGTATCGACTACTATAAACTAAATAATATAACCTGTAAGGACCGCTACCTACTGCCCTTACTTGATAAGACTTTAACCTAAATAAGTAGAGCTAAGATCTTTACTAAGCTTAATATCCGTCAGGCCTTTTACTGGATTAGGATAGACCCTAAATTAAAAGATCTTACTATATTTTAGACCTATTACGGAACATATAAATGCAAAGTACTTCCTTTTAGACTGACTAACGGACCGGCTACGTACCAGCGATATATAAATGATATACTCTTTAACTACCTTAATAACTTCTATATAGCCTACCTAGATAATATTATAATCTACTCTGAGAATAAGCTAGAATATAAGGAGCATGTCTATAAAGTCCTATAACGGCTCCGCAAGGCCGGCCTTTAGGCCGATATTAAGAAATCGGAATTTAGTGTTAAGCGTACAAAGTACCTAGGCTTTATTATTAGTATAGATAGAATTAAGGCCAACCTAGAGAAAACGGCCACAATTAACCAGTGGACACCGCCACGGACCGTAAAGGGGGTGCAATTATTTTTAGGTTTTTGTAACTTCTACTAACGCTTTATTAAGAACTACAGTAGGATTGCCTAGCCTCTTAACCGCCTTACTAGGAAAGACTAGCCATTCTACTTTAACGCCATATGTATGCAGGCCTTTAATAAGCTTAAAAAACGGCTGGTATTGGCTCCCCTACTTGCCCACTTTAACCCAGAATGGCCCTTAATGCTAGAAACTGATGCCTTAGACGGCGCGATAGCCGGTGTTTTCTCCTAGAAGCAACCAGACGGAGAATAGCACCCTATAGTATACTATTCCAAGACCATAATAGATGCTAAGCTGAACTACCACATCTATAACAAAGAAATACTGGCTATTATCTCTAGCTTTTAGCACTGGCGTATACAGCTAGAGGGGACCCCTAAGCCCATTAAGGTGGTTTTGGATTATAAGGCCCTAGAATACTTTATAATAACTAAGGCCCTTACGGCCCGGCAGGCACGCTAGGCGGATATCCTATCTTAGTTTAACTTCTTAATTATGTATAGACTAGGCGCTATAAACTGTGTGGATGCTCTTATAAGGTGTAAACAGGACCTAGATAACTAGGCGGCTATAAAAATCTTATTACAGACCTAGACCCTACTATAACTAGAGCACCTTAACCCCTAAATACAGGCAGAACTAAATATAGACCCTTTAGACGCCGAAATATGTCCCGTTAACTCCATAGAACTTAACCTTATTAATAAACTACTGTAGGCAAACCGTACGGCCCCTTCTCTACAGGAGTACCGCGAAAAGGTAAAGGATGCTACTAGCCTATGGTCCCTTAAAAACGGACTGCTTAAGCACTAAGAATAGCTAGTGGTGGCAGAGGAACAGAATTTACGGACTTAGCTTATTGCCAAAGTATATACCTAGGTCTCTACGGCCTACCCCAGAAAAAATAAGACCCGTAGAATTATTAGCGACCGCTACTACTAGCCCGGAATAGTTATGGATATTAACCGCTATATACAGAACTGCGACAACTGCCGTAGGTTTATAATTCCACAAGATAAGACCCTAGGGCTATTAAAGCCACTTCCAATACCAGAACGCCCCTAGTAGTATATCTCTATAGACTTCTATAAGTTACCTACAGACCGCGACGGATATGATATGGTTATAATCCTAGTTAACTGCTTTGGTAAGCGCCCGTTCTTAATCCCCTGTTATAAGAATATTAATGCTAAAGAGGCGGCCTGACTGTATATCCACTATGTCTACCGAATTTACGGACTACCAAATACTATCATATCCAACTATAGGCCGTAGTTTATATTAGCCTTCTAGAACAAGTTTACCTAGATCCTAGGTATTAGGCTAAAGCTCTCTACAGCATACTACCCCTAGACAGACGGTTAGACGGAGATTATAAATTAATACTTAGACTAGAGACTCCGGCCCTTTATTAACTACTTTTAGGACAACTGGAGTGGACTACTACCTATAATAGACTACGCCCAGGCAACCCTACCCTATAATTCTATAGGGTTTGCACCTATTTAGCTAGAAATGGGATACTTACCCTATATAAGCTTTGACTGGGAGAGACCGGAAGGACTATAAACCGTGCGCGAAAAACTATCTTATGAGGAAGTACAGCAGTATACTAGACGCTTAGAAGAAGTATAGACGGTAGCCTATAAGAACCTAGAGAAGGCCTAGAAATTGATAGAATAGCAGGCAAATAAGCACAGGCGCGAGCCTGACTTTACTATAGGCAATAAGGTCTAGGTTATAACAAAGAACTAAAAGATAAAACGGCCTAGCTGTAAGCTAGACTATAAGATAGCAGGACCATATAAGATCCTTAATAAAGAAGGAAACTTATATAAGGTTAAACTCCCAGACTTAATTAAAGTCTACCCTATTTTCTTACTAGATAAGCTACGGAAAGCTGCAAATAACCTACTACCTGGATAAAAGAATGAGCCTCCACTACCGATTTAAGTTAATGGCGACGATGAATGGGAAGTTAATGAAATACTAGCCTATAAACTAGTATAAGGAACGCTGAAATACCGTATCTAATAGAAAGGTTATGATCTAGACCTAACCTAGTACCCTGCCTGGAACTTTATAGGTTGCCCCTAGAAGCTTAAAGAATTTTATAACTAATACCCTAATAAGCTAGGACCCCTGAAGTATCTAGACGAGTGAATGGAGTGCTAGTATAGTGAAGATGACAAGCTACCTGTCAAGCACATAGATAAGAACACCCTATGGACGTATAAAGCCTAAGGGCAGGCTTTTTCGGAGGGGGGGGTAATGTTACGGCGCTAGTGGAAAACGGTACTGGCAAATTGCCGCAACTTGCCGTAAGTTGCCATTACGTGACTAGATGATTGTATATAGCTTCAAGCGGTGCTTCTGTTCTTCCCCTTTCCTTTCTCTAGCTTTGGATCCTCGTTTATAGACAATCCAATCGTATAGGCTTGCGCGACCCTCTTGCCGTGCTCGTGCCTTAATTGACCGAGTCGCTAATACCTAGAAGGTTTGGTCCCTAAACCAAATAAGTAACCTATTTTTGCTGCAAAGATGTCACTTCTGCTTACCGCCCTTAACTAAGCCAATAGCGATTTTCTATGCTGGGCATAGAAAATCTTAATTAGTTAGCTTAATAAATAAAATCGGCAGAACTCCACATTGCTACCGTGTGGCGCTTCTTGGCAAAAAACCGACTAATTAGACAACTTTGACCGGCGGTTAAAGTTCTATAAAATCTCAACCACCACAAATTACCTTTGTGGTTGGCTATGGCCTTAGCGTGGCTCTTTTTTATCTTGTGCCTAGTCTGGGGGTTCTGGCTTCTTAGGGTATTGTTTATAGAACCTTAATAGTACACGCTTATACCCTTTTAGGGATTTCTTGGGTTCCTAGGTTTTCTTATTATGGTATTTCTATTTAATATAGTATGTTAAGCCATACTTATCTATTTGTTTATTATATACATTAAGGATCTTTTTAAATTCCTACTTGTCCGTAATATTACCGTTGTTATCCCTTTTAGCTATTCTACCTGTGATATTATAACGTTTTTCTTTATTAATGCGTGCTTAACTAGAGATCTCTTTAGGGAACTAGAGGCGGACTTTTAAAGTATAAAAAAACTTATTAACACAGATATGGTCTGGGAGGTTAACTATAACTACTCTTTTATAGGCAGCTAGGATGGGCCAGGGTCCGTCCTAGTTATTATCCTACTTCCTCTTAGGCCGGTTGGTCTTTATGTTTTTAAGGCTAACTATAACCATGTTATCCTTTTTAAATATTATACCTTTATCTCGTTTTATATTAGCGTTGTCTTTATATTGTTGCTAGGAGATATAAGCTAGGGCTTTAAGCTGGGTTAAAATACGCTTAAAGCGGTTGGTAATAGTATTAGCTTATAGGTACTCCTTCTTTGTATATATAGACAGGGCTAATAGCTGGGGCCTATTAGTTTAACGCCTAGATGTAGGTTGTAGCTATAGTTGGCAAAGAATAGTAAGATTCCCGTGGTCTTATTAACCTGGTTATTTATAGCAAACTTGGTAAGGGGGAGCCAATCTACCTAGTCGTCTTAGGTAAAGCTTATAAAGGCGCATAGGTACTTATTTATTACTGTATTAACAATCTCGGTTTAACCATCCGTTTTAGGGTACTATATAGAGCTGGGGCTTAGGGTTACCTTTAGGCGCTAGTTTAGGCAACGCCAGAAGTTAGAAACAAATAAAGAGCCTCTATTAAAAATAATAGTATTTGGAGCGCCGTGTAACTTATAAACAGTGTAGATAAATGCTTTAATAAGCTCCTTAGTATCTAGGCTAGTAATAGAAATAAAGTGTTTTATCTTTATTAGGCGGTCAACAACGACAAAGATATGTTTGTATATTTTGCCATTATAAAGGCACTTAGGCAGGTTGACAACGTGGTTAATAGAGATATTGGTCTATGGGCGGACTGGTAGTTCTAGTGGTTTTAGGAAACCAGGCGGTGCTAAGTGTGGGGTCTTTATACGGAAGTAGAGAGCGCAGTCTTTTATAAAGGTAGCTATAAACTATAAAATACCTGGACACTAATATGTTTGATTAAGGAGGTCTAGTGTCTTAACGCGGCCTAGGTGACCCGTAGGGCCTAAACTATATATGCGGTATACAACTTCTAGTCGGAGTTTATGTGAATTAGGGATAAATACTTGATTTTTATAGTAGATTAGGCCGTCAATAATTGAATATTTGGATTTATTATAGCGGAGCAGCTTCCTAATCTGCTTAGGCTAATAGCGTGCTTTACAGTCTTCCTGTTTATATAATGCAGCTAATATATTCCTAGCAAGTTTGTTCTCTTTATAGGCATTCTTAATAAGCTCTTTAAGGGTTTTTTTCTTAGGCTCTGGGTCTATTACTATAATAAAGTTTTTAATGCTCTGGTTTTGGGATTCGCTCAGTAGTTCTTCTAGGATGGTAGGGTTAACTTTCTTTAGTGGTAAGACAACGCGGTCTTGGTGTTATAGACATTTATTATTAGCATTAGTAGGTGTAACACCTAGGAGGCGGCTAAGAGCGTCCGGGATTGTGGCTTTAGTGCTGGGCCTATAGGTAATAATAAAGTTAAATTAGGAAAGGAACTTAGCCTAGCGGATTTGGCGCTAGTTTAGTTGTTTTGTTATTATAAAAGTCTAGAGGTTTTTATGGTCCGTAATAATTTTAAACGGCTGCTTAGTTTCTTATAGTTTAGGACGCTATTCTTCTAGTGCCTTAATAATTACCAGGAGCTCCTTATTATATATTTCATAGTTATATTTAGGGGCTAAGTGCTTAGCAGAGAAGAATGCAACTAGCTTAAGCTTGTTACTTTTATTAGCTTAATAGAGCACTCTACCTAAAGCCTAGTTTAAGGCGTTTGTCTCTACTATAGTCTTCTTTATATAGCCATAATACGCTAGGACTGGTGCTTTAGTGAATGCTGTTTTTAGGGTTTGGAATGCCTATGCTTAATTGGGGCCCTATAACTAGCTAATACTCTTTTTTAGTAGCCTGGTCATGGGCTTAACTACCTTAGAATAGCCTTAAATAAATTATTAGTAGAAGTTCGCGAAGCTAAGAAATTGCTGTAGTTTTTTAATTAATGTTGGGTCCTTCTATTTCTGTAAGGCCTACACCTTCTTAGGGTCTATAGTTATGCTATTAGTCGAGATAATTAAGCCAAGGTATTTTGTTTTGGTAGTATAAAACTTAGACTTATTAATATTAATTTAGAGTCTAGTATTACCAAGTCTCTAGATAATTTTATTTACGTATTTTATATGCTCGGCGTATGTTTTTAAGAAGATAAGGACATTATTAAGATACACAGTGCAGTAGTTGTTAAGGACGTTGTGTAAAACATGGTTAATATAGTTTTGGAATATAGTGGGCGTGTTATAGAGACTAAACGGTATAACTAGTATCTCATAGAGTCCAAACTGGGTGATAAATGCTGTAAGCCACTTATGGCCTTCCGCAATCCGGATCTGGTTAAACGCAGTAATTACGTTAAGCTTAGTAAAGTACTTAGCACTATAGAGTACGTTAAGTGTCTTATAGACTAATGGCAATGGGTATCGGTTCTTAATAGTAACTGTGTTTAGGCCTTAGTAGTTATAGCAGATTCGTATACCGCCGCCAGGTTTCGCTGCAAGGAGAAGTAGTGCGGCGGCTAGTAAGGTTAATTTATAGATAAAACCCTTATCTAGCATCTCATTAATCCACTTCTTTACACAGCTAAGTTTAGCGGGTAAAAGTGGTCTATTTTTATAGTACAGGGCCTGCTTTCCTGGTATAATCTCAATTTTATGGTTTTATGGTTGGTAAGGGGGCAGCTTATCTGCGTTCTTAGGGAAGAAGTGTTTAATATATTTGTAAAACTCTTTTAGTAAGTATTATAAAATATCCTTACAGGTTAATTCTAGTTTGCCTTTTAGGAATTTTTTAATATTAGTGTTAACTATCTTCCGGCGTAGAAACTCAGACTTGGTTTTTAGGTTTATCTTAAGGAAGTTATAGAAATAAGGGGGTAGCGCTTTATAGGCTTCCTCTATTATATAGTCGCCTTTTATTAGCCGGCGGAAAGACCTTTTTAATAGGTTTGGTACTTCTATTAGGCCTATGGGTAGCTCCTTAAGCAGCTATTAGTGTTTTTCTTATTTAACCAGTTTTATTAGCTCCGCTATATAGATCCTTATTACCTTTACGCCTTTTTATTTATAGAACTGGGTAAAATTAACGGTATAAGTGTATTTAATGTTGTCTAGGTTAGGGCGTGTCTGGTTCTCCGGTGCTATAGCTAGGCTGGCACGGCTTAGTTAGCTTAGGGGGGCGGAAACAAGGTAGCGGCCTTATATGGTACGCGCGGGAGACGGGTATAAGGTTGGGTGTTATAGGGGGGAGGTCTTAATTACTCTAGTTTCGGTCTTAGCTGTAACGCCCTTAGCTATTATACGTGCGGTTATATATGCGTACGGTAAATAACTTAAAGTTGGGTGTTTTATTAGCTAACCTAGGTTAAGTGGGTGTATATAGGGGACTTATAGTTCTAGCGGTGTTTGTTTTTTTGGGAATAGGGTGGTAGTCTAGTCTTTTAGAATCTCTATTTTATTTACTGTGTATATTAGCTCACTAGTGTTAGGCACCTCTTTTACTATCAGCTAATGGTATCTGAGTGTTAGCCATATAATGCGTCTGCGTGGTGCTACTTAGTCACAGTTAGGAATATACTATAGGAGATAGTTGTAGGTATAGTAATCGGAGTTAAAATTAAGCTCTAAAGTGGGGAAGTCTGGTTTTAGGTTATGCTTTTTAAGCTAGGGCATTCTAAGAATTACTAGTATTAAGGGTAATAACTTTATAACGTAGAAGAGTATAGATTCTGTATAGTGGCCGATTGTTATTCTTGCTATAAAGTAGTAGGTAATAAAGCTAGATGGGAGTCTATTAGTAAGGCGGAGTGGTTTTAGGACTAGAAGTCTTTTTGTTATAATATTATGCTTTTTTATAAGCGAGTCTTTATCTGTAAACGCTAGTGTTATACTACCACTATTAACAAGGCTTACTGTTTTAATGAAAACTTATAGGAGTGGGTTATATAGTAAGGAGAGGTAGGTCTAAATAAGAATAGTATTTTTATTATTATTTGCTATTTTAAGGTTGAGTAGCAGCTAACTTAGAATAAGATCTAACTAATTTAGTAGTATAGATCTAATTTTTTTATTCTCCTCCCTATATAGTTCTAACCCTTGGAGGCAACTTAGTCTAAGGGTTGGTCTTTTAATAATTAGATTATAGGGCTTAGCTAGTAGCTATAGTCTTAGCTAGTATATCCTAACATATTAGTCTCCGACGGTGTATATATGCTAGGGGGTACTTCGCCGAGGATATAGCCGGTCTTATAGTTAGTAGCGGTATGGAGCACTTGTCTATAGTTTATGTACGGGACTATCAGCTGGGGCTGTATTAGGGAAGGGAATTATAGGGGTGGGTCTCTATGTCTAAACCTATATCCCTATCTATGGTTGTTGTTTTGGTTACTAATCCCTCTACTAAAGAATCCGCCGCGGCTAGGAAGGGGTTGGCGCGGTAGTATTAGAAGGGGATTTAGGTTTGTTTTAGGGTTATAAGCATCTTTCTAGTGGTTAGGTTAACCATATGCCAGGCAGAGTCTGTTATCTATATAATGTCTTTAGATATTATTAGAGAGGCTACTACTACTACCGCCAAATTTAATGGCATTAAGGTCTATTAGGTTATTCTATAGTGCTAATACTAAGGTGTTGTTATTAGGTAGTGTAGGTTAATAGCCGCTAGTAGTACTTAGCTTAGCGGTATTTAGCTTAGTGTAGTGGGCGTGGTTCTATAGGTTATAAGCAAACACGTCTATTTGCTTACTCTAGCCCTTGTAGTCAGCATCGTCGATTTTGCGGCTAAGGGTAAGGGCTAAGTCCTTTATCTTAGATGAAATATTCTTTCTAAGTAGATCTACCTTTTGTTCCTTAGTCTTATTTGCTTTTATTATTAATTTGTTAAGCTCTACTTTCTAGGACTAGTAATTGCGCTTGCCTTAGTTTAAGGTGTCTAATTTGTTTTTAGCCGCTTAGGTTATATCTATGGTCTTATAGTGCTTTTTTATGTACGCAAATATAGACTCTTGGTTAGAGAAGGCCCATTTACTTAGGTTGTTTGGGTATATATATAGCATATTAAGGCTATGCTTAATATAGTTATAAGCCTTATCTATTAGTATATCTGACATATAGAGGACTTCGTCTATTAGGGTCTTAAAGCACTTTATATCTTTATAGAAAACGCCTTGGATTTTTGTTTCCTATATTTTAAATTTTTCTTGCTTTTTAGTTGGCGATCCCTTGCTATTAAATAGGGTAGGGTTTTTTACTTTACACTTTTTTCTATAAGGCTTAGCTAGGGGAGGAGAGCTAGTAGCAGTGTTCTTATCAGTAATGGTTTGGGTAAGTGTAGTGATCTAAGAGCTTAGGCTTTATATAGTCTCAGTATATACCAAGGCTTGCTATTTGTATTACTTTATACGTAGTTTAAGTGTCTTAAGGGAGTTAATTCTATATTAAGCTTCTTTAAGTTAGGACTTTACAGTCCGGCCTTTATTATAGACTGTTTGGAGACCGCTCTTAACGCTAGTTAAAAGGGTTGTATATATAGAGAGGTGCTAAAATGTTCCTGCCATATTAAGGTTTTTGGGGTACTCTAGACCACTCCTGATTGCCTAGGCAATGTTGGTGTAGAAGGTATTAAAGAGGCAGGCGAGCGCTTCGCGTGTATTTGCTAATGGGGTATTCTGGTCACCTATTTTAGGAGATCTAGGCAGGGTAATTAAAATCTATAAGGTTGGCTATGATGCTAAGATTATCTAGGATAATACTAAGATTGTTTAAAACTGTACTAAGATTATCTAAAACTGTACTAAGATTGTCTAGAACTGTAATATGGTGTTATTGGTCGCGCCAGGTCGCGATTATACTGGGAAAATAGGGATAGTGGACTGGGGAGAATAAAGATCGCGATAGGGCGTAAGAGGAGATACCATAAACTGTCACAGTGCTATAATGCTAATAGGCTGAATAACTACATTGTGGTATGAAGAGGAGAAGGAGGTAAAAGGGGGTATTGTATATAAACAGTAGGGGCAGCCGCCAAGGCGCTAGTGGTGGGCCAGCTAATAGTAGGAAACAGTACGAGACAGTACGCGTTAGGACTGTGCTGTGACAAAACCCTAGAAATAACCTTAACTGCATTATGTTCTCTAGTTCTTACTAACTTATTATAGCCTCTACCTTTTTTAGGTCTATGCTAATCTTGCCTAGTTCTATAATAAATCCTATAAAATCAGTTTTCTTAGTAAAGAATTTGCATTTTTTAATTACTACTAGCATCTTTTCCTCTTATAGTCTCTTTAAGACCCACTTAATATATTCTCTATATTCTTCCTTGCTTCCTAAGTAGATAATAATATTATTAAGGTATACTATAATAAACTTATTAAGGTGTTCTCCTAATACGCTATTAATTCTCTTCTAAAACGTTACTAGTATATTTATAAGTCCGAACTGTATTACTAATAGCTTATATAGTCCTTCCTTTGACCTAAAGGCTGCCTTCTATTTATCTCCTTTCTTAATCCTAACTTAATAGTACGCCTACCTTAAATCTATCTTTGTAAAGATCTTTACGTTACCTATCCTGTCTTAGATTTCGCTAATTAAGGGTAAAGAATACCTATCCTTTCTAGTAATGCTATTTAACTATCTATAGTTAATGCACATCCTAAGTTTTCCATTTTTCTTTAGGATAAATAACACTAAATATCCTACTAATAACTGTAATGGTCTAATATATCCCTTTTATAAGTTTTCCTAGATAAACTCCTTAAGCGCTACTAACTCGGTTTTAGTAAGCTTATAAATTAGAAAGAACCTTAAACTTATTTCTGGTTCTAATTCTATTTTATAGTCCTATACTATATACTCTAACAGCTTTTTACTTTCTAGTAACTATAACTTTTTGCCATACTTATGGTATCTTTTTGGTATATAACTTAAGCCTTACTTAGTCTCTTTATACGTCGCTCTGACTTAGTACTATACCATCTTAGTTTACTATTATATCTTACGCCGTTATATATCCCTGATATTAACCTATCCTATAACCCAGTTAATTCTTAAATTATATTCCTATAACCAAGGCATTCCTAGTATTGCCTTATCCTTTCCCAATAGTAGGATATTAAAAGACATTTCTACTGGCCTTCCTTTAATGGTTAACTAAATTAGTCCTGTTTTAAGATTAATAATACCTCCTTTATAGGCTATCTAGTCTCCTAAAATCGTTATAAGTGGATATAGGTATTCCTTTTGTCTATATAGTAACCCCATTCTTTCCACTGCTGCTAGTAATATATAGTTTCTTATTACTCCACTGTCTATTAATGCCTTAAATTGCTAATCTCGCCACTTAACTTGTAAGTTTAGGTATTATCCTATAACTCCTTTAAGGGTCTAAGGCTCTATTATTAGCTCCCTCTAGTTCTATAGGCCTCTGCTTTTCCTAACTATTGGCTTTCTAACCTTAACTATACTTAGTCCCTCTATAGCTAATACTTAATTTGTTTCTTTTCTTCTATATGCCATAGATAAGTATTCTTTAGGCACTCCCACCACTATTATCCCTTTAGGTATTCTTCCGTAAGGAATCTTCCTAGTTAAAGTATTAAGTTTCCTAGTTTTTAAACTTCTACTAGGTGCAAACTATGCATATACTTAGCGTCTTTATACCGTTTCTCGTCCGTTATCTAATACATCCTTATTAGATACTTGCGATACTTATCCTTAGGTGTCCTATATATGTTATATATATCATCCACACATGCAATCTATACCAACGTGTAATGCGCTGGGTGCTTTAGGTTAACTCTTAGCTTATTCTTGTCCTTAAGTTTAAACCTTTCCCGCGTTAACTTAAATATTGCTATACTATTTACTAGTACTAATGCTTACATTATTTCTCTCTAGTCTATGGCCTGTTCCTCTAGGTTCTTTAATATTATAACTAACGCCCCTTTTATGTAGCTTATCTACTTTTTAGACATTGCTTAATCTGGTATAACTTTCTTATCCAGCCATATATAGAAATCTTCCTACTTATTGTTTCCTCTTTGCTTATACCACTTTTGGTATAGCTTAGTAAGTGTATATAATCTATCTATAAGAAAGTATTTCTTTATTACTATATCATTGCAACCTTTAGTGTGTTGTTCTGCAAACCTAGTTAGAATTCCTAGATCTAACTACTTAGCTCTTGGCGTTCCTACCCTTAGCCTATTTATAACTTTTTATATAGGTACTCTGTCCCTTATATGTCCTGGCATAGCTAATCTCTGGTCTAGCTTTTATTCTTACTATGTAACGATTTGTTACCTAAACTCATCTATACTTTCTTTATATTTTTATCTTCTAAAAGGACCCTTAAAGTTGTTCTGCTTCTTAATTATTATTTTAACCTTTTAACCTTTAGGCTAAATACTGCGTTTACCTAGAACTACTATAGACCTTATTTATTCTTTAAAATCTTAGTTCCCTAGGAACTATTATCCTAAGCTTATTTGTATGTCTTTAAATTAAGCTACTGCCCTTTCCCATTAGTTGTCGTCCGTTGTGGGTTCTTAGGTATGTCTTATCTTACTTTAAGAATCTTAAGCGTCTTATATCTCTTCCTAAGAATCTTAAGCCTTTAGCCTTTTACCTTTATTAAGTAGTGAGCTAGCACTAGCAGTTATCTACTTGCTTAACCATCTTTAGTTATTACTCCTTCCGTTTTATAAAGTAATGGATGCCGTATCTAATAGTGTTATAATGCCCGTTATTAAACCGCGTTCTGTAGTGGTCTTAGTCTTTACTTCTATTACGTTATTAAGGTTTAGATACTCCTAGTTAGTCCCTTTACTTTCCTCATTGCTACTAATTAATAAGTACTCTAACTCTATTGTTATGGTTGCTAATCTTTGTCTATATGTTGCTGTAACATCTTAATCTAGCTTATAGAGTTAATCTTGTTCTTTGTCTAACTCTCTAGTTCCTTTAAGTCCTTTTAACTCTAGCTCCTATAGCTAATAGCTTGCGCTATACTTAGCATCTTTATAAATTAGGCACGCGTTGTTATAATAAAACGCAAAGTGTCTAACTGTACACTCCTGTGTGCTGCGTAACCTCTTTATTACCAGTCCTAGTTCTCCTTACTTAGTTTCTTTTACTGCGTAGTTACTCTAACTACTTCTATAGTCTCTAGTATAGTAACCTTATTTTCCACAATTTATGTAAGCTCTTAATTTAAACCATTCTTCTTACTATGGAGTCTGCCTAAACATCTTCTGCTACTAAGATCCTTGGTTTAGCCTGCGCTCCTTAGTTCTATAATTACTTAATCCTTAACCTCTAGGTTTCTATAGTTTCTTACTCCATCTTCTAGATTTTTTGGTGTCGCTTAAGTCTATTAGCTCTGGCCTACCGTTCTATAGTTTCTAATTCTGCATATATTAATGCGTACTCTACGCCTTATACAACTGTGGAACTCTATCTTGCCCTTTCTTAGCTTGTTCCCACTAATAGATCCTATTTTTAATCTTTATTAACTAATCTATTAACTCCCTTAGAGTTTCCGTATCTTCCGTTAGGATAATTACGTCCTAGACTTTAGCCTTAAGTCCCTGTTTATACTATACCATAAGCGCTCTATTATTCCACTTAACCTATATTGCGAGTGTCTGAAACTGGGTTATATACTTAATTACTAAAGTATATTGCACTAAGTTCTATAGTTTTCTTTCTGCCGTAGTTATCGCCTCCAGGTCTCTAAATATTTGTGTAAGTCTCTCCGCAAACCTGTTCTAACTTATAAATATAAACCGTACTTCCTGGTTTGCTATTATTATTCTATTAACTTAGATTTTGGTAAGGTAAGGTTTAAACCACTTAAGTGCTCTTCCGGTTAAGAACAACCCTGTATACACCACTTAGTCTACTAATGTTGCTAGATTTGCTCCTTCTTATATAACCTTAAAGTACATTTGCGTAAGGAATCCTTTAAGTTTTAACTTCTCCCCTAAGAACCGTTTAATTAAGGGTAACTTAACCTTAGCTGCTCTAATTCCATTAATTTGCTCTTTAAGTATTTAATTATTGTCTGTTATCCTATTAACTATTTCCTGTAACTAACCTATAGTGATAAGCTGTGAGCTAGTATCCGCTATACTAGTATCTCCACTTATGCCTAAGGTGGTTGCTGCCGTGGACGGCGTCGTAACTAGCGCTTTTGGTGGTATACTGTTTAACTTATTAATACCGTAACTATGGTAGTAAATATATAATAAAGCCTTGTAGTAGGAACTACGGTAGACTTGTTAATGGGCTAGGTATATAGATATTAAATAAAGTTAACAGTGTAACAGTAATAAATAATAACTAGTGGAGTAGTTGCCTAATAGATTAACTCTAATTGTATTCTAAGATTCACTATAAAGAAAGGAACTATCTAGGTAGAGACTGTAGGTCCTTAAATACACAACCTTACGCCTAAGAAAGTCCTTACTCCGTCTGCTCTGTCTACTCTATTTGCTTTGTTACAGATCTTACAGATTATATAGATTATATAGATCATATTACGTGACCTTGGTTACTATTCCTCGTCACATAGTTCTACCGGATCCATTCTGGACCGTGCCCTTATTAACCAACTAGCTTCCTCTAACCCTTCTCCAAGTAGTCGTAACATCGTACTTAAAGCGTCCGTAACAGCGGCAATAATAGTATTAAAGCACACTGTCTAATCTGTATTTAGCTGCTAGTATAGCTTAGTAAACTAGCGTCCTTCCTCTATATAGTTGTACTATAGCTTAGCTGTAAGAAGCGGGTTACCTTTCTTTATAATAATATCCCACTAGTACTAGAACTGGGGTAGGCTATAGTCTATAAGCGTTTTTTGGTGATTTATAAGTATCTAATAGATAAGGTATAGGCCGTAATTAAAATGGATATTATTATCCTTACTAACTATAGGAGGAGCATTAGGTTGCTAGGCTAGAAAGCAAGGCAGATTATTATAAATATAAGGGCGCGAAGAGGCTTTGGGGAAGATTTAAAGGAATAATATAAATTCTATCTAAATCTATAAGTATACGGCTCTTGCAGAGTATAAGACGTTATATAAAGAAGAGAAAGGAATATAGGAAACTTATAACGTATTTCACGGGTAAGCTGGTCAAACGGGTGAGCTGATCACTTCAAAAACACACCAAAAAATGGAAAAATCACACTTTATTATCTTAACAACCA
>Ga0307507_10004802_pt1 | contig 23309 bp, 5 predicted proteins | sample 7_EM_MG_FD_207223 | JGI IMG/M metagenome (GOLD analysis project Ga0307507, IMG submission 207223) | Populus trichocarpa ectomycorrhiza microbial communities from riparian zone in the Pacific Northwest, United States - 7_EM | ecosystem: Host-associated > Plants > Roots > Unclassified | place...
CTGGTTCTTGATGAAGTAGAACTGTAGAACTGAATTCTGCTGTTCTCTGATGCGGGGCGACTACGTTTTGTAGGCGCCTCGCCTGCGCTAAGCCGGTTACGGCCAGTGCGTCTCTATGGCCTAACAAGCATGCTAAGATAACCTAGTCCCTTAGGCTGTTCTTATTTTAGTAAGTTTTAATAAGGCCATATTGGATTTTCTAGAGTTTATTAAAGAGTAATTAAAGGCACTCTAAATGAGTCTTTATTGGGTTAGAAGCAATAACTCTTTAAAATATAGTCTCCCGCCATTTAGATATATAAAGTTGGCGATTCTTATTGGTCTTAAAGTAAGCTCTAGTAAGCTAAAGCATTATATTAAAGCTATAGTTTTTACCCATAATATAGTCGTAATAGAATGTCACTGCCTGTCCCTTTAACATAATGGAGAAAGCGTGGTGGTACTAGTAGCATTAAATTCTGACCTTATTGCAACAGTTATAGAAGACCTGTAGTTTTGCTCTAAGTATGTTGTATAGTTCTCCTCTAAACTTCTTTTCTTTGTCCGAATATACCTTTATTAGATTCGTGACTTCTTATAGTAAAGGCTTACCGGTTAGCTGGAGTGGAGGAGGTAGAGGCGGAGCAACTCTAAGTAGAAGGGCACCTCTAGGTAGGAGAGCAGCTTTAGGTAGGGGGTTAGCGTTCTAGGGGTTTTAATATAAATTAAAGTTGCCTTCTAAAGAATATGGGTTGTTTTTAGGTTTCTATAGTTAATATATAATCTTAGCTTCCGTCCATATTGGTTCTTCTATACTAGTAATAACGGCCTAAATATTACTAGTAATTGGGTTACCGTTCTTAGTAATATATAACCCATTCCTATAGAGAAAGTCTTAAAAATCCTAAACAATATTAACATTGCTAAGTGCCTAGGTATTAGCAGTCCATCCTATAAAATCCTCCCTAAAATACTCCCATAGTTATAAATCGGCGTAGTATCTATTTCAGTAGAATATAATATAGTGTAGGAGAAAGCTGTTAACTTATTTTATAGTATAAGTTATTATATTAAAGGCGAATTCGTCCTAATCTTTATTAATAAGTTTCGCGTGCTTAGCTACCCCTAATAGTAAGGAGTCTTTCCAGTTATTTAAAGTAGGCGTAGCCATATTTTTGGAGGGAGGGAAGTATTATTGGTGTAGGGATTGTCGTTTGGTACGCGTTTGGACGTGTATTTGCGATTATAGGGCTTAGGACCAGTTCTGGCCTTAAATCGCGAAGACTTATAAAGTGTATTATTCTGCGTAATGGACGCAAGAATCTGTAATCTCAGAAAGGCTTAGGACTAGTTCTGGCCTTTTAGATCCTTAGATTCGTGGAAGAGTTCTATTTAAGGTTTAGGACCAGTTCTGACCTTAAAAGACAGCTTCCTCTAGTACGAGTAGCACTGGTACAGTGGCTTGTCTCTTCTTAGTGGAATACCTAGCTGTTCTGTGGTATAATAGTAAAGTTAACCACTAATCAGTGTTGGTAACACAAGGTAATATCACGTAGCTACGGTTCGTAGATAGTATAATAATGGTTAATTGATTCTTAATAGGAATGAGGAAAGGGGTAAGGAACTTAAGGTTCCTTACTATGCTAGGGCCACATTAATACGTAACAGCAACATGCCTCGCGTGATGGCAACTTGCCTTATTCCCAACAGTAACGTAATCTGTTATATAACTTGGTTACCCCTTATCCTATAGTTTAACTAATTTTAGCGCCTCCTGCGCTTCTACTACTAGTCTATTTATATCTTCTCCTAGTAGCCGTATTACTGCTAATATAAGGTCTATAATAGATGGAAAATCCTAATTAGTTAGCTCTATAAGTAATATCGGTAGAATATAGTAGAATTTAGTAGATTGCCTAGAAAGTAGCAGATAACGCACTTTAGCACTATTATATATTTAACCGACCTTCTTTTAAGTTATCTTATAGTTACCGCTTTTACTTTTAAAACTTATCTATTACCTAGCTGCGTATTATATTACGAGTTAGAACTAGCCTTATAAGGCCTCCATATAAGTACTAAATTATATTTAAAAAGTAGACGTTTTTAATTTGGTAATATATAATATAGCAATATATAAGCTAGTAAATTAGGAAAAGCTTATAGCGATTAAACTAAATATTCTAGATATAATCCTGTTGCTTAATAGTAGTATAATCTTTAATTAATGTCTGATATGGATCCTATCTAGGCCTACACAGACACTTACCGTCGCAGGGGGGAAAACTTGTAAATTGATAGGAAGAAAACCCTACTATATAGGGGACGGAAAAACCCTATAAGCCACCTTAGTAGGATGAAAAACCCCTAATTTACCATATTCGTCCATAGCAGCGGCCCTGTGGGCCTATAGCTACATCCTATCCTCCTTAAATGTTTGAACTCTATAGGAACCACTACTTCCTTCTCTAGCTTATCCAAAGCTAGGGTTTACTACGTCCTAGCTAGGCCTTGCTATATGTGCTATATGCTTTATGTTCCATATCTTAACCATCCCCTATATACTATCTCCTGTAGACCATTACTATATACGCCATACCTCCCCCCCCCTAGAGCCATTAAAGGCGTAAGGGGGATTCATCTGTCTTAACTACCATAATACTAACAGCGGGATATATTGTGTTGTGTTTTGGGTATCTTTTATACCTAGGCCCTAGCTAGGCCCTTTCCAAGGGTTACTACTCCTTAAAAGGAGATAAGGAGAACCGTAGGTCACAATCCAGGCTGCTAGGTATTTGGTAGTTAACGGTGAGTAACCGTATGCTCCGCGGGCGATCGCCCTAGGGGTTAAGAGGGGCCGTATATTTGCTCGTTCGTTCACAGTCGCCGTTCGTTAATGTAAGGTCGTTGATGCTTTTAATTAGGGGTTAGGGGATGTTATCGAATACTATATATCCATGTTGGATCGTATAGGTGCCCTAATAGAGCAGTGTAGAAGTAGCTGTTATCGTGAAGGGGTACCATTAGTGGTGGTTTTCAAGATCTCACCATCCTATGTAAAAACTTTTCACTACCGCCTATAACGCTCGCAATTACCACCACGAAGTTGTATTGCACGCTGTGTGACGTCTCTGCGTTGGCTCTGAGTCTGAACTTCGAAGACCCAGGTTCGTAGCCGTCACCACGTACAGGTGCAGAGTCCGTTTTCGACGGCCCCTGTTGCTTAATATACTACGCAATTATTACTTTCGGCTTAATTAAGTTGCTATCTTTATTAACTTAGTAAACTCGCTTTTAGTAAAAAGTATATTAGAGTTACCATTAATTACTAATTACTAATTAGAGAATAGGCAGTAAAGGGAGTAGAGTCTCTTACTAAGCGGCTTATATATAGGATCCTTTTTCTTATCTAAGCACTAACAGTAGTAGTAGTATTTAGTCCCTATAGCTTTATGCATAATTACAAAGCCTTTTCCTTTACCCCATATATATAACAACTTATTCTTACCCTGCCTTTAGCCGGCGACGTCCTTAACTTTATAATACTACTGCCCAGAAACTTTAATTTATTTCGGCTTAGCTAATAAGCGCAATAAGGGAGGCTCTAGATTAGATTTGGATTTAGATTTATAATAGGTAAAAGACTCTAGCTCTGGCTTAATCGCATTTATAGTTGTTTTTAGGCGCTTCCTTCTTTTACCGCTAGAGGCCTTCCTAGCTTGCTTTTAAGGAGCAGTAGGAGCCTTATCTGGAGCACAGCTGCTTAATACATGGCTGCTACTACCTTTACGCATTATTCGGTCAGTAATAGTAATAAAGCTCTCTATTAAATTAAGAGGATTAAGAGGATAGAATAATAAGGGCAGTAATAAGGGCGGTGGTAAGGGCGACAATAAGAACGACGCGATAAGGATAACGCGACAAGGACGACGTAATAAGGATTAACTTCCTAGAATTAACTATATTAGATCAAGTCAGCTATCTACAAAGGCTCAAACAAATCAAATTGGGCGTTAATACATTATAGATTGATTCTTAATACAGCTTAAAGATTTAATAACAATTTTAGGCCAATACACAAAGCTTAGTTCCCTTAGGTGGCGTTTACCCTCAGACTGGGTAACAAGCAAGCAAGCCAAGCTGAGACCCAATCTCAGCTTGCTTGAACCATACGCTTGGCTTGTTTGGCTTGAGTTGGCTTGCTTGACAATTTGTATGGGCTTGACTGCTTAGTCAGGCTTGGCTTGCTTGCTTGGCTTGAATCAGCTTGCTTGTTACCAAGTCTGTTTACCCTTACCTAAACCCTTACCACTAATAAGGCTCTACTGGTTACCTGGTTACCACTAAAGCTTCAAATCCAACCTAGATTAAGCCAATCAAATCGGTTTAACCGGTTAGTTTTTTCTTATTGGTTTAACCTAACCTAACCGAAAGTGTAACCTAACCGCTGACATCACTGCGTTGCTTTATATACTAGATTGGTATTAGACCCTAGCGAATGCAATTAAGACTAGACAACATTTGCGCACGTCCTTTAGTATAATCCTTAGCCTGTAGAGAATTTTGGTAATAGACTAATCTAGAAGGGAGCTTTAGAAGAGTATAGTAGTAAGCCATCTAATTGGCTAACGCTAGGTATAATATCGCGCCCACAACGTATCCGGAAACTCCTAAGCCGTTTTCTTCTATAATAAGAAGCGCAGTCGCTTTAATTTAGGCTATTTGGATTTAGAATATAGGCGTTGTTGGTTTTATTATTAATATAAATGTATCTGGGTGCGTATGTCTCGCTTGGGGGGGGTGTCTCTCTTTGGGGGGGTGGCACGTTACTGGAGCCGGCCGAGGCAGCGAGCCCTGGGTCACTTCGGGAGCAGAACGGAGGAGCAAAAGATCGGGATGATCCCGTTCGGTACATGTCTTGCACGGTCTATCGCTGCTGCACTTGACTTTGCGGATGCGGCAGAGCCGGGAAAGCTTTCCGGCCGCGAGCCTTGCGCTTTTGTCGGAGAGGATCTCCAAGGTTTGCCTGATCGGATTGATCCACTTAATCGGCCCGGGAAGCGTGGCCATCTATGGGGCCGTTCTTCTGCACTCCAGACTAGTGAAACGTAGTTTCCAACCTTTGGAAGATGTGGGTTGACAAGCGAAGAAGGGAGTGTCGCATGCAAAATGGCATAAATTGTGGAAGATCGGATAGTGTGGTGGCGTCCGCCAGGTGTGCCATAGGAGGCGGTTAGCGGCTGAGGAAGTCTATAAGCGATAGCACGGAAAGATACGATTGGACTGCGAATTACGGTGACAGGATATATACAAGGTTCGGCTTAGATGTATTGCCTAAGTGTATGGACGTTTGAGCTTTGCTCTTTGATGAAAGGGTTTGGAATGGTCCAATGCTAAGTGCTCAACGTCGCTGCGTCACAACTTCTTGAAAATTTTCTAAAAATTTCTCTCCACGACCAGATTTCCTTTTGATCATATCCCAAGTTGATAATGAACGCCAGAATGAAGATTATCGCGACAAGAGGGAGTGAAACTGCAAAGTAGAGCCAAAACCTGTCTGCTCCAGGTATATACGTGTCGTTCATACTAAAGAGTCCACTGATGAATGCTAACGGAATAAAGATCATGCCAATGAGCGTCAAAGTCTTGACATTCTTTGCCTCGTGCAGCGCTTGCCGGTTGCCAACGATACTGGCCAAACCAGTAACAGATGTGTTCAGTTGTTCTGCTCTTTTCTTCATGGCTTGCACATGCAGGTAAATTAACTGGAAATCTGTCTCGCTGCACGTCCGTTCCTTTTGCTGAGAAAGACCCGGATCCGGAAGCGGAATTCCAAGAGCTGTTAGGATGGCGCATATGTCTTGTGCATAGCAAGTGCAGCGATGACATATATCCTGCACACTGCTCCATGTCTCTTCGACGTATAATGTTGTGAAGACACCGAGGTTGTCTTTACGTACAAGACTGAATTCAATATCCGAAAGAACCATTGAGCCAAAGTTAATAAGCTGCAGATAGTGGAGTGAGATTATCTTTTTCAGAAGCATTCTCGCAAGAGCAGACGGATTCATCTTCTGAAAAGTGCTGTGACGTTGTTCGATATAATAGCATAGATCTTCGGCTAAAGAGGTTCTAGGAGGGCCTGGTGGAGCGTCCGTTAGATTTTCTGGTTGATAAATGAAGTCTGCATAACCGCCTTGGAACGGCTTGGCTCTGCCTTTGACAGATATTCTTTCGGGAACTTTGTTTTTCCAAACATCAACACTTTCAATAGGTGGATCGCAAAGTATCAAGACTGCAGGATTGTTTATTAGTGTCTAAACTTTGAGATACTTCTCTTAACTCTTAACGTTGCATACCGTCGCTTTTTCCACCGCCTTTTCCATCGCCGTGAGACTTCATCCAAAAGCTGCACTTTCTGTTCACAATGACTCCTGGTATAAATTGGCCTTTCATTTTTGTGCGATGAATATATCTGCCGGATTGCGCGCAGGATACCCGAAAGTCCTGTATATCTCTGAGTAAGTAAAGCACCTCGTAGTAGTTCAGCTGGAAAGCCTGCTCCGAATTGAGTAGCGATGGTAACTCAGGCGCGTGATTGGCATCATCGTGCTGGCGGCTCCACCAAGACGTTCGCTCATGGCTCATGAAAACCGAAGGTGGTACCTGAAGATGATGCCCGAGTGCGCTGACGACTTCAGAGTTGATGTTTTGGACAATATAGATGTTGCAAACAGAATCTTCCGTTGCTTCCATAGACATGAGATTAAGGAATCCATTTAAACGTGCGGGTTCGTTGAACATCGCCTTTTTTATCGTCTGAGAACGCGTGAACTGCAATATAACGCAATTTGCGGAGCGACGGCTAAGCGGAACGGCCCAGCTCCAAGCATCTGGTCGTTCTAAGCCTGGATACAGCCCAATGGCTTTATTGATGTCGTCCAAGTAAGGTCCTTTAGCAGACAGCCAGCCCGCATCTTGCTTCGGCTGCTGCCCAATATTCGGCTCTGAGTTTGAAGCACAGTGCGTTCGTGACAGGTACATCTTGGCGACATTTGCGCTCCGATGTTAGAACAAGTTATGAATCATGGCGGTCCTAGTAAAATGAGGTTGTGTGGGTGGTGTGATCCTGAGAGAAATCGGAAGAAGAACCTTCGCTTGGCCACCTAGAATGGCTGACGAGAGGCAATATATTATCTCGCACGAGCCACCCTGCGTCCGGTCTCGTTGATCCGCAGGCTCCTACAAATGGGGATCTGATTATCTCGACAACCATGGCAGGTATTGAAGCCTCTCTTGCTTTAGAGTTGTCTGATCCTATAAATTATACTGCAACTGTTTTAAAATTTGATTACGATGAAACCACGTTAACGGTTAAGCGTCAGACCCACCAGGCGGCAATCTGAACTGGATTGTGCCTGTGCATGCAACATACATACAGTAGTAAACTGTCTGGAAGGGCCACCGCTCATCTCATAATTAGCCTTTAGCGCAGCCTCTATCTTCACCCCTCAATTCTCCTAGGGACAGCTCTTATCCAGTTCTCGCTTGATGCACGCCGTTATTCTTAGCCTCTCTGGACGTCACCACTATGTCTTTTAGGCCGGAAAATGCTCCTCAGCTGAAGCCCAAAATTCACCTCGCGCAAGCTGTTTTGCAGTTCGAAGCGGACCGCGTTTGCCTGCACGGATTATAAGGCGCAAGGCAGAGCCTTAGGGCGGGTGGTGCTGGAATTACGGGGGACCCGGGCGATGAACATCGACGGTTCCCACCCAATGCGACTCCGTATAGCTTGTACGTACAGCTGTCGCGGTGCCGGTCGCTAGATAGCATCATTCTCCTGTCTAAGGCACGAGAGAGGGACATCGTAGGCAACACTGTGCCGGAGAACATGGCCGTGGCAGAGAAGAGGCTGGAGCTGCTGAGTGATGCAACGATCACGAAGGCGGAATCATGGGACTGGCTAGAAGGAAAATGAGGGAGGAAAAATAAAAATTTTATTCGTTCGCAAAAAGTTGATACAGCAGCAGCTTTTGGAGCTTTTGGCGTAGGTGAGGAGGAGTGATTGGCCATCGCGCGGGGTACAGCTGAGCGTGGTCCGGAAAAAGTGGGGTCACAGCTCGGCGTGGTCCACAAAAAACTCGGCGTGGTCTAAAAGTTCAACGTGGTCCAAACTTTAAATTTAACTTTGGACGGGCTTACAGCTCGGCGTGGTTATAAAGGTTAACATAGTCAGAACTTGTCTAACCACGCTTAACTTCTAACCATGCTGAGCTTTATGCATATACTGTAACGAAGCCTTGTAGCAGGAACTACAGTAGACTTGTTAATGGGCTAGGTGTGTAGATATTTAAACGAGTTAATAATGTAACAGTACAAGATAACAACTGGTGTGGAGTGGTTGCCTAACAGATTAACTCTAATTGTATTTTGAGATTTACTACAAAAAAAGGAACTATCTAGGTAGGGACTATGGTTCTTTAAATATATATCCTAACTCCTAAGAAAGTCCTTGCTGTTACGGACAGCTTAAGTACAATGTTATAACTACTTGGAGAGGAGTTGGCGGAAGCTAGTTGGTTGATATAGGCACGGTCTAGGATGGAACCGGTGGAACTATGTGACGAGGAATGGTAAGCGAGTCACGTGATGTGATCTGTGTGATCTGTAGGATCTATATGATCTGTAATAGAGTACATAGAGCATACGTACCTTATAGAGCGAAGGGATTTCTTAGGCGTACGATTATGTATTTAAAAGGACTACAGTCCCTACCTAGATAGTTCTCTCTTTGTAGTGAATCTCAGAATATAATTAGAGTTAATTTGTTAGGCAACTACTCTACTAGTTATTATTAGTGGTTATTAACTTCTTATTTACCTATATACCTAGCCTAATAATAGGACCTACTGTAGTTCCCGCTATAAGGTTCTGTTATACATTTACTACCTAGTTATAGTATAAACAAAGTTAAATAATATGCTACCTAAAGTACTAGTTGCGATGCTATTAACGGCAATAACTACCTTAGGATTAGGAGACACTAGTATAGTAGATATAGACTTATAAGTGGTTACAAGAGGTTAGTTATAGGAAATAGTTAATCGCTTATTAGATAATAATAGGATACTTAAGGAATGTATTAATAGAATTAGTATAGTAAAGGTTAAGTTACTATTAATCAAATAATTCTTAGGGGAAAGGTTAAAACTTAAAGGATTCCTTATGTAAATGCACTTTAAGGTTATATAGGAAGGAGCAAAGTTGGTAACATCTATAGATTAAGTGGCATATGCAGGATTGTTTTTAATAGGAAGAGCACTAAAATAGTTTAAACCTTACCATATAGAAATATAGGTTAGCAGTATAATAACTACTAACTAAGATATACGGTTTATGTTTACTAGTTGGAATGGGTTTATAGAAAGACTAATATAGATATTTGGAGACCTGGAGGCATTAACTACAGCAGAATAGAAGCTTTAAAACTTGGTATAATATTCTTTAGTAATAGAGTATATAACATAGTTTTAGACACTTATAATGTAGGTTAAGTGGAATAATAAGGCGCTTATAGCATAGTATAAATAGGGACTTAAGGCTAAAGTCTAGGATATAATTATTCTAATAGAAGATGCGGAAAGTCTATAAGACTTAATAGATTGGTTAATAAAGATTAATAATAGGATCTATTAAAGGGAATAAGCTAAGAAAGGGTAAGATAGAGTTCTATAGTTGTATAAGGCGTAGAGTACGCATTAACAGATATAGAGCTAAAAACTATAGAATGGCGTAGAGCTAATAGACCTAAGCGGTACTAAAGAATTTAAAAGATAGATAAAGAAACTATAGAAACCTAGAGGTTAAGGATTAAGTGATTATAGAACTAAGGAGTAGAGGCCAAACTAGGGATTTTAGTAGTAGAAGACGTTTAGGCGGACTCTATAGCAAGAAAAATGGTTTAAAGATAGAGCTTATATAAATTGTAGAAAATAAGGTTATTTTACTAAAGACTGTAGAGGTGGTTAGAGTAACTATATAGTAAAGGGTACTAGGTTGTTAGAGTATAATAACGTAGATATAAAGATATTACGCGGGACTAAGGAGTATTTAATTAAATACTTTATGTTTTGTTATAACAATATATACCAAATTTATAAGGACGCTAAGTATGGCGTAAGCTATTGGCCGTAAGAGCTAGAGTTAAGAGGGCTTAAAGGAACTAGAGAGTTAGACAAAGAATAGGATTAACTTTATAAGCTAGATTAAGATATTATAGTAATATATGGATAAAGATTAGTAATAATAATAATGGAGTTAAAGTACTTATTAATTAATAGTAATAAGGAAGAAAAGGAGGCTAACTAGGAGTACTTATACTTTAATAACGCAATAGAAGCAGAGACTGAAACCACTATAGAACGCGGATTAGTAATGGGTATTATAATACTATTAGATATAGTATCTATTACTTTATAAGACGGAAGGAGTAATATCTAGAGATAATTAAGTAAGTAGATGACTGCTAGTGCTAGCTTACTACTTATAAAAGGTAAAAGGCCATAGGTCTAAGATTCTTAAGAAGAGATAAGAAAGGCTCTAGACTTATAGGACGTAATAAAAATAGCTTAGGAACCTATAATGAACAAAAACCGATAGAAAAGAGCAGTAACTTAGTTTAGTAATAAATAAATAAGTATAGGACGCAAGTTTAAGAACTATAAGTTTGGGGAATAAATAAGAACGTTATTAGGGAGCTAAGATTTTAAGAAATAAATAAGGTCTATAGTAATTCTAGGTAAATACAGTGTTTAGCCTAAAGATTAAAAAGTTAATACTAAGATTAAGAAGTAAGATAACTTTAAGGATTTAGCTGCAAGATGTAGAAAATAAGAAACTATGGATAAATTTAGATAAAGGATTATTATATAGTAAGAGCAAAAGCTAGATAAGAGGTTAGCTATGCTAGGTTGTATAAGGGACAGAGCACCTATATAAAGAGTTACTATAGAAGTACAGAGTTAAGGGGACCTAATACTTTAATTAAGAAGATTCCTTATGGAAGAATGCCTAGATGGATAATAGTAGTAGAACTGCTTAGAGAATACTTATCTATAATATATAGAGAAAAAGAAACGAACTAAGTATTGGCCTAAGTTAGACTAAATACAGACAGGATTTAGTAGCTAATAGTTAGGAAAAGGGGAGGCCTATAAAACTAGAGGGAACTAGTAGTAGAGCCTTAGACCCTTAAAGGAGTTTAAAAACAATACCTAAACTTATAAGTTAAGTGGCAAGATTAATAGTTTAAAGTCATAAAACAACACACATCGCCTAAAAGTTAAAAGTCACAAACACGCTCAGAACACGTCATTTTTACGCGTTTACACGTCCAAATACACCTTCAAAGCTGCGTACTACCCGCAATAAGCCCGTAGGGGTCTGCTGCGAGGTTGTAGGCATCGCAGGGTACAGCAGCACGCGAGGCACTAGCACCGCAGCCTATATCCACAGAGCCACCGCAATAAAAGGTGGCGAAGCTGATTTAAAAACTAGATAACCTACTCCTTCTAAATGGCAAAGAACTTAAGCTTTGGGAGGAGCTTAAGGCAGAGGCCGGCAAGCTCTGCTTGCCTCTATAAGTTATGGCCAATAACGATCACATTCAAAAGCTTACGGAAGCCGTTGTGGACTTAATTAAAAAATAAAACTAGCTAGCAAAGCCTCTAGCGCTAACAACCTATGCCGCAGCTTTATAGGCAGGCCTCCCTCCCTAAATAGGCCCATAGCCGGTCCATAAAGTCCCTACACGTCTAACCCGCGAACTTGTTATACGAAACCCAGGCGCGTCCCTATAGGACCATGACCGCCTGATTAGCTAGATTATAGAAGAGATCAATAAGAGTAGGAGCCTAGAGATTATAGGTAAGGTATTAGTAGGGAGGAAGCTGCTAAGCGGAGACATTATAATAATAGCGGATACTGCCTAGATAAAGGAACAACTAGAGTGGGATAATAAATGGCTCTCCGCTATTAGTCTAATGGTAGAAGTAAACCGCAGGAAGTTCCCTGTTATAGTCTATGGGATAAGAATTACATTAGTAAACTACAGTAAACAGAACAAAGCAATCCGCTAGATACTAGGGTAGAACAGACATCTTAGCAATAAAATTGAAATCCTCCATATATAGTGGCCGAAGAAGCCCTTATGGCTAGGGAAAACAACTACATACCTTATTATTAATATAGCGACCCCTAAATAAGCGAACACGCTTATAGACAAAGGGCTCCTTTTTTAGAGTGAGCTAAAGGATTGCAAACTTTATTATGGGGACTACTGGGTTACTTAGTGCTATAACTGTTAAAAGTATGGCTATACAGCCCGATTCTGCAGCAGCTAAAAGAAATACGGACTTTGTGCGGCGCTAGGACATAATAATAAATCCTGCGGCTTCTATAACAACCCTATAAAACACTAATGCGTGAACTGTAACCTAAGCCACCCGGCTTAGTCAAGTAGATATAAAGTATAAAGTGAGCAGGCAGATAGGGCCCGCCTAGCGTATATAACAAGACCAAAACGGTATATAAGCTCTGCGAGCAGTATATCCTCCTACCCGCTACTTAACCACGCCGGCGGTACCCCTAGTAGTACACTTAGTAGCACCACATAGAGTAGCGCCCTAATGAGCTCCTATGGGTCGGTTTTAATCCCAAGCACGCAGGGACCAGAGGAGCAGTTATATATAGAAGGAATCTAGGTAGGGCAGGTTAGGCCTACTAGTGTAGTTACTAGGAAGCGCGGCCGCAGCATCTCTATAAGGGGTTTGAGAAATCTAATAGGTAAACCGCCGAATAGGCCGCGGGCCGCCTAGAACGATTAGGATATTGCAGTATACCTTATACAGAATAACAAAGAACTATAAATATACTCCAAGTCATATAGTATAACGTGCAGAAAAGCAAAGATAAGGTAATAATGCTATTTATCGCGGAAGTAGCGCAGTAGGGGTATAAAATTCTAGTAATATAAGAACCGTGGTAGAACTAATAAGTAAACGCAATATACTGCCTAAGTAGCTGTGGTTACTGGCCAGCCTACTTAAGGTGCTTTAGAAGCCGTGCGTGCTTCTTAATAAGTAGGCAAATCCTAATATTAAAGTAGTTAGTCTAGTACCCTCGCCTAGATATAGCCTCCCTTACACTATAAACTGGAAACTATATAGTGCACATTTATAACGTCTACTCGGCCAGCCTGGGAGGACTTAGAATAGTAAATTGGGAGTCGCCTATCTACTACCTTCTATAGCTACTTAACAAGCCAGGAGAGCATATAGTCATAGGAGACTTTAACCTATACCACCCTATCTAGGGTGGACCGCAGTGCCTTAAGCAATATAATATGGCGGATAACCTTATCTGCGTTACCTATAAAGCATACCTATAGCTTCTTACCCTACTAGGGGTAGAAACATGGGAGGCCAGAGGGGCCGTAAGTATAATTGACCTAGTATTTAGATTAGTAAATATGGCACGGCACCTTATAAGCTGCAAAAAAGACAACTAGCTTAAAAGCGGCTTAGACTACTATCTAATTACAACACTTCTTGCCCTAGAGTCGCCTCCGCAAAGCCAGCAGCAACAGCAGCAGCGCTGTAACTGGAAAAAGATGGATCGAGACGGGGTTGTAGTAGGCGTAGAGCACCTCCCGCAACTAGGCGCCCTTGCCATAGCTAAGGAAATTAAAGACTATATAACTAACCTTCTAGAGTTCCTAGAGGGCCTAGTCAAGAGAATAGTACCAGCAGCTAAGGATATAGTAGGCTACTCCTGCCCCTGGTGGACGTAGGACGTAGAGAAGGAGGTATAGGCAGCTAGGGTAGCAAGGCGGCAGGGGGTCTTAACGGAAGAGCTACAGATAATTAACCTACGCAAGAAGAATGTAATCTGGAGAGCGAAAACAGCGCAGTTTCAATAAAGCGTCTATAAGGCCGCGACTAAGCTAAATAGCATCTGGAAGCTAGTCTATTAGGTAAGAGAGCGCAGCTACCTACTACCTAAACCGCCCGTAATCCCGTCGCTACAGAAAGTAAGAAACAAAGAAACAATTCAGGTAGCAGATATAATATAAGGGAAGGCCAACTTACTCTGGGAAAGGTTTTTCCCCTAAGAACCTAAAGCCGATATAAGCGACATAGAGGGGTACCAGTACCCCCTACCCGCAGAACAGCTCCCGTATATTAATAAGGATGACGTATAGAGGGTAATAAGAGACTGCCTCCTGTATAGCGCCCCTGGGGCCGATAGTATCCCAAACGCCTTCCTTAAGGCGTTAGGACAGCCGTTTGCTAAAGCAATAGCGGCCCTAATAAAGGCCTGTTGGGAGAAGGTGTACTAGCCGAAAAAATTCCGCCAAGCCCGTACGGTCGCTATTAGGAAGCAAGGAAAAGATAACTACTTGCTACTAAACGCCTAGAGACCTATAGCCCTACTAAGTACAGTAGGTAAAGTTATAGAAGTAGTCACGGCAGAATAGATACGTTGTATAGTAAAAGAGCATAATATGCTACTAGCCTACTAGATAGGAGCCCAGGAGAAGCAATTAATAGAGACAGCCCTAGACCTTTTAGTTAACTAAGTACAGATAGTTTGGTAGACAAAAGGCAATATAGCGTTACTACTCTCCCTTAATATTACTGGAGCCTTTAATAGGGTAGTACGAAAGCGCCTATAGCATATACTACAGGCAAAGGGGATCCTAGAGGAGCTAGCTGCCTAGGTAGAAACCTTTATAACGGATAGATCTACAACGCTAGTACTCTTAGATTGGGAAACAAAGGAGTTCCTAATATCCGCAGGCATCCCATAGGGGTCTCCTCTCTCACCTATCCTATTCCTCTTCTATACAGCAGAGCTACTAGACCTCTATAATAACCTATAGGAGAGACTAAGCGCCAGTGTATTTATAGATAACACTAACTTACTTGCGTACGGTCCGTCTACAGAGGAAAACTACCAGATCCTAATGCGTGGCCACAACCGCTGCCTTGACTGGGCGTGCCGCTACAGCGCTAGCTTTACCCTAGAGAAGTATAAGCTTATGCATCTATCCCGGAACCTAAAGCAGTTTAATATGCAGGCCCCTCTCCCCCTATTGGGGGTAGAGACTAAGCCTAAGGCCTTAATGCGCATTTTAGGTGTCTGGCTTGACCTATGGCTAAACTGGGGGGCACATATAAAGGAGATATAAAAGAAGATGAAAATGTATACGAACGCCCTACTGCGGACAACAGCCTTAATATAGGGAGCTACCTTTGTACAGGCAAGGCAGATCTATAACGCCGTAATCCGGCCCGCTATTGCCTACGGAGTAGCAATCTGGTACACGCCTACCCTAATTAAAGGTCCTAAAAGCACTAAACCCGTGGGCCTAGCTATAAAGCTAGCTAAGATTTAAAATAAGTGCCTAAAAGCAATAGCAGGGGCATATAAGGCAACTCCCACCTTAGTTCTCAAAACTAAAACCTCTATATCCCCGCTAGATCTCTACCTAAATAAAAGACTCGCAAACTTTAGGTTTAGGCATAAAGAAAAGTTAGTTATGGAGGCTTGCGTATAAATATGGGGGAAACTAGCCTAAAAATAAAGATAAAGATAGGGTCAAAACCAAAACGGAAATATATATATAGAGGGAGAGAAACGGACCCAGTGGGTAGAGGAGTGGAGGCAGCAAAAATAAAGGACAGAGATGCCGCTTCTAGTAAGCTAGAAAAGAAGATAGGGAGCTAATTGGCTGAAATAGGGACTTATAGGGGTAGGGCCACCGTTAGAAGAACCGCTAAAGATATATAAGGAGCTTAAGAAAGCAAAAAGCTCAGTTTTAACGCAGATACGGACGGGACGGATAGGGCTAGTGGCCTTCCTAAATAAGGCTAGGGTACCAGACTTTCCCTCCCCTATATACCAGTGCGGCTAAGCCAAAGAGACGGCGTTATATATTATAGCCTACTGCCCCCAGTTCGCAGAGCAGAGGTAAGGGCTAGCGGTAGGCCGCCTGGAGGTTAAAAAACTAGCTAGTATGGCCAAGGGAGCGAAACGGCTCGCAAGATGGTTTCTATAACTGCGGGTCCTACCGCAGTTCCACTATGCGGAGGAGCTCCTGCGAGAGGAGGAAGAGAAAGAAAGGGGAGTAAGTAGGCTAGCTAGGTGAGAGGCTTGCCGAATAGAAGGAGTAGGCGTCTGCAGACGCCTTTTCGATACTTATAGGCTGCGAAGTAGACGGCAGAGAGTGTATAACAGGCCGAGGAGGGGGTTTTTTGTCCCGTATTGGGTTTTCCTATTATGTAAAATAGGAGTACCGTATGGCCACAGAGCTAAATCGGTGTAAGATCAATAATAATAATAGTTTAAAGTATTAATAGATAGTGGAGTAATAAGGAACCATATATTACTAGTAGCAGTGGAAAGAATAGGGTTGCTATATAGATAAAAGGAATACCCGTATTTACTTATAATAATTTTAGGAGATTAAATAGCCTATAGAGGGGGCATTATTAATCTTAAAACAGGACCTATTTAGTTAACTATTAAAGGGAGACCAGTTAGAATATCTTTTAATATCTTACTATTAGGAAAAGATAAGGCGATATTAGGAATGCCTTAGTTATAGGAATATAATCTAAAGATTAATTAGGTTATAGGTTAGGTTAATATTAGAAATACTTAATAACGCAAAGTAAGATAGTAAACTAAGTTGGTATAGTACTAAGTTAGAGCGATATATAAAGAGACTAAGTAAGGCTTAAGTTATGTACCAAAGAGATACTATAAGTATAGTAAAAAGGTATAGTTACTAGAAAGTGAAAAGCTATTAGAGTATATAGTATAGGACTATAAGATAGGGTTAGAACTAGGAATAAGTCTAAGGTTCTTTCTAACCTATAAGCTTACTAAAACCAAGTTAGTGGCACTTAAGGGGTTTGTCTAGAAGAACTTATAAAAGGGATATATTAGAATATTGCAGTTATTAGTAGGATATCTAGTACTATTTATCCTAAAGAAAAATAGAAAACTTAGGATATGTATAGACTATAGACAGTTAAACAGTATTACTAGAAAGGATAGGTATTCTTTACTATTAATTAGTAAAATCTAAGACAGGATAGGTAATGTATAAATCTTTATAAAGATAGATCTAAGATAGGCATATTATTAGATTAGAATTAAGGAAGGCAATAAATAGAAGGTAGCTTTTAGGTTAAAGGAAGGACTATATAAACTATTAGTTATACAATTTAGGCTTATAAACGCACTAGCAACATTCTAAAAGCAAATTAATAGTATATTAGGAGAACACCTTAATAAGTTTATTATAGTATATCTCGATAATATTATTATCTACTTAAAGAGCAAGGAAGAATACGGAGAATATATTAAATGGGTTTTAAAGAGATTATAGGAGGAATAGATACTAGTAGTAATTAAAAAATACGAGTTTTTTACTAGGAAGACCGATTTTGTTAAATTTATTATTAAACTAGGAAAAATCAGTATAGACCTAAAGAAAGTTAAAGCTATAGTAAGTTGGTAAGAACTAGAGAATATTATATAGTTAAGATTATTCCTAGGATTTTACAACTACTATAGGAGGTTTATTATATAGTGGTTAAAGAATATTAAGCCATTTATAAGGCTAATAAAGAAAAAGGAACTATGGGTATAGGCTAGTAAGCAAAGGAAGTTATTTAAGGAACTTAAGGAGTTGTTTACCTAGGAACTAATCCTTAAAATCTACTAACCTAAGTTAAAAACGGTTGTGGAAATAGATATATTAGACTTTATACTAGGAGCATATTTACTATAGAAGCATTAGGACGTATAGTATCTAGTAGTATATTATAGTTGGAAGATAATACTACTAGAACTAAACTATAATATCTATAATAAGGAGTTGTTAGGTATAGTTATAGTGTAGTAGTGTAGATTAGACGTCGCCTACTGTCTTGGCATTTTCCTGTATTTATTAAGCTTTGGCTTTCCTCCTTTCCTCCTAATCTTATATATAATCACAAACCTACTGGAATACATTCTTTTCTTTCTTTATTACTAATAGAGAGATAGACAAACTAACTAACAGACTAACTAACTAATAGATAGATAATACCATGACTTTCCTATCTAAGAGACACCGTACCCTACTATATATTATTTGGCATTCCACGTGGGGACGACGGCAAGCTCTTTAGATTAGAAGTCTAGTGCTATATACACAGAAGACATATAGGAATATACTACAACTGCCAAAGAACCGCTAGCTGTAGAAGAACAACCAACTGCAGAAGAACTGATAGACAAGATAGCAGAACTAGAGAACCAGAGAACCAGGCAGTATTAAATAGTAAGGGGAACCAAGCAGACCCTAAACAGAAAAACAGTAGAAAAGACAGACAGCCAGACTTAACACACAGGCTAAAGAGTAGCAATAGGAAGCAAAATGGTGTAGGTTAAAAGGTCTTAGGAGTTAGGTTCAGTGCCTATACTTAGAAATTTAGCGTTAAGCAAACCAGCGAGCCAATTAGACAACTACCAGCGGTCAAAATCTCGCCACCCGCGCGCGCACGAGCATGGCCAGAACGTTATTAAAGATATAGAGATGACAAGCCAAGGGCTAATTAGTTAGATGGAAACGAGATCTAAAATATTTAGCAGCAAAGAAAGCTAGCGCTGCCCTTTAAGAATAGAGACAATACTAAGCAAGGCCATAAGCACATGAGATTAAATCTACCTTTAAAAGCTTCCTATTCTAGCTTAGCTTTGTCCTCTTTTAAGTTATCTGGATTATATTAGCAGCAGCCCTAGAGGCACTCCGTAAGGACCTACTATATAGAACGACAGTAGGCCAAAACAGATGGACGTATCAAGACCTAGTAGTGGTAGAAGATAAAGATTCCATACTCTCCTAGAAAGACCTCCCCTTAGGCATTAAAAAGCAGGCGCCTTTTATTAGGGATATAGCTGTATAAGTAGACCAGCCAAAGTATGTACCTGTTAATGTCCCACTAGAACAGTTATCTGGGACATCCTCTATTAAGACTATGGCTATGTAAACAGACCTACTATAGCGTTTACCTATAACACCTAGGACCGGTAACCCTTAGCAGATAAAGGATAAAAGCTATAGGGATTACCTGCAAGCTCCTAAGGATGCATTACCTTATAACCAGTAGTTGATGGCTTAAGACAAGATCTGCGTTATAATTCAGCCTATACCAGCCCTAGGAACTGTTAGAACTCCCTACTTCATAGGGCAGAACATGTCGCAGTTTATTAAATAGTACGAACGGCTATGCACCCGACATCGTGTAATAAGTAAGGAGAAGCACCAGGGCCTTCTAGAGTACTACAATTACTAGATAGGGATGTAGATCCAAAGCTTACCTAAATTCACAGCTAGCAATTAGATAGAGCTTATAAAAAAGCTTAGGGCAGAATACTAAGTAAACGACTACTATTAACGCATAGAGATAAGAGACTTTATAGAAGCTTTTATTTAAAAATCTGCGGAACAGCTAGGCGAATTACGTCACTATATACAGAACTTTACTACTATCTTAGCTAAAGCGGTAGCCGTAGGAAACCTTACTAAGCAAGAAAAGGGGTGGTTGTTTATATAAGGACTTCCTATCAAATACCGCAGGCACGTAATAGAACAAACAGGAGCTATAGTAGACGAGCCTAGCACCCTTATATTTGAAAGACTAAAGGAGGCCATAGAGTTAAGGATAGTAGCTATAGAGGGCGTCAAGCAAATAGATATCCTTCCGGAAGAAGACGCCCTGAATGTCCAGCTTATACAGGAGCTATGGCAGCAAAGGGATAAGCTCGACTGTAGGAGAGAAGGAAGGCTTCTAAACTTAGGTGTACACAGAGGAGCCCTAACACAGCAGCAGTCACCCTCTACTATAGACCAAGAAATGGATGAAATGCTAAGCTAACTAAGGAGTCTAAAACTAACCAAGATGGAGCTTATAGCAGCTGTATAATTAATGCCGTTTCTTAACCAAATCCGGATAGACCCAAGGAAGTTTATAACACTGCTAGATTAGGCCGCAGTTTAAGGCTTAACATAAGGATATAAAGACTGGCAGAAAAGCAGCCAAGCTCCCTTTGTCCTACAAGGCTATCAATCTCCGTAAGACTTTCAACCTCCGCAAGACTTTCAATATCCGTACAATTTTTAATATCCGCAAGATTCCACCGCCTTTGGATGGCCGCAGCAGAATGTACGAGGTCAGTAAGGTACGTGAGGACAAGGCCTACAGACCTGTTTTAGATGTGGAGGAGGTCACCGTTTTATCCAGTACAAATACCAAGGGTTTAAGGATCTTGTTTAGTAAAGATTTGTGTATCTGTCTAATTGAGGAAGACTAGTAGCTAGGATATGTGAACGACCTAGACCAGTACTTCCGTGGCTCGGCAATAAAGGATGGCTAAAAGGTATCAAGAACTGGCTCCGTACATACTAGGGAATAGACCTAGGTAGGCTAAAGGAAGAATAGACGCAGTAGCAGGCCCCTATAGAATGAACGGATTTTACTGCTTTCCATGACGGAGTAGTACTTAAGAGCAGTAACGAAATACGCATGAACTGGGAGGATTACTATTAAGTATAGCCTACGGACTTAGTAACGCCCAGCTAGCAACGTCCGCAGACTCGCCTAACCCTTAGAGATAGCAGTATAGCCAAAACAGCCGCTCTGCCGTAGGAGAAGAATGTATGACTAGGAGAATGCATCTAGATTATGTCACGGCCTGTGGATAAGACGGTAGAGGCTAGAAAGAAGAATAAATCTTCTAATCCTTAGAGACGGTCTTAGAGACGGACGCTTGACTAAGTTAGCCATTAATAGCAGGCTCCGCAGCAGGCTCTATAGTAGGTGTAGGATATTTGACTAGGGGACAGTTAAATTCTAAGGTAGGGAAGGGGACGCAGGTAACAGTATAAAAGATTTCTATTTTTTGTACTTAATTATAGTATTTCCTAAAGCTCCTTTTCTTATTTACTTTCTTAATTGCGGCGTGTCAAGACGCGTTAATCTACTGCAAAGATATTAGTTTAGTTTACCGCCCATCAACAAGCCAATAGCAATTTTCCATCTTAGGGACGGAAAATCCTAATTAGTCCATTTAGCAATAGAGCCGGCAGAACTCTACACCGCCCCTAGAATTCGATAATGCGCCAACTATACAATAAGAACGGCACCAGGAGCCTTAGTTAATTACACAGATACAAAGCCAATTATACAATGCAGAGCCAGATGCAGAGCTATACGCAGAGCCTTAATCAAACGACTACACGGAAGTTATGGTTAGTTAAAGAACCAAATCAAGCCAGAGCCTTAATATCAGCATATTACCGTTACTGAATCAAGTTAATTAAATATCGTCAGATTAGAGCCTTTAATTAGGCCGACCTTATTCCTTATTTAAACAACGACTGATTATAGCATAACTATTACTGCCATCCGAGTTCAGTACTGCGCTAGCTATATAACAAGAACAGACACTGCGGTAAGGAAGGGATCTGTATAAAAGCAATAACATAATATCAGTAATTAAGTACTGTAGAAACGGCAAAGTAGTATATAAAGAGGCAGTAACAAAGATGCTTTGTAAAAGATCGCATATAGGATGTAGCTAACTATAATAAGCCTAAACCATCCTTATACGACTGAAGACAGGACTAAGCCGTATTAGGATAAACTAGTAAAGGATCTTGTTAAGGATTATAAGGAGAACAGGATTTGGATATATAGAAGCCAGCACTTTTCCTTAAGAGGTCGTCTTGACAAAGGACTGCATTATGGACACAAGGGCAAGGGATATATAATAGAGGCAGTTATAATAACCAAGAAGCTGACACCAGATAATATTAAGGACGACTTAGACGAAACGTAGAGCCAGCAGAACAGCAATTAAGAAACTAAAAGTAGAAGACAATTCTAAGAAGGCTCTTAAGCTGGAAGAAGATTAAGGATACGCGAGCGTACTGCTAACAGCTAGGGTAAAGAAGCAGTCGCAAAAGCCTAAGGATGCGCTAAAGAAGCTAAGAGCAAAGATAGTTCTAAAAGGAAAGAAAGCAGCTATTAAGGACGTCTTATAAGGGCACTAGGCCTGTGGTAATGGTTTAGAGGAAGCTGCCGTTAGTGCTTATAAAGGAGGAAGTCTTAGGACAGGTCTCTAGATTGGACGTCTAGTAGACACTAAGAGCCTTAATTAACTATAGATGCAGAGCTTTAACTAAACGGCTGTATAGCTAGAGTCTTAATCAACTGTCCGCAGGTATAGAGCCTACGGATATAAAGCCTTAATGGAACGTCAACGGATTTAAAAGCTTTAATTAAGCATGTAACGATATAGAGCCCAGGTTATATATATAACAGAAGACGCCTTAAGTTAAGCCAAAGCCTTAGTTAAATCTTAATCAGTTAGACGCCGCCTCTATAGTTAAGTTGGATTAACTAAAACTTTTAGTTAGGCCGACCTAATGCCCTATTTAAACGTTAGTTAATCGTATATTATTACAGTTAAATTAAATCAGTCACCGTCGCTATTAGACATCTTTAATTAGCAGTTAAGGATCCTATAATAGCAGACAAATAAGCACTAGGCCTGATTAGGAAACCAGTACACAGCCAGAAGATTATTAGAAGCGCCGCCAGTTAACGTTTTAGGGCCTCTATAGGAACCTCTCCCTTTAACCCTCCTTTATTAATCGATTGCCGCCCGTCTTAACGCCCACGGACTAGTTAACCAGAACGGTCTTTCTTATAGATATAGATACGGAGCTTTACACGGAGTCTCACACGGAGTTATACGCAGAGTCTACGGATATGGAGCATATAGGTGCAGACAGACTTGCTGATAAACAAACAATTCAAACCATCGATCTTCGGTTTGGTTGATTGGATATTTTAAAGCTTTGCGCTTGTTTATTTCGTTTGGTTAATCAAACTAGCAAACGGTTTGGATAGGTTTGACTGTTTGGATAGATTTATATACATTTTTGCACAACGGTAGGAGGATTTAGGAGCTCTACGCTACAATTTGGTAATAGGCGTTTGGTGTTATAATACTCGCGCCAAGCTTAAAAGTCAAAAGGGAATATAATTAAGGTCTCTGATAATTATACACTCTCTACCTTATTTGGTTTAGACGCTTCCTTATTAAGTTAGATGCTTCCTTATTAAGTCAGAATATCACATACGTTTAATATTTACGCCTGCATCACAAAAATTAAAGTGCGCGCTATATAAGTTTTATAACTGCAA
>Ga0307507_10004803_pt1 | contig 23308 bp, 2 predicted proteins | sample 7_EM_MG_FD_207223 | JGI IMG/M metagenome (GOLD analysis project Ga0307507, IMG submission 207223) | Populus trichocarpa ectomycorrhiza microbial communities from riparian zone in the Pacific Northwest, United States - 7_EM | ecosystem: Host-associated > Plants > Roots > Unclassified | place...
GTATAATTACAGCACCTATCGTACCAACCGCGTGCCTACGCGTTCGGTACGCCAGGTACGCGTTTACGCGTTCGGTGCACCAACCACTCGCTTACGCGTCTGGTGCACTTATGAAGCACTGACTAATTAGGGGGAGGACGCATCAGTATATAGACCACGTAGTCTGCTTCATACAATCGGCAGTCACCACCATCCCAAAGAGCATACAATACTATACGTATTTCGTGCCCCGGGATACGACTCACTCGTGCTATTAAGTTAGTACGAATAGTAATAGTTCTCTTCTACCTATTTACCTACTAACTTACCTACCTACCTGCCTACCTATTTGCCTACCTGCCTACCTGCCTACCTACTTACCTGCCCTACTTACCTACCTATTTACCTACTTACTTATCTACCTACCTGCCTACCTACCTACCTACTTACCTGCCCTACCTACCTGCCTATTTACCTACTTACTTATCTACCTACCTGCCTACCTATTTACCTACTTACCTGCCCTACCTACCTGCCTATTTACCTACTTATTTATCTACCTACCTGCCTACCTATCTACCTACCTATATTAGTATCCAATTTAATTTAGGGGAGGGGTTAGCCTAATTAAAGGCTCTAATTTATTTAAATCGTTCTCTATAGCCGTTCGCTGGCTATATATTTAAACGGTAGTTATCTAGGGTGCTTCCCTAGGAGGCCTTAATTTGATTTGGTAATAGGCTAATATTAAAGCTCTAGTTTAATTCGATTAATTAATTAATTAAATTATTTATAGTATTCGCTGGCTAGTTATTTAAACAATTGTTGTCTAGTTCTGGTAACAGTTATCTAGTTTTAGGGTGGTGGTCTAGTTCTAGTGACGGTCTCTAGTTCTAGCAACGGTCGTCTAGTTCTAGCAACGGTCGTCTAGTTCTAACGACGGTCATCTAGTTCTAACGACGGTCGTCTAGTTCTAATAACGGTCGTCTAGTTCTGGCGACGGTTATCTGGTTCTAGCGACAGTTGTCTAGCTCTAGTAACAGTTATCTAGCTCTAGCGACGGTCTCTAGTTCTGGCGACGGTTGTTTAGTTCTAGCGACGATTGTCTAGTTCTAGCAATGGTCCTCTCCTACCTGCCTACCTACCTATCTGCCTACCTACTTATCTGCCTACCTACTTATCTGCCTACCTACCTACCTACCTACCTGCCTGCCTGCCTACCTGCCTGCCTGCCTACCTGCCTGCCTGCCTACCTGCCTACCTATATTAGTATCTAATTTAATTTAGGGGAGGGGTCGGCCCGATTAAAGGCTTTAATTGATTTAGATTGTTCTCTATGGCTATTTACTAGCTATATATTTAAATGGTAGTCGCCTAAAGTGCCTCCCTAGGAGGCCTTAATTTGATTCAGTAATAGGCTAATATTAGATTTAATTAATTGATTAATTAAATTGTTTGTGGTATTCGCTAGCTAGTTATTTAAAAGGTCGTCGTCTAGTTCTGGTAACGGTTGTCTGGCTCTAGGACGGTCATCTGGTTCTGGCGACGGTCGTCTAGTTCTGGCGACGGTCGTCTGGTTCTGGCAACGGTCATCTGGTTCTGGCGACGGTCCTCTGGTTCTGGCGACGGTCCTCTGCTGGCTGCCGTTCCAGTGCCTCCTAAGGTAGGGAGGATATAAGGAAGGGTAAAAAATAAGGTGGCTACAAAGGGGGTAACTTGGCAGAGGCACGTGTAGGCTATCGGAATATAGTTAGCGGGGACCCGATGCAGAGCTTCGTGTAGAGCCTCCGTACGCAGAGCTTCGCGCAGAGCCTCGTGCAGAGCCTCTGTACGTAGAGCTTCGTGTAGAGCTTCGTGCAGAGCTTCGTGTAGAGCTTCGTGCAGAGCTTCGTGCAGAGCTTCGTGTAGAGCTTCGTGTAGAGCTTCGTGCAGAGCTTCGTGTAGAGCCTCGTGCAGAGCCTCTGTACGCAGAGCTTCGCGCAGAGCTTCGCGCAGAGCCTCGTGCAGAGCCTTGCGCAGAGCCTCGTGCAGAGCCTTGCGCAGAGCCTCGTGCAGAGCCTTGCGCAGAGCCTCCGTACGCAGAGCTTCGCGTAGAGCTCCGTGCAGAGCCTCGCGCAGAGCCTCTGTGCAGAGCCTCGCGCAGAGCCTCGCGCAGAGCCTCTGTCGCAGAGCTTCGTGCAGAGCTTCGTGCAGAGCTTCGTGCAGAGCCTCGTGCAAGCTTCGCGCAGAGCTTCGCGTAGAGCCTCGTGCAGAGCCTCCGAGTGATAAGACTATATAAGACTATAACGTATTTCACGGGTGAGCTGGTCAAACGGGTGAGCTGATCACTTCAAAAACACACCAAAAAATGGAAAAATCACACTTTAATATCTTAACAACCACTTAATAATAAATTTTAATAATTTAAATTTAGACTTTTATATATGCTCTACAGCCTCTATTAAAGTTGCATAGTAAATGGTTCAGTAGTTTTTAAGATATAGTGATTTGCCTCATTTTGGCCCCTAAATTTTACTATTTTAAAAACCACCCAACTATTTATTATATAACTTTAATAGGAGCTAGAGAGTATATATAAAAGTCCAAATTTAAATTATTAAAATTTATTATTAAGTGGTTGTTAAGATATTAATGTGTGATTTTTCCATTTTTTGGTATGTTTTTAAAGTGATTAGCTTACCCGTTTGACCAGCTTACCCGTGAAATACGTTATAAGATTATATAAAATTGGTTTAATCCTAATATATATTATAGGCTAGTATACTACAGGCTAAGAAAATAGTAAAAATTTATTTACGCAATTAGTATATAACTTTACCTTAATTACAGGTTAAGAAATATAAAGATAGCTTTAAAAGTTGCTAAGTTGGCCAATTGCATGTTAAGAAATATACAGTTAGCTTTAAAAGTTGCTAAGTTAGCCAATTACATGTCAAGAAATATATAGTTAGCTTTAAAAGTTGTCAAGTTGGTTAACTACATATTATTTAACTTTTAAATATATTAAGTTGGTTAATTGTATATTAATTACACAAAACGCGCTTAATAAAGTTAACTTAAAACCTAGCCTACAAATATTTTCCCAATATATATTAAGGCGTCTTAGTTACTATAGTAGTCCTATAGTAAAATAGTATTATATATATATATATATACTGCTTAATACAGAGCCTTTCCCTTTCTTTTCCTCCCCTACCCTAAAAACTAGTTAGTAGTTAGATATTCTTATAAAGCTAATCTAAAGAACGCCAGCCTCGTAGCTGTTCCAGCTGGTTAATAGCCTATTTCTTATCTCTTACTATACCATCTTTTACGCGCCGTCTTATATCCTTAATTATCCTATAGTTATAATAAAGCCTTATAGGAAATACCATGGTAGACTTACTATTAGGCTAGGTTATATAGGTAAATAGGAAGTTAATAATATAATAAGTACAAATAATAACTAGTAGAGTGGTTGCCTAACAGATTAACTCTAATTATATTCTAAGATTTATTATAAAGAAAGGAACTATCTAGGTAGGGACTGTAGTCCTTTAAATACACATCTATACTTCTAAGAAAGTTATTACTCTATCTACTCTGTCTGCTCTATATACTTTATTATAGATTCTATAAATTATATTATATAACTGTTGGTTACACAAGGGGATATCACGTAGCTACGATTCGTAGATAGTATAATGGTTGTTCTTCTTTTTAATAGGAATGAGGAAAGGGGTAAGGAACTTAAGGTTCCTTACCACGCTAGGGCCACGTCAGCACGTAACGGCAATATGCCTAGCGTGACGGCAGCTTGCCTTATTCCCGATACTGGCAACTCTTCTTTTTGTGGTTGCTATCTATATATAGACAAACAGACAGAATGCGACAATACCAGATAGTGTACAACAATACCAAACAATATGCGACAATACTAAACAATATGCGACAATACCAAACAATATGCGACAATATGCGACAATGCGGCAGTTGGCAGATAACGCAAAGACAGGTAGGCCGCTAAGGCGCTAGTAGTAAGCGAGCCAATAGCGATTTTCCATCCTGGGGATGGAAAATCCTAATTGGCTGGTTTAAGTTAGGGTTTATAGAATATTATGCTCCTACTCCCTTTTAACCCAACCTTTAACTTGTATATGTAGAGTATTTATATTAACAAACGTTTCTAGAGCCTTATTTAGGTTTGCCTTTATTATTACGTCTACTAGGTTATCTTAACCGTTAATCTATTAAATCTTAAAGAGTTTTTACCGTTTATAGGATTAACGAAGTGCTATAATATTAATTATAAGGCGCTTCTTCTTTGTAGTACCAAGCTTAACCAAGCACTTATAAAGGGAGTATGAATCGGTGCATATAATTATAGGGATAATAGGAAGTTTGAGTCGATCTATAATTATCTTTAGGGTAGTCCTAATTGCAATTACTATATTAACTCCGCTAACTATTCCATATATCTCTAACGCTAAAACACTTTGGGTAATGCGCTTGCTCTTAGTTAAGCTCCAATGGATAAGGTTGCTATGGATTATAAAGTCATTCTCTCTAGTAAACTTATTCGCGATAATAATCTTATATCCTAGCTAGGAGCTAAAATCTTTATTATTTATAAACGATCTATTAACAAATACAAAGAGCTTAGCGGTGGGAAGATTAATAGGCATATAGTATAGGCCCCGGTTAAGATGGTTTATTTGCTAGAAAAGGCGTTTATTTAGAGCAAGAACGTCGTCCTTAGTTGGTTCCTAGTGTTAGGCGGCAATAGAGAGATTGAATAAAGCCTTAGGTTAATAGATAGAAGCAATATAAGCTTCGCGAGCGCGTTGCTCCATATATCCTTGCTTTAGAGAATTAGCGTTAATAATGTTGATCTTCTTACCTTGACCCTTCTGGCGTAGAGCAATAGAATCCTCGTTTAGGGAGAGGATGCATCCGTTAAAGAGTAATAGTATTATTAAACTAAGCTTTTCCTTTAGCTTTGCTATAAGATTTGCCTTTACTAGCTCGTCTTCTTTAAGAGCTAAAAATTGGTCATCTCCCAAGATAATTATATTGTTAGTTTATATGCCAACAATTCCAAATGGAGTTCCCGTAGTTGTGATAAGGAAGCAAGGATCGAATATAGAAGTAGTTATTAAAAGCTTCTCTTTATGGTGCTTGCTGTAGGTAGTTTATTAGTAAGTTCCTACCTCTGCAATCCCATATAATGGCTTAAGCACAACCATGATTGTATCTTTAGGATACTAGTGGCGAATTTGCTCTAGAAGGTATGCTAATATTAAGCGCTAAAGGTGCGTCTCTAATTAGGTGTAGGCTTAAGTGATATCTTATAAATAAACCACTATTCTATTCTTTATTAAGGAGGGAGCTAGCGCAATAATAACTCGCTAACTAGCTCGTTAAATTATAGGAGACTGCGTAAGAATTACCTCCTTACTATTATTATTATAGCCTTAGATAACAAGCCTTAATTTCTTAAATAGGGCGTTAATAGCTTTGCCCTTAATTTTATTAACTATTCTTAACTTAAAGATACAAACTCTATTAAACTTAGTAGGGTTATACTTCTTAAATTTAAAGACTCCTTTTATAATAAGACCCTCGATCTCCTGCTTATTAGATACTTAGAAAGGAGCTCCTAGAGTTATAATATAACCTTCCTTTTAGAGCTGTTTTGCGAGTTCGAAGTTATCCTTCTCCTTAGCTGTTATAAAGGCCATTAATAACTTGACTCCATTTTCAATAGCGGCAATAAATTGCTCTTTAAAATTAACAAGATGTTGGCGATTTTATAATCCCTTTGGGCGACCTCTACCGCGTTATAGTTATGGCGCATCTACTAATATTATATTAGGATCGTAGTCGCCTTCTAGAGTATATTAATTGTGGTTCTCCTCTAGGGCATCTTCTAGGGTATCCTACAAAGGCTCGGAACTGTTATCTTTGTAGTAAGGCTTAATAACAGTTAAACAGAATTAAGTAGGTCTGTAAGGTATCTAAATAGTGCAAGTCTGGCCATTAATTATAATAAGTTAATATAGGCCTAACCATCCTCCCTTTTTACGCCATACGCGTACCTTAGACTGGAGTGGCAGATTAAATATAGTTAAGGTGTTTAGGCCATTTCTCATTCCTAGTACGTCGTTGACTTGGCGTGTAGTGTAGAGATATTATACCTCCTTTATTGCCTTGCGAATAGCCTTAGCTCGTTGCACAATGGAGGGAGATAGTAGAGAATCGTTAGTTATTTGAGGGTAGGCGCCGAAGACTAGTAACGTGGGTATAAGTCCATCTGGGCCAGCAGAATTATTAATAGCTTTAACAGCTATTTGCAAGGTAAGTTCTTCGCTAGCGTCCTCTAGTTCTAAAGAGATAATCTTATATACGCGGCGTAATAGTGTATAATATCGCTCTACTTTTCTAATACTATTATGTGCCTTAATAGGGACTTTCTTGACCTTAATTGCTATTGCCTTTATCTATTATTAAAACTCTATAGATAAGAAGTTCTTTCCTATATTATAGACGATTTGATTAGGGGGTCCTAGGTAGACATTAATCTAGCATAACTAAAGGGTATCCTATGCGTTCCTAGCTAATATATCCTTTAAGAATCGTGCGGCTTAGAAGGAGGTTGAGAAGTTAATAACTTGGAGTACTAGCTTGCCGCTAAGATACATAACGTCGACGATAATACAGAAGTTAAAGTTGTAGTCATCTTTAAGGGTAAACTTAAATCGGCTAGGGGACTTCTGGTTTATTTAGCAGTAATAGTAGTACTTTATAAGATGCTTAATTGCCTTAACCTTAACTTTATAGCCTACTTGCTAAAGAACCCTAAGCAATTAATAAACAGATGGGTGGCTAAAATGATGGTATAGTTGGCGTAATTCTAACTTAGTTAAGTGGCTTTAAGCAACACTCTTTTCTAGTTAATAAAGGAGCAACCAGGGGTAACCCTATTTGCGTATAATAGGTACCTAATTGTCTCCCTAAACAAGTACATTCTTAAGGTTGTTAAGCCTAACGCCTAACTTATCTATATCTTTAATGCAAAATAGAAACGGAGTGTTTGTAGGAATAATATAGAAAGTAATATATCCTAAAGGGGTTTAGACCCTAATTATGCCAAAAGAGATTATAGTACCTTTACTAAAGCAAATTGTATGTTGGCCTGCCGTTAATTAGTTAATCTAAATAGAGCTATTAAGCTACTAAAGGGCTCAAACTTAAGGTTCTCCTACTATAGATACTCCTACGGCTCTAGTATCCAGCATAATACCATAGAAGACGTTCGCCAAGTATCTGTTATTAAAGGAAAACGTAAAGCTCTTCTTTAGCTCGTTAAAGATATCTAACTTCGTGATAAAATAGAGCATAGATTGGTTATTAAGAACAGCAACGGTTTGTATGCTATTTACCTTACTATACTTAGTAAAGTATTAGTTAGGAAAGTAGTCCTTAATTTCTATATCTATAAGGAGCTGTTCGACCTTATTAACCTCACCCTTAAGGTCTTCTACGCCTTCGTATTAAACCAGGAAGCTTTAGAAGTAGGCCGTAGTAACCTTGCAATTTCCGATATTTCTTACACTCTAACGGAACTTGTTATATGCCTCTTTTCGCTTATTAAGGGAGTGTCTAGTTAACTAGCACTTTAGCTTTTTATAAATATAGCACTTCTTCTGGTGATTACTTCAAAATAAACCTCTATAAGGACCTCCACGGTTGCCTTATAGTTAACGTTAATTGTACCCTCTTCCGTATTCCCTACTACGGCCACTATATGTTTAATCAGTCCAGTTGTGATTATATTAGTTGGGAATACTTATTTGGGTAGAGTTTTTAGTATAGAGCTATTAAGATTCTTGTGTTTGCATTGCAGTACCTACGGCAGAGCGTAGCTTAGTATATACTCCTTTAAACGTATCTGTAGGTTTGTATAGCGCCAAGTTATACTTAGGAATGCTACGGCATGCTAAGATAACCTGGTCCCTTAGGCTGTTCTTATTTTAGTAGGTTTTGGTAAGGCCACGTTAGATTTTCTAGAGTTTATTAAAGAGTAGTTAAAGGCACTCTAAACGAGTCTTTGTTAGGTTGGAAGCAATAACTCTCTGGAATATAGTCTCTCGCCATTTAGATATATAAAGTTGGCGATTCTTATTAGTCTTAAAGTGGGCTCTAGTAAGCTGAAGCATTATATTAAAGCTATAGTTTTTACCCGTAATATAGTCGTAATAGAATATTGCTGCCCGTCCCTTTAACATAATAGAGAAAGCGTGATGGTACTAATGGCGTTAAATTCCAACCTTATTATAACAGTTATAAAAGACCTGTAGTTTTGCTCCGAGTATGTTGTACAGTTCTCCTCTAAACTTTTTCTCTTTGTCCGAATATACCTTTATTAGATTTGTAACTTCTTATAGTAAAGGCTTACCAGTTAGCTGGAGTAGAGGAGGTGGAGGCGGAGCAACTCTAAGTAGGAGGGTACCTTTAGGTGGGAGAGCAGCTCTAGGTGGGGGGTCAGCGTTCTGGGGGTTTTAATATAAATTAAAGTTGCCTTCTAAAGAATATGGGTTGTTTTTAGGTTTCTGTAGTTAATGTATAATCTTAGCTTCCGTCTATATTGGTTCTTCTATACTAGTAATAACGGCCTAAATATTACTAGTAATTGGGTTACTGTTCTTAGCAACATATACCCTATTCCTATAAAGGAAGTCTTAAAAATTCTAAACAATATTAACGTTACTAAGTGCCTAGGTATTAGTAGTCTATCCTATAAAATCCTCCCTAAAATACTCCTATAGTTGTGAATCGGCATAGCATCTATTTCGGTAGAATATAATATGGTATAGGAGAAAGCCGTTAACTTATTTTACGGTATAAGTTATTGTATTAAAGGCGAATTTGTCCTAATCTTTATCGATAAGTTTCGCGTACTTAGCTACCCCTGGTGGTAAGAAGTCTTTCCAGTTATTTAAAGTAGGCGTAGCCATGTTTTCAGAGGGAGGGAAGTATTATTGGTGTAGGGATTGTCGTTTAGTACGCGTTTGTAATGTATATTTATTATTTAGTACGCGTTCGTGGTTTGGTACACATTCGTGACAAGAATTTGCAATTGTGGGGCTTAGGACCAGTTCTGGCCTTAAATCGCGAAGACTTGTAAAGCGTGTTGTTCTGCGTAATAGACGCAAGAATCCGTAATCTTAGAAAGGCTTAGGACCAGTTCTGGCCTTTTAGATCCTTAGATTCGTGGAAGAGTTCTATTTAAGGTTTAGGACCAGTTCTAACCTTAAAAGATAGCTTCCTCTAGCACGAGTAGCACTGGTATAGTGGCTTATCTCTTCTTAGTGATACCTAGCTGTTCTATAGTATAACAGTAAAGTTAACTACTAATCAGTGTTGGTTATACAAGGGGATATCACGTAGCTACGATTCGTAGATAGTATAATGGTTGTTCTTCTTTTTAATAGGAATGAGGAAAGGGGTAAGGAACTTAAGGTTCCTTACCACGCTAGGGCCACGTCAGCACGTGACGGCAACATGCCTAGCGTGACGGCAGCTTGCCTCATTCCCGATAATAACCTTACTTACTATTCCTTATTACACAGCTCCTGTTAGGTAAAACCTAAGTAAATAGTTACATAGCCGCAAGGTACAGGCGACCCTGGGGCGACTTAGGGGTGACTCGCCTGTGAGGTACGTATAGGGCACGTGCCTAGGGAAAACCCTTCCTACCTCGCACATAGACTCCTCCTTTTCCCTTAAGGATTTGTCTATATATACAATATACCCTATTATTCCATCATTAAGCTCCCTATCTATATTCTTACCTTATATTCAAATCCTTACCAATCCCCTTAGGAGGATAGCCAGTTTAATTTTTCTATAATTCCTCCGAAAAGAAAACCGACGCCTATACCTAATAGTAATACGCTAATAATATAACCGCTAAACGCCTCAGGATCTAGTGCAGATAAAACCGCTAGAAATATACTAGTAGAATCTAAGCTACCTTTCAAACCTTAAAACAATTAGCCACCTATAAACACTAGAGACTAGTTTAACTTATATACCTAGGCTTAACAGGAGCTTAGTAAAATTACCAGTATCCTACCAAATACTACTAACACAAAGGAGCTAGATAAGCTGGCTAAGAAAATAGCTAACTTATAGAGCATTATTAATTTAACAAAGCCCTCCTATTGCCTTTCTAGTAAAGAGTATAAGTTATATGGCGAACGTATACGCCGAATAAATCTTAACGCCCTAGTTAAGAAGTCACCACCTAATATTAGCGGTACTACTTAATAGCATTTTAACCGCTGGATTGCCGCAGTTGAGAACCGATTTAAGGTTAATAACGCTAACTACAACTATAAGCGACGCACGCGCTAGGCCATTAAAGGTCTTGCAAAAGAGAAGACAATTACCCAACTAGTTTATTGCCGGCTAGGCACTAAAGACAAAGGTCCTTTACTATAGGATAAGTTTAAGACTATAGTCTAAGACCAGATTAGGAACCCTATAGTAAGACGCTTTAATAACGCTACTATATACTATACGGCTGTTATAAAAGAGAACCAGAGGTTTAACGTCTTCCTAGCCTATATATATAGCTTAGAGGACCTCTTCTTATATACCCCTTTTGTTAATCCTAAGCAATAGGTAGACTTTTAGTTCTTATATCTCCCAGCCTACCTATAAGCAGAGCTCTTCCGCCAGAACTTTACCCAATAGGTAAGAACCGCTAAGGACCTCTTTAATAAAATCCGCCGTATAGAGTAATTGCTTAATACCATAAAGCTCGCGGAAGACCGCGTAAGCGGCAGCGGCAAATTATCGCGTATAAAGCGCAGTTGCAGTATAGGCTCTATAGAGTTAGGTTTAGGGAACAGAACCTAAAAAGGGCAACGCTTTAAGTAAACATCTAGGGAGAACACCCAAAAGCCAGTGCTACGCACGCGAGTTAAAAGAGACCCGTAGGTAACTACCGTAAAGAACACTAAAAGCAAGCCAGTAAAGATAAGTTAGGCCAGCTTTTGGAAAACCTAAAGCCCTAGTAGCACATCTCTTTTAACTACAACTAGGGCCTAATATAGAGGGAGAGAAGAAACGCATTGTGGTATATATTGCGATAGATACGCCCTAGGGTGAAGTCCGCCTATATTACTTATATAATAATAGGTGCCAAATTAACCTTATTAACTAAGACGTTGTTTATAGGTTTAACCTGCCTATAAGCTATGCGCTATGTTTACATAAACCTATTATATGTTTCCTTAATAGCAACCAGATAATAATCTGGGATGCTTATAATCTGACGGTTACTACTAGCGACTCCTAGGGTACCCCTTGCACTATTAGCCCCCAGACCTTTTAGGGTGGCTTATTTAATGGTTATAATATAGTTCTTAGATAGGATTGGCTTGCGGAAGTAGATCTATTAATTAGCTTTTAATCTAGACAATTTATCTGGGATACTTTAGACCCTAAACGCCTCCAGATAGTCACTCTTAATACGCTCCTAGCAGATATTAAGGCTGGCGAAATAGTCTATTCGCTATAGCTAGAAGATTCCCTCTTTATCCTGGTCGTGAATATAATAGAGGACCTATTATTACTAGCAGCGAGTACCCGTGTAGACCCTTTAGACATAGAGATACCGGTTGTGAACACAATAGAGGACCTGTTATTACTAGCAGCGAGTACCTGTGGAGACCCTTTAGTGCCAGCGCAGATTACCTTAACTTAGGGAGAAGGTGATTGAAACCCTAAAACTATTAAGTATACTGCAGTAGAGCTGTATACACTCTTAGTGCAAGCATACCTACGAAACGTATATTGGCTATACCCTTCTCTTTACTAGCTCCTAGAAGCATACTACTACGTAATAGTTGCCTTAACCTCTATGGACCCCGGCCTACTAGATATATATAAAGAGGAGATCGATGTCTTCTCTAATAAGCTAGTAAGTATACTACCTTAGAACTCTAAGTACAACCATATAATCAACTTAGAAGAAGGCAAGACACTACTATAGATGCCTATCTACAACCTCTTACAGAAAGAGTTGTAGATCTTATAGGAGTACCTAGAGAGTGCTCTTAAGAAGGGCTAGATTAGGCCTAGCAAGTCGCCTACTAAAGCGCCTATCCTCTTTATACTAAAAGCAGAAGGTATAATGCGGCTATGCGTTAACTATAGACGCCTAAACAAGATCACGATCAAAAACTAATACCCCCTACCACTGGTCGGCGAACTCTTTAATAGGCTTAGCCATGCAAAGATATTTACAAAGCTAGATCTTCGTAATGCGTACTATAGGATTCGTATCAAAAAGGGAGACAAATAGAAGACCGTATTTAAGACACGCTATAGTTACTTTAAGTACCTAGTAATGCCCTTCGGTCTTGCTAACGCCCCTATAACTTTCTAGAGCTATATTTAAAAAGCTCTAGGGACCCTAGTAGATACCATCTACATAGTTTACCTAGATAATATTCTTATCTACTTAAATAATAAGGTTAAGCACGTTAAGCATGTTAAGCAGGTACTGCAACAGCTCCGCGCTTAGGGCCTATACACTAAACTATTAAAATGCATCTTTTATACTAAGAACGTTAAGTTCTTGGGCTTTATTATTATACCTAATGGTATTATAATAGATCCTACCCACATAAAAGCTATTAAGGAATGGCCTGAGCCTAAGTCCTATAGGGATATCTAGGTCTTCCTTAGCTTCGCCAACTTCTATAGGCGATTTATCTAGAACTACTTGGATACCGCATACCCCCTGCACGTACATCTTGTACAGGCACATCGCGACCCAACGTTAGATAGGGAGAAGAAGAAGTAGAAGCGTAAGAAAGGGCCCACTAAATAGTATTAACCCTAGTCCTGGCCCAATAACGCTTAATAGGCGTTTCGCAAGCTACGCGCTATATTTATATAGGCTCCTCTATTTCGCCACTTTAACCCTAATTTACCCCTAATAGTAATTACTAACGCTTCTAATTACGCCTATGGCGGTATACTTCTGCAGCCTTTTAGGTAGGGAGATTAACTCCACTGGCACCCAATTGCTTATTATAGTTAGAAGCTTACTAGCCTAGAAATGCGGTATAATACGCATAATAAGGAACTACTTGCTATATTGTAATGCTTTAAGACGTGGCGCTACTACCTTAAGCACGTTGTATATGTAACGCGCGTGCTCTGCAATTATAATAATCTTAGGTACTTTATAACTACAAAGAGCTTATCTGCTTGCCAGGCCCGGTACGCTAAGGAACTAGCTAAGTTTAATTTTGAGATTAAATATAAGCTAGGTAAAGCAAATCCCACTAACACACTATCCCGGCACCTAGATTATACTAAAGGCTTTAAAGATAGCAGCAAGAGGACAGTCCTTAATGCTATACTACCTATATTGTAGCAAAAGTTGTGGGTTATAGGCCTTGTGGGCGGCCCTGGTGCTACTATACTAAACCAGCAAGTAGCATGCGTGCAGTATGCGAGCGACCCTCGCGAATATAGCGCCGGCGGATTAGGGTGTCCTACTATTCTCTCTAAGACCTCCTTAACCGGCCTAATAGCGTTTAACCCTAGGGAAGATCCCTTAGCCTAGGCAAACGGTCCCCCGTAATAACCTAGCAAGTCACCTACGTATTATATGTTACTTTGCTAGCACTAACTTTGTGCAGAGTCTCGTGCCACGGCAAGAGGTAGTAGTAACTGCCTTAGCCGAAACGGCGTTTACGGAACACCCCTCTAAGTTACTAGTTAATTTTATTTATGGAGTATAAGAAAGGGACGCCTTTATACACTCTATATATAATTAGTTAACCTAGGGATAGGTTCCTGCCAGTAATAAGGACTACACCCTTAATAATTAAGGACTCCTAAGGTAAAACAACAAGGTCTAGGTGCTAAATTGTACACTACTATAATAGGAGATCCTTAAGCGGAATTATAATAATCCTATAGGTGGCCACTATGGACTTAACCGTACCTATGAGGTAATTGCGCGGAAGTATACTTAGGACGGCCTTACTAAAGATCTCTATAAATACCTAGATAATTACAATACCTACTAACGCTATAAATTGCGCTATTATAAACCCTATGGCGAACTACAGCCTCTCTAGGTCCCCACCTAAGCCTGGTAACATTACTTACTTAACTTTATTATAGATCTCCCTAAGTCCAAGACTTCTAATAATATAGAGTATAACTCCATCCTTATCCTTATAAACCGTTTTATAAAGCTAGTACGCTACTATCTAGTACATAAGATAATTAATACTACGCAACTTGTAGAACTCTTATTTAGAGTCTTTATACAAACAGGGCCTCTAGATAATATTATCTCTAATAGGGGTAGTGTGTTTATAAGCGAATACTAGAGCACCATATGCTACTATTTACGCGTTTAATATAAGCTCAGCACCACATTCCATCTACAAATAGATAGTTAGATAGAACGTTAAAACTAGGAGCTTAAGGTATACCTACGTATATTCACAAACTAGGAATAGTCTGATTAGGCCTCCCTACTTAATAAAGTAGCCTTTACCTATAACTCTAAGGTCCATACCATAATAAAGCGTTCCCCTATTAAGCTTGCCTATGGCTAGCTGCCAAATGTCCTAGATAGAGTCCTAGACGGCGTTTAAGATGCCTAGTAAGATATGGAGGAGTCTAAGTTAATAAATATTAAACTTGCAGAGACGCACCTATAGCGCCTACGCCTTACATATAAGGCAGCGACAGCGTTAATAATGCACGCCTAACAACTTTAGGCAAAATACTACAATTGTCACCATCTGGCCAAGCATTTCGCCGTTGGTAAATAAGTCCTGCTCTCTTCTAAGAACATCCGCATAAAACGTCCCTATAAGAAGCTTAATAGCAAGTTTATGGAACCGTTCTAAATCCTAAAGTGTGTAGGGCAGCAAGTATATAAGCTAGAGCTTCTACCTACTATAGCACGGCTCCACCTAGTCTTTTATGTCTCCTTACTAGAGCCTTATAAGTCACGCCCTAGGTTTTAACCCCTGGCAGTAGAAGAGCTTAAGAAAGGCAGCTAGGAAGTAGAAGCAATTATTGCCTACCAAGATCGTGCTAGACAACCGCAGTACCTCATTAAATAGCTAGGATGGCTAAATAAGTATAACAAATGGAAATACGAGATAGAACTTAAGAATTGTTAATAACTACTAGATAAGTACCGCAAGCGGAACACCCTAGCCTCGCAGCCAAAGCGTAGGCGAAAAGTAAGCGCCGCTACTAAAATATAACCTACATAAAAGCAGAGCAGAGGACGTTCTAAGGAATTAAAGAATAAGCTAACGCTTATAGTAAGAACTGCGGCATATATACGGGGTGAAACGTAATTTATTAATATCCTATATAAGCCACACTTTAATGCAACCTGGCTATGCCGGCGACTTATAGGCAAAGCTATAGCGTACGCCAATAATAAAGCTTAATTTAGAAAGCACCCTTTATAGACCTAGTCCGTTACTCCATGCCAGCTTAGTAGATTATTATATTAGAGAACAGGTCTACTTAACCAGGGTCTAAGACCTACTGGTAACCTACTGGCAGTAACCTATACCGACAACTTATATACTATTCTACATATATGCTATGCAGATAACGCATAAGGCTAAAGCATAGGTTAGCGGTGGATTTAATAGGCATATAGCCTTACTATCTATAAATCTGGCTGCATATAAGTAACCTATAACCTACCCGCAAAGTATATATAGCGCTACGCCGGTATAGCGTAAGGCTAAAGCAGGGTTAGCGGCGGATTTAATAGGCACACAGCCTTACCGTCTATAAATCTGGCTGTATGCAAATAACCTATAACCTACCCACGAGGTACCAGCGACCTACCTACACAAGCGAGCTTTAGAATATTTCTGGTCTACCAAATTTAGGCGACGGTATTAAGCTCTACAGGCTCTACCCATTAAAAAGACCAATTAGGATTTTCTATGCTGGGCATGCAAAATTACTACTAGCTTAGTTAAATGCGGGGGAGTCTTAGCAAGGCAAATCTGACTAATTAGACAACTTTAACCGCCGGTCGAAGTTCCTTAACATCTTTACACCGCGTATATGTACCACCTGTCCCTCTATACGCAAAATTAAGACGCTCTTTCCCCTCCAAATTTTTTCCTTATTAAGGTTTTTTATGGAGTTTTATTAAGGCTTAAGTATATAAAGGATTGGGGACAATCCTTTTAAAGGGGGGGGCATTGTCAGGTAAAACCTGAGTAGATAGTTATATAGCCGTAAGGTACAGGTGACCCTGGGGTAACTTAGGGGTGACTTACCTGTAAGGCACGTGCAGGGCACGTGCCTAGGGAAAACCCTTCCTACCTCGCACACAGACTCCTCCTTTTCCCTTAAGGATTCGTCTGTATATACAATATACCCTATTGTTCCATCATTGAGCTCCCTATCCACATCCTCACCTCATAGCTTCATTAGTTCTATTTTAGACTGTGCCCTTATTAACTAACTAGCTTCTACTAACTCTTCTCTAAGTAGTTGTAATACTATACTTAAAGCATCTATAATACCATCTCCCTTTTCTTTATCTTTATCCTTAAAGATTCCTAATATCTCTAAGTCTTCTACTAAAGATGTAATATCCGTCTAATTAACTTAGTTAATATCTTTGCTTATTATGCTTAAAGCTCCTTTTTCTTCTTCTATAGCTTACTAGTCTTATACTATTGCTACCATATTATCTCTTAGTAAGATAATACTGTCTCTATATTCTTGTTATGCAAAAAAGGGGTTAGTTTATATTACGCTAGTAAGTCCCTTATTTTAGCAACCCTCTTTATATTTAAAGTGCACTAAAGTAAATGTTTAATTGTCTTATAACGTTTACTTGGTTTCTAATACTAAATATACGCGTTCTATTACTCTTAATAGTCTTTAAGTACCCTTATTAATTGCTGCTAGGGTCCTAGGTTTAATCTACTACTATAAAGCTTAATAACAAGCTCTTAATAGCATTAGCTAAACTTTATTATTTTTATAATACTAAGCAAGAGGCTGCCGCTGCTTAATAATATACTCTTAACAAGAAGACCAACGTTGACTTTTGGAGCTCTTGCTGCACCTGGCCCAAAAAGACCAAACCAACCAAAAGAACCCTAAAAAACACCCTGATAATCCCCTGAGATACATGCATCACAGGGGAGGTACAGGTGGAACGACGGTGGTACGCAGTCGCGCGCAACCGCCAGACCTATACCCAATAATAGCCCTCCATAACAACAACAAGGACGGGCGAATACCACACTAAAAAGCGGAAATACCCCGATTAAGAAGGCATCTAATAAAATATAAAGCCTATTAGACGCGTCTAGTATCTAGGACTATAGGGGAGTATCTATTAGCTATTACGAACTAATATAGCTAGTAGAATGGCTCCAGTCTAGCAAACCTTAGGCGCCCCTCTAGTAAACCCTTAATTAAATCCTCTAACGGCTAAACAAAATTAAAGATAAATAAAACCCCCCCTAATAGGCGAACCGCACCTAGGCCGCCGTAGCTGCGCTCTTATAGCATAGGGAACCTACCCCCCTAAAGACAATAACCGGGCATACAATTATAATACGACCAAATATAGAAAAGGTAGAGGAACTTAAGGGATAATCAGAAACAGAAGTTCTTATAGAGATTTATAAGGAGGTCTATAACGCCGTTATAGTCCAACACCTTAGAAGTGGAGATATTAGAGTCACCCTAAAGGACTAATAGGCAAAGAAACGGGCCGTAAGGGTAGGGGACAGGCTAGGAGAGCGTATTAGTATAAAAGTGCTTTGTGAAGATTACCTAGTTAAAGTCCTGTCGGTTCCCATAAGCCTTAGGGTAGAAAGGGGACGCTAGGCGGACAATATAGCAACTATATAGGAGATAGTAAAACAAATAGAACGCCTTATACTAGGACTTGTAATTACCCAGATCTAATAGCTTTAATAGGAAAATATAAACCAAGCATATAATAAAAATAATAAGAGGATATAAGGGGCGCCAGAGATTCGCTAGGGAAATAACAGACGAATATATAGCTCCCTTATTATTAGCGTATATATACTAGGAATGCAAAAACTCCTTATCTAAAAAGGAATAATTATAAATGGCCTTATATATAACACAAGGCTCTATAACCACAGACTACACCTAGAACGATGTTATTGCTGCGTATAATAGGGACACACCCAATCCACATACGCAGCATAGGTGTGCTGCGGCCACTGTATAGGCCCCTACGATATAAGATAATGTATAAATTAAGACTAAATAAAATGCGCAAACTGTTACCAAAGCATATATAAGGCGTGGGAGAGAGAAGACTGCATTAAATATAGGAGATGGAAGGAAAGGGCTTAATAGCTACGGGAACAACTATATACTAGGTTATATAAATGGAAACAACAGGTAATAAGCTAGGGGGATATAGGTGTCTTCCTAGTGTTTCCTACCTTTAATACTAGGGGGCTAAGCCAGCCATCCCAAGCCTTAATGGGCTAAAAGCAACGCCGCGTAACATTACCAGACTGAACAGGGATATAAGGGACATATAGGATATAAGGGAGAGGACGCCCAGTAGGAAGACCCCTATAGACAGCTATAGTAAGTTTAAGGCCAGGATAATTAAGAATTAGATTTAATATGGCAAATACAACATATATAGCTGGCTTATAAGGGGTATATAGCCAACCGGCAAGAATAGGGGAAGAACCGGAGGCAATAACAGACTTAGATTTAGAAAGGCTAGTAGGAACATAAGACACAGGAATAGAAAGCTCTATATAAAATAAGTAGTGGCCAGGGAGTAAATACAGGAGACAAAAGTTCTAAATATTTTAGAGAAAGTGGAAATAGAAGAAGTAAGGAGCAAAGGAAAGGCAAAGGACCCCTACTAGGGGTCCGCTACTTGACCATTATATAGTATAACTGCGGTAATACGAACCACCGTTTAGTAAGGCCCCTACTAGACAGTCTAGACCTAGAGAAACACCATATTCTTACCATATAAGAGCTGTATTATAATACCTATATATAATTAATATACTACCCCTAAGGATTTTAGCTCCTGTATAAACCAAAAGCAGCCACACGCGTATGCTTTATAATTAGCAAAAATATCAGCCTTGCCTTATGGTTATAGTAGGCAGTTAACCTAGATATTGCAGTTATAACCATCTAGATATATAAGGGACTAGTATAAATTATTAATGTCTATAACCCTAGGGTCGAAGGGGTAGTATAGACAGAGAATATTATATCTATAATAAGCTTACTAGAAACTAAACACGCGGAGTTTATTCTATTAGGAGATATAAACCTCCACCACCTATAATAGGGGGGCATCTATGTTGCTGCTAATTAATAGGTAGAGTGCCTACTAAGAGCTATAGATAACGGGGGCCTTAAGCTAGCTACCCCCCCAGGTGCAATTATATAGTAATGGGGTACCGCCAAAAGTATAATTAACCTTATAATTATGGACGAAAACCTATACTAAAGACTTAAAAGGTGCTCCCCTAAAGAAGAATAGGCACTTACCTTAGACTATATCCCTATCCAGATATAACTAGATCTGGACATTAAGGCGCAACCAAATGGTAAAAGATATATAATAAGGAAGCTTAACGTAGATAGCTTCCTTAATATAATTAAATAACAATTTTAAGACCTAAAAGAAATCTACCTAATACCAAACAAGCGAGGCTTATTGGCTACCCCTAAGGAAATTAATTAAAGACTAGAAAGGATCTAGGCAGTAATTAAAAGTGGGCTAAAAGAGCACTGCCCGGTTTTAAAACCAGGCCCCTACGCGCGATATGTATAGTCCGTATAGTGCGCGGCCCTTGTAGCCGGCTAATGACGAGCAAGGAGGAAATATATAAGCAGCCACGATTCTAAGGATGAGAGATGATATAAAGACACAAAAAACTAGCTAAAGAATACCCTAAGAAAAGAAGTAAGGAATAACTGGAGATGGTTTATAAACAAATATACTACTAACCTAAGTCTCCCCTATAATAAGGGCCTTTGGACTATAGTGAAATGGGTAAAGAAAAAGGTAGAACGCCTAGTAGAAGATCTATACCTACTACCCCTACGAAGAGCAGGCGAACTATAGGCTATAAGTAATAATAATAAGAAGGTAAAGATTTTTATAAAAAGATTTTTTCTTTAACCGGCTCTAGCAGACCTTAGCGATATTACTAGTAAAATACTGGTGACTTGCCTAAGGGTTAACAGCGACATGATAACTAAAGAAATGGCTAGAACTATTAGCCGCCTCTTAAACAACATAGTACTAGGACTAGATGGGATCCCAAATAAAGCCCTAAAGACCTATGGACCACTTATAGCACCTTGGCTTGCAGATGTAGCCAGAGCATGCTTTATAATAGGCTACTACCTGCGACTTAGAAGATCTATAACGACGGTCGTCTTATAAAAAGAAGGTAAAGTAGACTACTTAATCCTAGGAAGCTACCGCCCTATTGCCTTAGAAAACACCCTAAGCAAGATCTTAGAAAAGGTTATAGCAGACTATATAGTAGATACGGTAGAGGAACACGCCCTACTACTATAAAGCTAAATAGGGGCAAGAAAGAATCGCTTAACGCTATTAGCACTTACACTACTTACTGCTACTATTAAAACTGCATGGGCTATGCAAAAGGACTTTGTAGTATTAATGCTTAGCCTAGATATCAGCGGCGCCTATAATAATGTACCCTATAAGCGTCTCCTATATATCCTTAGGGCAAAGGGCTTCCCAGAATGGATCATTTAATTTATTTAAGGATTTATAGGCCAGAAAGAAATATTACTAGTCTTTAGCGGATACCAAAGCCCCCCTATTGCAGTTGTAATAGGAATACTATAAAGATCACCTCTATTGCCTATACTCTTCCTCTTCTTTGTAAGCAACCTGCTTAATACCTTTAAGGAAGGGGCGACCTAGGGGATAGGCTTTATTAATAATATAAACCTAATTATATATAGGCCAACAGCCGCAAAGAACTGTAGGACACTAGAGAAAGCCTATAATACCTATATAGAATAGGTAAGATGACATAGAGTTTAATTCTTACTAAAGAAATATTAGCTAATCCATTTTATAAGAAAATGTAACTAATCTATAGATTTTTAGCATATAATCTATATTTAAGGCTTTGGGGGTTAACTGGTTCAAGGCCTAAGGGTATTAGGAGTGTAGGTAGATAGTAAGCTCCAGTAGAGCATATATGCGGCGTAAGCGGCCCGTAAGGGCTAAGTATAGTATATTGCCATGTCCAGGATCGTTAATTCTATATAGGGTCTATGCTTCTAGAGGTCACGCCTACTATATATAGCAGTTGTCTGGCTAACTATAACGTATAGATCTAGTATTTGGGCCACTGGAGAAACCGAGAAAGGCCCCCCTAAATTACTCCTTAAACCACTCTAAAAGGTCCAAATAGCCTGCCTTAGGAGTATAACAGGTGGGTATAAGCAAATAGCCACAGCACTGCTTAAGAAGGAAGCTAATATTCCCCCCCTATAACTATATATTAAAGCCGATGTAATATAAAGGATGCAAAAGGAACGTAACTCTAATGTTATAAAGTATATTAAGATATGCCTAAACAAACTATGGAGGGACCCTAGGGTGCCCTATAGGAGAAGAAACCAACAACCCCAAAGTAGGGAAGATATATTAGGAAAACAGGTAGAGAAAGTAGAAGAAGAATAGTATAGCGCTAGGGCCCAGGCCTATATAGAGGAGGAAAGAAGACGCGTAAGAAACCAGTAAAGATAATAGTAAGGGAGAGAAAGGAGCTAAAGTAGAGCATAAAAGAGTACTGGAAAACCATCTACTGCAATATAATACTGGTTGGACCGACACTGGAGAGACGAATAGGAGTTAAAGGTATAGAGGTAGACTTAGGCAAGGGGAACCTAAGCCGTAGCATGGGTAATGCTATGGGGGGTAAATACCTAAGGGCTCCAAGAGGGCCAAATAAAGGCAGAAAATACAATAGCAACACTCTTAAGGACAGGAATAATAGAACTAAAAGATTAGCTTTACTAGGTGGGTGTCCTAGTAGGTAGCCTAAGGTGTAAATATGGCTGGCTAAGACAGACACTAAAACATATAATACTGTTATGCCCCTTATACACCAGCTAAGAAGCAATACTCTTAGCAGCTGGTATAGAAAACTATAACACACTACTCTTAATATAGAAAGGCCTTAAGGCGGCTACCCAGTGGCTTATTGGCCAAAATATACTAGACCAGTTCTGGGTTACAAAGGAAATAGCAATAGAAGGTAAAGGGGTAAGTAATAGGCGCCCCCTAATAACTCTACAGGAGTAGAGTATAGTGTGTAATACTAGCGCATCCATAGGTTTGTTACGGCAGCAGTAGTTCTTAAGGAGGTTAAAAAGTAAGGTAGTAGAGCACTACTAGTGACTTATAGGCGACTTGTAAGCAAGCCCCAAAAGGCGGGGAGACGGATCGCGGGGTTTTCTTAAATAGAGTTTTCTCCCTATATGTATATAAGGAGTAGTCCGCGTGGGCCTAACAGGGATCCGAATTAGACGTTAAGCAATAAATAATAATAATATACTCTTAACTTTTATCTAGCTGCTTCTGCTTAATTAATCCGTTTTAAAAAGGTGCATAAAAAGGTGTATTTTAAGGAGTAGAAACTTGTAGAATAAGGCCTTTAGGAACTTAGCAATAAAAGAATAGATTCTCTTTTAATAGAGAAGGAAATAACTCTAAGTACCTTAGTAGCTGCTTCTTTTAGGTCCCCCTTACATCGGGAAAATATTCATAGGCTAGGTTTTAAGTTGACTTTATTAAGCGCGTTTCGCGTAATTAATATGCAATTAACCAACTTAACATATTTAAAAGTTAAATAACACGTAGTTAACTAACTTAACAACTTTTAAAGCTAACTATATATTTGTTAACATGCAATTGGCCAACTTGGTAACTTTTAAAGCTATTTTTATATTTCTTAACCTGTAATTAAGGTAAAGTTATAACATATTTCACGGGTGAGCTGGTTAAATAGGTGAGCTAATCACTTCAAAAACACACCAAAAAATGGAAAAATCACACTTTAATATCTTAACAACCACTTAATAATAATTTTTAATAATTTAAATTTGGACTTTTATATATACTCTCTAGCTCCTATTAAAGTTATATAATAAATAGTTGGGTGGTTTTTAAAATAGTAAAATTTGGGGGCCAAAATGAGGCAAATCACTATATCTT